>MDTC01026350.1_pt1 | contig 33747 bp, 31 predicted proteins | sample 811181 | NCBI WGS metagenome assembly MDTC01 (sample SAMN05326644, study PRJNA326480) | marine metagenome | isolation source: seawater | place: Pacific Ocean: North | collected 2011
CCACGTTGATAGGCTGGGTGTGGAAGCGCAGTAATGCGTGCAGCTGACCAGTACTAATAGCTCAATTGGCTTGATTTATGCACTGAAAAAAATTTTTAAGCGATATAACAATATTTAATTAATAAGAAAAAATGTTTATATCATCTTTCTTAACTTTACGTACATATATAATGAAACGTGAAGATTGTAAGAAAAATTATTCGCAAGTATCATTTTTTCCAATTTTTTTTTTGATATAAATTTTACCTGAATTCCTTTTTCAACTTTAAAATATTTTTTTTTAGAACATTTGGCAAAAAAAAAGTGAACTTTATTATTTATTCTGCCAGTATCAGAAAAAAGAGTTTTTAATTTTTTAATACTTTTAACTTTATAACCAGTTTCCTCTTGAACCTCTTTTTTTGCAATAACTTCAATTTTCTCTTTACTATCTTTTAAACCAGCAGGAAATTCCCAAGTGTATCTGTTTATCGAGGGCCTATACTGTCTTATTATTGCAATTTTTTTATCATCTCTTAGAACAAATATACTTAGGTAATCATGGGTTTTGAAATTATACCAAATCTTTTTTTTTCCATTTAAAAATAAAGTTTTTTTTTCTAAAATTACCCATTTATTAAGTTTTTTTTGTTTAACTTTGTTTTTCATCAAAATAGTAATAATTTATTGTTTCTCTCAGACCTTTGATAAAATTAACCTTATTTTTGTGATTTAACTTTTTAAGTTTTTTAATGTCAGGCAGTCTTCTAGATACACTTCCCAAATGACGAGGGCCTTTTTTTATTTTGATTTTTTTATTTAAAATCTTGCATAGAATTTTTACTATTTCTATTATTTTATATTCATCATTGCTTCCAATATTATAAATTTGATTTTGAGCACCTTTATTTGCTACTTTTATAATTGCATTTACTGCGTCTGAAATAAAAATAAAAGAACGTGAGTCATTACCGTCACCTACTATTTTTAATAATTTATTGCTTTTTTTTAGTTTTCTTATCAATTCTGGTAAAACATGATCACCACCCATATTTGGTCCATAAACATTGTGAGGTCTAAGAATATAAAATTTTGTTTTGCTATTTCTTAAGTAGTTGATTGTGAGTAGCTCTCCAATTATTTTTGACCCACCATAAGAAAATCTAGGGTTAAAAATATCTGGTATTTTAAGTTCCTCTTTTTCAGTTGTTGGTAAAAAATTAGGTTTTTGATATGCCTCTGATGATGAAAAATAAATAAATTTTTTTATTTTATATTCTTTTACTAATTCTATGACGTTTACTGTACCCGTTACCCCTACATCTAAAACTAGATTTGGTTTTTCATAAAAATTTTTTGTACCGTTAATTGCTGCCAGATGATAACATTCATCTATATTTTTGAAAATTTTTTTTAATTTCTCTTTTTTTCTTACATCAGCTTTTTTAATTATAATATTCTTCTTCTTATTAATTGATTTTAAATTTCCTCTAATATCATTATCAATAGCAATTATTTTATTGTTTTTATCTTTTGAAAGTTGGTTAACAAGCTCTCTACCAATAAATCCTCCGGCACCAGTAATTAAAATCCTTTTCATTTGTTTTGAATAAATTGGTCAGTCTTTAGGTGGTTCCAGATATCGATGATTTTCGTATTTTTTTTAGAATATTTCGTTATCTGCTTTTTTTTAAAAACACTATGATTAATCGCTATAAAAACTATATCTGAATTTTTTAAGGTATCTTTTAAATTATGATTTTTATACCCATCAATAAATTTTTTTTTAATGTTAGGGTCACAAATAAAAATAGTCTTAGGAACTTTTTTCTCAATTTGTCTTATAAGTTTAGGAACCAGAGACTCTCGCTCATCATCTGAGTCTTTTTTAAAAGCATAACCAAGAATACCAATTTTTTTTCCATTTATATTAAACTTTTTATCGATTGTTTCCGTTAAATGAAGAGGAATATATTCATTTACTTTCCATGCAGATAAAAATAGATCCGTACCAGGATTTCTTTCGTTAAGCATTCCGAAATCTTTTCTCAGGCAAGTTCCCCCCGTTAATCCAGGATCATATATTTTTCCCCTTGGATAATTATAATTACACATTTTAATAATATCATAAATATTTTGATTAAAACTATTTGCGATTATTGAGAATTGATTTGCAATAGCAAATTCAATGTACCTATAGTTATTATTAAATAATTTAACCAATTCAGCTGAGAGAAAAGATGTTTTGAAAATCTTTACCTTAAATCTTTTAAAAACCCTCTCAACTAATAAAAAAGTTTTATTATCTTCTGCCCCAATAATTTGTGGTAATTGACTTAATTCTTTTAAAGCCTTATTTTCTGCAAGTCTTTCTGGACAGAATGACAAAAAAATATCTTTTCCTACTTTAAAGTTTGTCAACTTTTCTAATTTTTTTTTTACGTAATCAGTAGTTTCAGGCCCTATAGTTGATCTTAAAATAACAGTGTGACCTTTAAGTAATATTTTTGACAATTCTTCTATTACAAGGTTAATATTATTTAAGTTAACCTCTATGCTTTCTCTTAAAGGCGTTCCTACAGTAATAAAAATATATTTTACCTTTTTTGAATCAAATTCCTTAAAGTTATTAACAAATTTTGCATTGGATTTTTTTAGTAATTTTTGACATCCAGTTTCAATGAATGGCATCTTTTTTTCTTTTAGTTTTGATATGAGAGTTCTATCTTGATCTAATCCAATCAAATTAAATTTTTTTTTTTCAAGAAATAATAGCAAAGGAAGACCAACTCTTCCTAGTCCAATTACAAGAATTGTATTATCAATTTTATTCAATATATTCTTTTCCTATTATTTTTACTTCAGGCAAAGGCACAATAAATTTACCACCTTCTTTTAAATATTTTTTTTCCCTTCTAATAAATTCGTGTATAAATTGCCAAGGCAAAACTAACATATAGTCTGGTTTAATTTTTCTCATTTCTTCCTCAGATATAATCGGTATCCAGGACCCAACAGTTTTAAGCCCTATTTTCTGTGGTTGTCTTTCAGCAATTCCTGATATTAAGTCTTCGTTTATTTTGTAGTATTGAAGTAGTGTATTTCCTTTTGTACTTGCACCATATCCATAAACTTTTTTCTTCTTTTTCTTGAGATTTTTTAACAGATCGACTAGCTTTTTCTTTTGAAAATCTACTCTTTTTTTAAATTTTAAGAATGTAGATTTTTTGTCATAACTTAGATTTTTTTCAAAATCTAATAAACTTTTTAATCTTATTTTTCCCATTTCAACTATAAAACTAGCTGTATTTTTTAATTTGTTATTTCTTTTTTTTGCTATAATTCTCAAACTACCAGCATTAACATCATTTAATTGAGCATCTACAATTTCAAAATTACATTTATCTAAAATTTTCTTAATTGAGGTAAGGGTATAATATTCAATATGTTCGTGTATTACATTGTCAAAAGCATTTAAATTTATCATTAAGGGAGTATAGCTCACTTGAAGGATCCATATACCTTTATCATCTAAACAAGTAAATATATCTTTTGTGAATTTTAATGGATCGTCTAAATCATAGTACATTGCAATTGAAGTAATTGTTTTTGCTTTTTTATTACCTACTAATTTTTTAAAAACTTTTTCTGAAAAAAAACCCACTGCATGTGCATCACATTGCTTTTTAACTTCTTTCACCACATTTGTTGCTGGATCAATTCCTACTTTGAAAAATTTTCCATATTTATCATATCTTTTAAGCAACGTACCATCATTACATCCAATATCTAAAACAATATCATCTTCCTTTAATTCAGCCCACAAACTCATATTGTCAACGATATCATAAAGTTGGTTTGTCATTGTTTCATTTGTTCCAGACCTATACCAATATTGTCTATAAAGCTTGTCTTGATCGGCAGTATCAAGTAATTGAACTAATTTAGATTTTTTTGAAAAACCTATTCTTAACTTTCCTCGCTCAAGATTATTATTTTTTTCTTTAACAAAATTATTTAAATAGATATTTCCAAAATCTATTATTGTTTCTAATCTATCTTTGGAGACTCTACATTTAGACATTGTATTCGTTTATATTATTGATAAATTAAGTCAACTTAAATTGCAATTGACTTAAATTTATGAAAATTGGTATATTTTTTGATGGTCGCACAAATGCTGGTGGTGGTTTCTACTTATCGCAAAGTAAATTAGATTTGTTAATAAAATCTATCGATATAAAAAATCAATACATATGTTTCGTAACCACAAATTCTACTTTTAAATATCTTAAAGAATATGAAAATTATAATTTAAAAATTTTGAAAGTTAGTTTTTTTTTAAAATTAATATTTTTTCTTTTTTCTTTTCAAACTTTAAAAAAAATATTTAAGTTATTAAAATTTAGAAATCCACTCGAGACACAACTTAAAAAAAACAAAATTGACCTTTTATTTTTTGTCTCACCATCTTCATTTGTAAGATTTTGTGATGAAACAAACTTTGTTTATAATATTTGGGAAATGCAGCATAGATCTATCCCCTTTTTTCCAGAATATACTGATAAAAAGTATTCATCTAGTAATTTTGAAATTAGAGAAAACTCTTATAAATTTGCAGTTGATAAAGCTTTTAAGGTAATAATAGACAGTGATAGATCAAAACAAGACGTTGTAAAAGCTTATAATTGTTCAAGAGAAGACCTTTTTGAGATGCAGGCGTTTGTTCCGACGCTTCCAAGTTATTTTGAAAAAGTAAAAGACAAAAATAATTTTGATAATATTTTCAAAGAATTAAATTTACCAAAAAAAAAAATTTTGTTTTATCCTGCACAATTTTGGCCTCATAAAAATCATATTTATTTGGTCAATTCACTAGAAAGAATGATTCAAAAGGACAATAAAGAATTTATCATGGTTTTTACAGGCCATGATAAAGGAAATAAAGAATATATTTTAAAACAGATTAAAAATAAAAATTTACAAGATCATATATTTGTCTTTGAATATTTAAATTTAGAGCAAATAATATCTTTATATTTGAATTCTTTTGCAATGACTATGACGTCTTTAGTGGGGAGATCTAGTTTACCTTTACGAGAAGCATTTTATTTTAAACTGCCAGTATTTTATTCGAGTAATATTCTTGATAAAAAATACGCATGTTATGTAAATGAATTGAATTTAAATGATTTTAACTCTCTAAATACTTATTTGTCAAAAGACAATTTTTCTATTGATAGTCAAAAAATATCTAAAGCAAAAGATTTTTACGATACAACTTGCAATGATCAGGTCATTATTAATAGTTACAAAAATATAATTAATGAATATAAATTTAATCAAGAATTTTGGAAAAAAAATTAATTAACTTATTTCTAAAACAAATCATTAATGAAAGATATAAACAAATATTACAATATCTGTAAAAACAAGTTATATCCAATTAATAGGAGCTTAACTGGTGACGGTGTGAGAAAAACACTTAAATTAATTAAAAAAGAATTTAAAGATCTAAAAATAAAAAAAATAAAATGTGGAACAAAAGTTTTTGATTGGAAAGTGCCTCCTGAATGGAATCTTAAAGAAGCTTTTATAAAAGATAAAGATGGTAAAAAAATTATTGATTTTAATGAAAATAATTTACATATAGTCGGCTATTCTATACCCACCAAAAAATTTTTGAAAAAAAAGCACTTAATCAAAAAGATATATTCTCTAAAAAAACAACCAAATGCAATCCCTTACATGACTTCATATTACAATAGAGATTGGGGATTTTGTGTTACTCACAAAGAAAAAAATAGAATAAATAAAATTTTTAAAAATGATGATAAATTTTTTGTAAGGATAAACTCCACTTTAAACAAAAACGGTTTTTTAAATTATGGTGAACTAGTGATTAAAGGTAAATCTAAAGATGAGATACTTATATCTACTTATATTTGTCACCCATCAATGGCAAATAATGAGCTGAGCGGACCTATAGTTTCAATGAGTTTAATTAATTATTTTAAAAAGTGTTCTAAGCTGGATAAAACATTGAGGTTTGTTTTCATCCCCGAAACAATTGGATCTATTTCCTATTTATATTTTAATTACAAAAACTTAAAAAAAATTATTGGGGGTTTTAATCTTTCATGTATTGGTGATGAAAAAAATCACTCATGTATGTTTTCTAAATATGGTGGCACTCCTTCAGACAATTCAATAATAAAGGCCTATAAAAAACTTAAAATTAAAAATTACAAAATTTATTCTTTTTTAGAAAGAGGATCAGATGAGAGACAATATAATTCACCTGGTATAGATTTAAATATTGCATCCATTTTCAGATCTAAGTATGGAACATTTCCTGAATATCATACCTCACTGGATGATTTTAGACTGGTTACAAGAAAAGGTATTTTAGGAGGCTTCAAAGTTGCAAGAGAAGCTATTAAAATCTTATCAAATATGATTATACCAAAATATAGAATACTTTGTGAACCCCAATTGGGAAGAAGAGGAATGTATGAAAATCTATCAAAAAAAAATAATGATAAAAAATCTAGGTTATATTTAAGCTTTTTACAGTACGCTGATGGAAAAAATGATCTTGAAGGTATAAGTAAATTATTAAATGTTAGCATTCATGAAACAAATAAAACATATTTCTTATTAAAAAAAAAAAAATTACTAATATGATTAAAACCCAGTCGTTTATCTTTTTTAACAAAAAAAAAAATGTAAAAGAGTATAATCAAATTTATAAAAAAGATGATTTTAGTAAAAATTATCCTGCAAATAGAATTAGACTAAATATTATAAAAAAACTTCTTTTAAAATATAAACCAAAAAAAATTTGTGATGCAGGTTGTGGCTCTGGATCTCCTTTAATAGAAATAAAGAAAATGGGTTTTAATATTCATGGTTATGATAGATCAAAAAATATGGTGGATGCCGCAAAAGCAAAGTTAATTGAAATTGGTTTATCAGAAAAATTAGTAAATATAGATAATTTTGAAAAACCTAAACATATAAAAAATAATTCACAAGATTGTATTTTAGGTCTTGGCACCTTTTATTATACTAATAAATTTAAACAAACTCTAATTAATCAAAAAAAAAAACTTAAAAAAAACGGTAGATTAATTTTTTCCTTAAGAAATGAATTATTTAATATTTCAACACTAAATGATTATACCTCCAAATATCTAAAAAAAATTTATCCTATAAGTAGATTTAGTTTAGAAACTCAGAAGAAATTTGATACTTTAATAAATAAAACAATGATTAGCGGTAAAAGAAGATTTAAAAATATAGATGATAATAAAGTTTTTTCATTATCTCATAATCCACTCACTATAAAATCATATTTAAAAAATGAAATTGGACTAAGTTGTGAAAATATATTATTTTATCATTTTCATGCATTACCCCCGAAACTTGAAGAATATGATAAAATCAATTTTAGAAAATTATCATTTAAGATGGAAAATCCATATGACTGGAGAGGAAACCTTATTGCTTCAAGTTTTATTGTAGATGCAAAAAAAATATAATATTTATAATTATTATGGAAATTTTAAGAATCGGAAAAAATAAAGTAGGCAAAGGACAAAAATCATATTTCATTGCAGATATAGCTGCAAATCACGACGGAAGTCTTAAAAGAGCAAAAAAACTAATTAGATTATGTGCTAAAGCTGGCGCGAATGCAGCAAAGTTTCAACATTTTAAGGCAGAGACAATAGTGTCCGATGAAGGTTTTAGAAAAATCGGAAAGCTAACTCATCAATCAAATTGGAAAAGAAGTGTTTTTGAAGTTTATAAAGATGCAAGTATAAAATTTAGTTGGACAAAAGAATTACAAAAAGAATGTAAAAAAAATAAAATAGATTTTTTTACGGCACCATATGATTTAGACTATGTTGATAAAGTAAACGAGTTTGTTCCTGCTTTTAAGATTGGCTCTGGTGATATTACCTGGAAAGAGATACTCATAAAAATTGCTAAAAAAAATAAACCAGTTCTAGTAGCAACTGGTGCATCATCAAAATCTGAGGTTATTCAAGCAGTAAGATGTATTAGAAGGTATAATAAAAAAATAGTTTTAATGCAGTGTAATACTAATTACACAAATAGTGATAAAAATTTTGAACATATAAACTTAAATGTTATTAGAGAGTATTCAAATACTTTTAAAAAAAATGTAATTTTAGGTTTAAGTGATCACACCTCAGGTCACACAACAGTTTTAGGAGCAATAACTTTAGGTGCCAAAGTAATTGAAAAACATTTTACAGATGACAATAATCGACCAGGTCCAGATCACAAATTTTCTATGAACCCCAAAAGTTGGAGTGAAATGATTAAAGCCTCAAGAGAATTAGAGAAATCGTTTGGTGATGGAAAAAAAAAAGTAGAAGATAATGAAAAACAAAGCGTGATAGTGCAAAGAAGAGGTGTTTGGGCTAAAAAAGATATAAAAAAAAACGAAATAATTTCTTTTAAAAACTGTTCTTTTTTAAGACCATGTCCAAAAAATTCTATCTCATTATTTAAATTTAAAAATTATTTAGGAAAAAAAGTGAAAAAAAATATAAGAAAAAATAACATAATTTCTGATAAATGCATAAAATTTTAATATGCATACCAGCTTTTAAGGAAAAAAAATCACTTTTAAACATATTAAATAAAATAAACAAAAAAAATAAAATTTTAGTTTGCGACGATTGCTCAAAAGATGGTACAGAAAAAATAAATTTACGTAATGTAATTATCAAAACGAATAAAAAAAATTTAGGTTATGAAGAAAATATATTGAATGCTTTTAAAATTATTGAATCATCAAAGTACGAATATATTATAACTCTTGATGCTGATGGAGAACATGATGTCAAAGATTTAAAAAAATTCTTTGCATATATTAAAAAATTCAAACCCGATCTACTAGTTGGAAATAGGAAAATTAAAAGAAGATTTTCTGAAAAAATAGTTTCTTTTTTCTTTTATAGATTTTATAAAATTAAAGATCCACTATGTGGATTTAAGGCATACAAGTTGTCGATTTTAAAAAAAAACTTAAAATTTTTTAGCAAAAAGTATTTTCTTGTCGATATTGTAAAGCATTATGCTTCAAAAAATTATATGATAAAAAATATTGATATAAATTCGATTGTAGTTAAAAATAGAAAATCTAGAATCGGTGACAACTTAGGAACATTAAAAAAAATTTTTAGTATATTAAGAATTGTTTTTTATAGATAATCAATAATAGATTTATCAATCTCTTTATTTATTTCTGGTAATTTAATTTTAAATTTATTTTCAAGTTTAGTGCAATCCATTTTCATATTTAAAGGTCTTTTTGCAATCGACATAGATGGTGAGTAATCTATTAATTTTACTAAACTTGATTTTTTAAAACCTTTTAAAAATTTATAAATAAATGCCCCTTTACTAATCCCTTTTTTTGAACCAGCATTAAAAATACCATAAACATCTTTATATTTGATTATCCTATCTATTATTTTACAAAGACTCGAAGTATGCAGTGGGTTGAAGTATACATTTTTGAAACCATTCATTTTCTTTTTTTTTAAGTAGGCAAAGTAAATCCAATCTGTAAAAGATAATTTTCTAGATGTACTTTGTTTGCCTATAAAATTAGTTCTAAGAATAACACTATTCATTTTTGATGCAATTTTTTCTCCTTTTGCTTTTGTTTTTGCATAATAATTTATTGGATTTACATCAATTTCACTATTCAATTTTTGTGATTTAGATTTAGAATAAACTTGATCAGATGAAATATGAATTAATCTAAAATGTAAATTGTAAATTTTTTTACTTTTATAAATTTTTTCTAAAATTTTTACATTTGCATTGTATGCCTTTTTTTTGTATTTTTCACAAAAATCTACATCAGTTTCTCCAATCAGATTTATAACTACATCAGGTTTTTTTTCTTTGATTATTTTGGGTATGTTATCTAATTTATTTATTTTAATCTGACTTTGATTTCCACGCCCAGATTTATATATTATATAATTTTTTTTTTTTAAGTATTTAGAAAGTATGATTCCAAAGTTACTATAAGCTCCTAAAATAAGAATTTTTAACTTTCCCACTAAAATTTTTTTTTTTCAATTAGTTTGTTACCTAAAATTATTGCATCTAAATTAGTTTTTTTAAATAATTCAATTGCGTCATCAGCACTATTTACTATTGGGCTACCATGAGTATTTAACGATGTATTTAAAACTGCATATATTTTGCTAATTTTTCCTAATTCATTTATTAATTTATAATAAAAAGGATTTTCTTTTTTTGTAAGAATTTGTGGTCTGCAAGTTTTATCATAAGGATGTAATACAGCTTTAAGTTTTTCATGGTACTTCATTTTTGTATCTACACAATTTGTCATATATCTATAATTAAAAGTGTTCAATTTCTTCATTTCAAAATATTTTTGTGAGTATTTATCTATTACTGTTGCCGCAAATGGCATCCAAAAGTCTCTGTTTTTTATTGTTTTATTTATTTTTTTGACATTTTCGTATTCACTAGGATTACATATAATTGATCTATTGCCAAGCGCTCTAGCACCAAACTCTGCTTTCCCTCTACATATGGCGATAATCTTATTTTTAGATAAAAGCTTAGCTGTTTTTTTTAAAATATATCTTTCATTTGTTGTTATTTTATATCTATTGCCCTTTAATCTTTTAAGGCTTTGATTGTTACTTACTCTAAATCCAAGGTAATTATTTTTAAGAGGATATGTTTTTATATTATTTTTTAAACAAAATGCGTAACAAGCACCTGCTGATTGTGATGAGTCATCAGGAGATGGTGGAATATATAATTGATTAATTGATTTCAGTTCTGCTATTTTTTTATTAGCTTTAACATTCATAGCAACGCCACCTGCAAAACATAAGTTTTTTGTTATTTTTGGATTGATAAAAGATTTAACCCAATTAACCACCAGGAACTCAGTGTATCTTTGAAGAGCACTTGATATTATATCAAATCTATAACCTTGAAATAGTTTTTTGAAATAAAAATAATTATCTTTTGGCATTTTAAGATTAATGAATTTACGGTTTTTTATTATTTGAAATGTTTTAAAAATTTTGAATAATTCTTCAGAATATTTATCTTTACAATATGGTGCTAAACCCATCACCTTGTATTCATGTTCGTTAGGTTTCATGCCAAGTAAAAGAGTAATATATCTATACATTCGTGCAATAATTGAATTTCCAGATGAATAGATTTCCTTAATTTTTAATTCTTTTTTTGGAGAAACATCAAATAAATATGATGAATAATTAATAAAGTCTCCAAATGCATCTAATGATGCTACATAACTTTTTTTTCCATTAAGTCTACCAGAGCAATATGCGTATGCTATATGTCCAAATGCGTGGTCGATAAATTCAATTTTATTTTTGCTAATTTTTAAATGTTTTTGAACAACACTTGACCTTATTTCTTGACCTAATGTTTTTAATTTTTTATTACTAGTATGGTCATTTTTTTTTATCTTTTTCAAAACTTGATTCCAAAATTTTTTTCCAGGATATTGTTTTAAATCAATTTTATTTTTAAAGATTTTGATTAATGAAACTTGTTTGTTTTGATATATTTTTTTATACCAATAGTCCTCTTGTTCTTTAACATAATCTTTTATAGAAAATTTTGTATAGTGTCTTATAAGACTATACGTGGGCGACCAAAACTTTGAAATAAAACATACACAATTTATATCCTCTTTTTTTATATTATTTTCATTTAATATGTAATTTATTGCTTGATAAGGATATCTCTCATCATTTTTAATTTTCGAAAATCGTTCTTCACTAGCAGTTGATACTATATTTCCATTTATCATCAATGATGCGGTAGAATTAAGTTCCCAGTTTATTCCTAAAATAATTTTATTTGTCATATATTATTTATAATCTAAATGATTTATCTATCAATTATATTATAATAAACAATAAAAACATTATTAGAATTATGAAAATTTCATTAGGTACAGCAAACTTCTTAAAAATTTATAGCTATAAAAATACTTTTATAAGTGAAAAAAATTCAAAAAAAATATTAAATTTTTTAATAAAAAAAAAAATTAATTTGATTGATACCTCCTTCGACTACGATAAATTTTTAATGTCAAAAAAATTAAAAAATTTAAAAAAATTTAAAATTTCTACAAAACTAGTTTTGGATAAAAAAAAAATCTTTAATTCAAAATACTTTGTAAAAATAGAGCAAATCTTGAACAAAAAAATTAAAGCAAGTAAAATTGAAAAATTTGAAAGTTTTTTTATACATAATTTTGATCAGTTAAATAAAAAAGAAATTATAGAGTCTGGTAAATTTCTCAATAAAATGAGAGATAAGGGTATTTTTAAAAAAATTGGGGCATCCTTTTATGAAATATCGTCTATTAAAAAGCTAAAATACTTATCAAATCTTAAAATTGTTCAGGTACCTATTAACTTTGCTAACAAGCAATTTTTATCAAAATATTTTTGTAATTATTTGAGGAAAAATAACATTACATTACAAGCAAGATCTATTTTTCTTCAAGGCGTTTTGACAGATAATTTAAAAAATTTGAAAAGACAAAACTTTATTGATAGAAATTTTTTAACAAAACTTGATTATTGGTGTAAAAAAAATAATATATCCAAATTTAAATATTGTCTTAACTTTATTAAATCACACAAAAATATTGACGAAATAGTTGTTGGAGTTGAGAATACAGAACAATTAAATGAGATTATAAAAGTTTTGAATGAAAAAAAAATATTTGACTATCCAAAAAATTTAATGTCTAAAAATAAAAGATTTATTGATCCAAGAAAATGGTAAAAATTAGCAAAAATAAAAAATTATGGAATATTGCAAATAAAATAATACCAACTGGTAATTCTTTTTTATCTAAAAATCCGTCTAGATTTTTAGTAAATAATTGGCCCACTTATTATTCAAAAGCAAAAGATTGTTATATTTGGGATTTAAATAATAAAAAATATATAGATTTTTCTTACATGGGTGTTGGTACTAATGTAATGGGTTACAGCAATAAATTTATCAACAGAGCAGTTATTCAAAGTATAAAAAAAAGCTCTATGTCTACACTTAATTCTCCAGAAGAAGTCTACTTTGCAAAGAAATTATTAAAGATCCATCCATGGGCTTCCCAAGCAAAATTTGCAAAGACTGGAGCGGAGGCTAATGCTATTGCTGTAAGAATTGCAAGAACTTTTAATAAAAAAAATAAAATAATAATTTGTGGATATCATGGGTGGCATGACTGGTATTTATCAGCAAAAATGCAAAAAAATAATTTTGTGGATACACATTTATTTTCAAATTTAAAAATTGGCGGTGTACCAAAAGCTCTAAAGAATTTAACTTTTTCCTTTAAATACAATGATTTTGAGGGCTTAAAAAAAATTATAAGAAAGAATAAAGATGTTGCAGCAGTTATTATGGAAGTACAAAGAGACACTGAGCCAACAAAAAATTTTTTAAAAAATGTAAGGCACATATGTAGTAAAAATAATATTTGTTTAATATTTGATGAGTGTACAACTGGTTTTAGAGAGCATTATGGAGGCTTACATTTAAAATATAAAGTTAACCCTGACATAGCAATGTTTGGAAAAGCTATTGGAAATGGAGCAAGCATTACATCAATAATTGGTAGAAAAAAAGTAATGAAATATGCCAAAGACTCTTTTATCAGTAGTACATTTTGGTCTGATAGAACAGGGTTTGCTTCAGGTATCGCTACTTTAGATCTTATGAAAAAAAAAAAATCATGGATTGAGATAAAAAAAAAGGGAATACTAATAAAATTATTGCTAAAGAAAGAAGCTGAAAAAAATAATATAAACATAAAATTTAAAGGAATGGATTCTTTAATAAAATTTGATCTGTTAAATGTAAAAAAAAATTATAAGAAAATAATTATTTCAGAAATGCTTAAAAAAGGCTTTATAGCTAATGATAGTATTTATGTAAGTTTGGCTCACAGCGAAAAATTAATTAAGAAATATATTTTTGCTATCAGCAAAGTTTTTGCTAAAATTAGAATTAGATGAAATTTGCTATTATTATAGAGGCAAGAGCAAACTCTACGCGATTACCAAATAAAATTCTTTTTAAAATAGGTAAATTATCTTTTTTGGAATTTTTAGTGAAAAGACTTAAATATACTAAGTTGATAAAGAAAATTGTAATAGCAACCACGAAAAAAAATAATAAAGATATAATCAATGTTGCAAAAAAAAATAAGGTCCTTTGGTTTTGTGGTTCTGAGAAAAATGTTATTAAAAGAATATTGGATGCATCAAAATTTTTCAATGTAGAATATATAGTACGTATAACATCTGACTGTCCTTTGGTAGATCCTCAATTTATAGACGATGCAATAAATATTTTCAAAAAAAAAAAATATGATTATGTGTCTAATTCTCACATAAGAAGTTTTCCAGATGGAATGGATGTTGAGGTTTTTTCTAGAAAAGCATTATCTAAATCTTATAAATTTGCAAAAAACGCAAAATTTAAAGAATGGACTACCTGGTCTATAAGAAAAAATCCTAAAAAATTTAAAATATTTAATATAATGGCTCCAAAAAAATTTTATAAGCCTAAAATTGGTCTAACTCTTGATTATTATGAGGATTATATATTGTTAAAAAAAATAATTTTACATTTTAAGGAAAAGACTAATTTTACCTGTACAAATGTTTTAAACTTACTAAAAAGAAAAAAAAACTGGATTAAGATTAATAAAAATGTCAAAAGAAATGTTGTATGAAATCAAAATATAAGAATAAATCAATACTTATAACAGGTGGGACAGGCTCATTTGGAAAAAGTTTTATTAAATATTTACTTAAAAATAAATATCCTTTTAAAAAAATCATAATTTTTAGTCGTGATGAACTCAAACAACATGAAATGTCTCAAAGTTTAGATTTTGATGATAAAAAATTTGGACAACTAAGATATTTTATTGGAGATGTCAGAGATAAAGATAGATTAAATTGGGCATTAAAAGAAGTAAATTTTATTGTACACGCTGCTGCATTAAAACAAGTGCCTACTGGTGAGTATAATCCTTTTGAAGTAATCAAAACAAATATTGTTGGATCACAAAACGTGGTTGAAGCAGCCATTGAAAATAATGTTGAGAAAACAATTGCCTTATCTACCGACAAAGCTGTATCTCCAGTTAATCTATATGGAGCCTCTAAGTTATGTTCAGATAAACTATTTATATCTTCAAATAACATTAAGGGTAAAAAAAAAATTTCGTTTTCTGTTGTAAGATATGGAAACGTAATGGGAAGCAGAGGCTCTGTATTGCCGGAGTTTATCAAACAAAGTAGAGAAGGTTATTTTAAAATCACAGATAAGCAAATGACAAGATTTAACATTTTACTTCCGGAAGCTATAGAGATGGTAACATGGGCTTTAGATAATACCATTGGTGGTGAAGTTATTATTCCAAAAATACCTTCTTTTAAAATTACCGATCTTGCTAAATCAATAGATAATAAATTAAAATTTAATTTTTTAGGTATAAGAAAAGGTGAAAAAATTCATGAAGACTTGATATCAAAGGCAGACAGTTTGAATACATACGATATAAGAAAATATTATTTAATACTTAATCAAGAAAAGAGTTTAATCAACTTTTATAAAAAAAAATTTAAAGCAAAATTAGTAAAAGATGGATTTTACTATAGTTCAGACAATAACAAAGATTTCTTAGATCAAAAAAAATTAAAGAAAATAATATCAAATTTTAAATTTTAAAAAGTGTCTACCCGAAAACAAATTTTCTTAAAGAAAGAAGGAGATAAATGGTATGAAAGAAATAAATTCAAAATTTATAAAAAAAATTATAGTAAAGATTTAATAATTCAGGAAATCCTTAGAATAACATGACTGCAATAATTACATAAAAAAAGCTTCTAATGATAAATAGAAATATAATAAAAAGTTTTTTTATTAAAAGTAAATACAAAAATTTTAACAAAAAATTTTTTAAAAGAAAAAAAAGTAATCAAGAAATACTTGTTGAATTTAATGCTTTTTATTCGACCCATTTTTGTTTGTCGATTATTTCAAGCGTTTTATCAGAAAAATTTGAAGGAAAAATTGTTGGTTATTTTAATAATACTTTAACTTCTACTGATTTAGAAACAACAACGTATGAAAAGATAAAATGGTATTTAGGAAAATTTTTTGGTCTTAATTTTTTTGGAATTTACAAATCTTTCGGAGCTACTAAATTTGTCAGACCTTTTCTAAATAAAAATATATACACACGCTCAGACAAAATTTTTAATTCCTTAATTAATCAAATCCAAAATAAAAATGATGTATTAAATTTAAAGATTAATAATATTGAGTTTGGAGATCTAATTTATGATGGATACTTAAAAAGGTACTTTAAATATACACTGGATGTTAATAGTGAAGAATTTCATAAATATATAAAAGATTTTATAAAACTTTGTCTATTTTGGGATGATTATTTAAATTCAAATAATGTTAAAGCAGTAGTGGGTGCACACACTTATTATGCTTATGGTATAATATTAAGATTAGCTCTAAATAAAAATATAAAAGTATTAACTACAGAATCTGGGAAAATATTCCAACTTAGCAAAGAGAGAAAAACATCAAACTTAGAATTTAAAGATTTAAAAAATAAGATAAAGTCTTTAAATAAAAATAAATTAGAAATATTAAGTGAGAAAGCAAAATTATCAATCAATAGCAGATTCAAGGGTGAAATTTCAAAGAATATAGATGAGCTTGTAACAACCAAATCTGCGTATCACAATAATTATTCAATTGACAAAAAAGTATTAGCGCAAAATAAAAAAATTAAAATACTTATCGCTACTCACAATATTGGAGATGCATGTAATGCTTATGGAAAAACTTTTTTTGAAGATTTTTATGAATGGCTTATATTCTTAGGGTCAATTTCAAAAAAAACAGACTATGACTGGTATATAAAAGATCATCCATACTATTCTGATCTAAAGTACGCAACTTCATTAGATAGGACCTATGAATTATCAAAAAAAATAGTAAAACAATTTAATTCAATAAAAAGATTGGACCCAAATTTATCTCATCACCAATTGAGAAATGAAGGTATTAATTTTGTTTTGACAATATATGGAACTATTTCTTGGGAATATGCATACTTTAACATTCCAGTTTTAACTGCATCTAGCAATTGTCCAACAATAGATTTTAATTTTAATTATCACTCTTCAAGTAAAAAAAAATATGAGGAAAATCTTATGAATTTGGATAAGATTAAAGTTGAAGTTAATAAAGATGAAATTATAGATTATTATTTAGCCAAATATCTTATTTATAATCATAACAATTTGATGAAAAATTTTTCAAACTTTTTGGAAGATCCAACTAAGAATTGGGATTCATATGACTCAGTTCATTTTTATGAATATATTTTTAAAAATACAACAAAAGAAGATATTAGTATTATGAAAAAAAATCTTCAAAATTTTATACATTCAAAGGAGTATTTTCTTGTTAATTAAATTTAGTTAAATGAAACATTTTTTTAATATAAAAAATAGAATTAAGAGAAAAATAAACTTAGAATCTCTTATTTCAAATAAAAAAAGATTATCAAAATTTTATTTATCCTTACTTAAAAGTGACAAAATTAATATTTATGACATTGGCGCCGGACATAGAATATTAAATGAACTAATAAATTTTGATCAAATTAGTAATATTTATTTAATTGATCCAAATAAAAATTTAGACAAATCTTTCAACAAATTAACAAAAAATTTGAAAGCTTATACAAATGTTTATAAATTTTTTAACGCTATCTCAGATAAAACCCAAACAAGAGATTATTACCAATCTATCAATTCTACATCTTCAACTTTTTCATTAAATAAACAAAAACATAAAACTTTCAAGAAATACTATCCAACAAATCCAGTAAAAATCAAGACCTACTCATTTAAACAATTTAAAAAAATTAATAAATTAAAAAATCCCGACATAGTAAAAATTGATGTTGAGGGCTACGAGACCAAAATTACAAATTCAATAATTAAAAATTTTTCACCATTAATTTTTCAAATTGAAACAAATGTAAACAATAACATTTTTGAAAAATCTTTTTTAGAAATTCAGAATTTACTTAATAATAAGAATTATATTTTGTATAGCATACTCCCAATATATGGGAATTATGATCCAATACTTAAAGAATTTATTGTTAGTAACAATAAAGTAAATTTTTTTGACCCAGAGTTCAATATAAACAAAAAATCTATTTCACAAATAGAATGTTATTTTGTAAAAAAAAAAAAGAAATATTCCTTAAAAGATTTAATATGCTTTTCTGCATTTGGTATTATAGATATGTTTTATGAACAAATAAGTTCTAAAAATATCAAAATTTCAAAAAAAATTAAAAAAAAATTAATTGAAATTTATAAAATTCAAAATGATTTGAAAATCATAAAATAGATATATTTTTTAAAAATTTTCTGATATGTTTTTTTAAAATGATAAGCCTTATAAAAGATAGTTTAGATATAAAAAGTATAATAAAAGTAATAAAAAATCCATTTTTAATAAAAAGACTTTTTAAAAGAATGAATTATTATCCAGGACTTAAATTTGGATATTCAAAATCTCTATTATATAAAAAAATAGAAATCAAATTTACTACTTTCTTTGCCAAGAGAAAAAAAACTTTTAGAACATTCTTTTTTGATAAAAATTTGATTACTGAAAATCCTAAAATTTATTCAAACTTTTCTGAAAAAAATACTATCAGCGATGATCAAATAAAAATTCTTAAAGAAAATGGTATTCTGGTTATAGAAAATGTTTTAGATTACAAAGAACACCTTTACATTAAACATAAAATTAAAGGTCTCATCGATGATGAAAAAAGAAGAGGTGGAGAAAAGATAAATTTTGTTGAGACTGATGATCTTTATAAGTTAAGTTTAAAATACAATATTTCAAATATTAAAAATCTAAATAATATAACTAATAAAATTTCAAAACTTGTTTACGGAAAAGAAATAGAACCCGATGCCAGCGTAATATATACCAAGTCTCTTAAAATTCCCGAGAAGACTTATAGTGGTGATAATAATTTACATCCGGACAGGTATTTGCCCAACATGAAAATGTTTTATTATCCATACTCAGTAGATAAAGATTCTGCTCCATTTATGTATGCTTTGGGCTCTCATAAAATAAATAAAGAATATATTAAATATTATATAGAAAATTCAAATTTTATCTTTGATGAAGAAAATAAAAGTTCTGAAAAATTTTTGAAAAGAAAAAAAATATTTCCTGTTAAAGAAAATAGTTTAATAATAGCTTTCACCAATGGTTTTCACGGAAGATCAAAATTTAAAAAAGATGGGGAAAGAACTGCTATATTTTTACAATTTTCTAAATTTGATATGAAATCTCTTATTTTATCTTAATTAAATTTAATAAAAATTCTTAAACTTTTTAATGTATTATTTTTTTTATTTATCATTTTAAATTTTTTATCTTATAGCTTAAATCACCAAAAAAATAAGGCATGTAATAATGAAAATACCACTTCCATCTAGCAATAAATTTATTTCTAGAATTTACTTTGGTTACTAATTGATACTGCAATTGTTTTTTTTTTGAGAACAATTTTGAAATTCTCCAGACATTAGAATCTGTTACTAGATTTACCTTAGTTTCTGATAACAAAATACATTCAACTAAAGTTTCCCTACCTAACTTAAATCTGTGATTTTTTCTGGAATAATCTTCAAAATGTTTATTATGTAATTCATAAAACTTTGGATTAGATCTCGGAACACGTAAATATATCAACTTTTTTTTAAAAAATTTTTTAAATATATTTAGATATAATTCATCCTCTGTAATCAAAAAAATTTTCTGCGATCTAGTTTTTTCAAAAATTTTAATAGCTTCTTTTAAAAGATCTTTTGGGTTTGGTGGAAAAGAATGGCCTCTCACTACCCTTTGAAGTGTTCCTCTTACATGAACACCCATAATTTTTTTAGAATTTTTAAAATATTTATGTTTAATGCTAAAAAGATATTTTTTCATTTCTAACCTAATTCTAATAAATCTTTTAAAAACTTTGTTTAATTCCTTATCCTCATTTATAAAAGTTTTTTTATTTCTAGAATTTTTTGAAAATATGTAATTTTCACTTTTATATACCTGTCTTAATTTTGTGTTATTTATTGGTTTAAAGTAATAATCCCAAGCATTAAGTGATCCAAAAATTTTTTTTTTTTTCATTATATACAGTTAAAAAATTTTCCATATCTATCACTGGTCTTAAATTATTCTTTAAAGCATAATCTATATGATCTAAAACAAATGTTACGTTTGAAAATAAACCATTAGGATTAAAATCTTGTTTAATGATATAAAATTTTTTATGTATATTCGAGTTAGTTTGATTAAATTTTTTATTTTTAAACCTTTTACGACTGAATATAGGTCTGGCTAGCTCAGCCCTAAATAAATTTTTGATATGATTAAGCATTATTTTTTGATACTTATATAGTGTAAATATATTTATATATAAAGATGTTAAAAAATAAAAAATTTTTTTCAATATATTCAAAAGAATTAGTCAAAAAAATCAATAATTTAGATTTAGATATTCTTGAGGATATTACAAATGAAATTTTTAGTAAAATTAAACAAAAAAAAAATATTTTTGTTTGTGGAAATGGTGGTTCAGCAGCAGTGGCCAATCATTTTTTATGTGATTTTAATAAAGGCATAAAAGCTACTACTAAAAAAAAACTTCTTCCCAGAGTTATTAGCCTTAATAACTCTAATGAAATTATAACTGCCATTAGTAATGATTTAGATTATAAAAAAATTTTTTCTAGTCAACTTGAGAACCTTGCAGAAAAAGGAGATTTACTATTCGTTTTTAGTTGTTCAGGGAATTCAAAAAACATTAAAGAAGCAATAGTATTTGCAAAAAAAAAAAAATTGAAAATTGTACAAGTTTTAGGTTTTAAAAAGAAAAGTAAGATCTCCTATAATGAAAAAATCTTAGCTCTTAATTGTTATAATTATGGTATAGCAGAGGATATCTTCCAATCCGTTATGCACATGGTCTCGCAAAGATTAAGGGTACAATATATAAAAACTTTGAATTTTAATAAGCTTAAAATTTAAAATTTTTTAAAATTTTCGTTTTAACAAATTTTAATATATTTTCCTTATATTTGACTTTGTAACCTTTAATACCTGCATTTTTAGCACAAGTTAGATCAATTTCTCTATCACCAAATAATATACAATTTTTTTTTTTTAATTTTTTTTTTTTAATATATTTTAAAATCATACCAGGATTAGGTTTTCTTAAATTAGATCTTCTTTTATATTTTTTTATGCTTCCGTTTTCATAAAACGGACAATAGTAAAAGTTATCAATTTTAAAAGATGTTTTCTTTTTTATAACATAATTCATTTCTTTGTGTAACTTTGTGACATCTGATTTTTTAAATAGGCCTCTTGCGACTCCACTTTGATTAGTAACGACACAAATTAAGAATTTATTTTTCTTTAGAAATTCAATTAATTTAAAAATGTTTCTTCGCCATATTATTTTTGATAAATTAAATACATATCCTGTATCTTTATTAATAATACCGTCGCGATCTAAAAAAACACATTTTTTAGACATTATTTTATTTGGGTTATCTTTTTATTATTTATATTGAATACATTATCAAAATATTTTAGGTATTTTTGGTTATGGGTGATCACTATTATTGTTTTATTTTTTTTCATCACTGATAAAAGCTTAATTATTTTTTCAGTCGATTTGATATCTAAATTGTTATCAAATTCATCAATCATAATTATCTCACTGTCAGAGTAAATTGATCTTGCCAAGCCTATTTTTTGTGCTTGACCTCCCGAAATCCTGGCACCCTTTTCTCCAATTATTGTGTTCTCTTTATTGGGAAGTGTTTTTATAAATTCAAATAAATCAGTGCTTTTGATTGCCTTTATAAAATTATTTTTATTAAATTTTTTTTTATCATTACCAAATATTATGTTATTTTTTATGCTGTCATCTATTAAACTCACATTTTGCGGTACATAGGAGATATTTGGAATTACCTTATTTAAATTAATTTTGTTGTAAAGTATTTCCCCTGATTTTGGTTCTAACAGTCCTAGGATAATGTTTATAAATGTTGATTTACCGCTACCATTTTTTCCAACTATGCATGAGATCGTTTTTTTTTTAATTTTAAAACTTACATTTTTTAATATTAAATTCGAACTTGGGTAACTAAAAGATAATTTTTTTACCTCTAGGTTGTCAAAGTTTTTTAAAAATCTTTTTTTTAAAGCAATTTTTGAATTTTTAAGTTTATATTCATTAAAAACCAAGTTTATTCTAGGTTCAAAAAACTTAATTCTTTGTAAAGCAGTAATTATTCGAGTAGATCCAGGCATTAATCTTACAAGTATTGCAACTAAAACACCAAGATAAGTAATTATTTCTAAATTTGAAATTTTACCTGAACTTTCAAGTATTATTATACACAAAAAAATTACCGCCAAAGTCTCAATTATTGCTCTAGGTAATTGCATTATAAAGTCTGATTTAAATGAAATTTTTCCTAGCAAATAATCTAATTGAGAAAAATCTTTACCGAATTTATTTTCATTTTGCTTTACCTTAATAATTTTAATATTTATAAAATTTTCTATTATAGCTTTATTAATTATTTTTCTTATTGTTTGTATTGACTTTCCAAAATAAAAAAATTTTTTTTTACCAATTCTGTTAATAATATAGATTAAAAAAGAAACTATTATAAATGTATAGGTTGTAAATTTAGGATCAACTGAAATTAGAAAAAGAAAAAAAGTAATAAAAATTATTAATTCAAGAATTAGTGTTAAATAGTTATTAATTATTAAAGAAAAATCTTGTATCTCATATATATTTCTAATTAATTCTGGGGAACTTCTTTTTGAATAAAAATTTAAATTTTGCCCAAGATACTTAGTATAAATGTTGTGTACTAACCTATTCCTAATTATTAAAGATGTTTTTAAAGTAAAATAATTATAAAAAATTATGTAAAGATTTTTAAATAAATATATAAAAAGAATTAATATTAAAAGATCGTTAAGTTTAAAATTTTCAAAAATTTGTCTTATATAAGTAAAAATTACAAATGAATCATTGTTATTATGGTTTGTGTCGATAAAAAAAGAGATTAATGGTATAATTAATCCAATACTAATTATTTCAAGAAGAGAATTAATAATCATAAAAATAAAACATAAAAAAACTAAAAATTTTTCATTAGAACTTAAAATTTTGAATATTTTATTAAATGCTGTTAAATTCATTGTAAGAGATTTTTATTATTGCTTAAAAATTTATGGCCAATATCGATAAAATTTAAATCACCGTAGTTTAAATCTTTTAAAATTTTTTTAGCCTGTTTTTGAAGATCAATTTCATCTTTGGTTAGATATTCCTCTTTTTTTAAATTATTAAATTTTTTCTCTGCTTCTTTTGTAAAAAGGTAAATATCTTCTGCGCTATTATCTATCACTTTTAGCTCATTTCGTTTAAAATCTTCATCTAATATATTTTTATAAACTTCATATTTTTCATATTCTGAAAACGATAATACTCTACCTAATTTTTCAGAAAATATTTTTTTAAATATTATTAATGGTGTTGTTCCGTCATTCCTATTTTTTATTTCCCGAAGATGAGAAATGTTAACTAAACCTAGTGGCTTCCTAAAAAGACATGGAACTGCGTTAAAACCACCACTATCAAATATACCAAATTTACAGGTAGAGCATAAATACATATCCATAGAATCTCTACGTATATTTGAAAAAGGGTAATCCATTATTAATGGGTTATCGGCAGTTAACTTATTTTGCATAACTTTACCCATTCTTATAACTAAATATTTCTTTTCAGCCATTAAGTTCATTGCTTTTAAATAAGAATTGACGTCAGTATTTCTCCAATTCATTATATCTTCTTTTCCATGTTGAAGGGTTCTATACATTTTATCTCTAGCATAAAATAAAACAATTTTGTCATATAATTCATTTTTTTGAACTAAATTAAGAACTGATTGAAATTCTATATTTTCTTTTTCTGTTAACTTTATTTTTGATTGTGTTTTATTTAAAACTTTATTGCCATCGTAAAAATGCCATTGATCTAAGTTTTTAAATATATTCCTATTAACCAAGTGCCATTCTTTTTTTTCATATAAATCTGGATGTTTGTAAGGTATTAACAATTTTCTATAATTATTTTCTTTTATGTATTTTAAAAAACCCCAAAAAAATGCACTTGGAAGGATATTTATTTTTTCTCTTAACTTTTTTAACAAAAATTTATTAGCAACAGACTTATTCTTTATCCAGAAATCAAACTTATAAGATATCTGTAAACCACAATCCACCTCAGACAAATATACCTCGATTGATTTACTATAATGGCCAATATTTTTAGTTTGTAATTCTTGAAATCTAATCTTAATAAAAGAATTTAAAAAAATAATAATTTTTAAAAAAATAAAATAAAGGAAATTTCTAAACATTAAAAAGTTATTAATAAATTCATATAGTATAAAAAGACGATGAACGGCAATTTGAGGCTAATCTTTTTACAATTTTTTTTGCAAATTGGGAATTATGAATTCCCACATAAACTTTCGAGTCTTTTGGCACATTATCCAAGTTATAAATTTCTTTATTATAATATTTCTGCCCTATTTTTGAGGGATCCTCATCGACAAAAAAGTCAATTTTATTTTTTAAACACGCGTATAAATAAAAGGATGAAGTCCCAACTCCAAATACACCTATTTTTTTTTTTGATTTATCTCTCATAATTTTTTGTATTATTTTTTTAGGCCATATCAAGTTTGTGATATCTTTCTTTGTTATTTTGTTTTTTTTTATTTTAACTTTTTTTTTATTCTTATTTTTTATTGCTGCCACAAACAGTTCTGTCGGATTAATTTTTTTAAAGGAATTAATAACTTTAAAATTAGAAATTTTAAGTAAGTTAATTAAGGAGGTTTCACTAAAATGAGAACAATGGTCTAGAGTTGTCAAATCTGTATGAACAACTTTAATATTTGGAAGCCTTATGATTACCATTCCGTTGTCATTCAAAATATTATAAACATCTTTTAATACTTTTCTAGGGTTTGTTAAGTGCTCAACTACATGGTTTAATGTTATAAGATCAAATTTTTTTTTAATATTTTCCACATCACCAAAATAAAATTTTTTAATGTTCATTTTAGAAATAATCTTATAATTTAACTTATTTAAATCATGCGCATGAACATTCCATTGTTTTAATAATTTTTTAAAGGACTCTAGAAAATAACCAGCCCCGCAACCAATATCAAGAAAATCACCTTTATTTTTAAATTTAAACTTTTTTTTTAAAAATTTAATTATCAAATCATTTCGATTTAAGATTTTGTTATTTTTTAATGTAATATGTTTCCCCAAAAAGATATATTTTTTTTCATATAAATTTTTAATCCCTTTTAACCAATTTTTATCTATTTTTTTTTGAAGATGGCCACAAAAATTACATTTTAACAATGAAAAATTGACTAATTTATCACCCATTGGTGCTATGCAAGTATTGATAGGAATTAATACTTTTTTCGTTGAGTGTGCGCAAATTATGCAATTATACATTAAATTACTATGAGATATTATTTAATTAATCATTAAAGATTAACAATTTATAGCATATGAAATCAAAGTTGTACAAAAAAAGATTCTGGTGATAGAAAAAAAAAGGTTTTTTTTGCAAGGTCGTTTAAAAACTTACTGTTCAATATCCAATATCTATAAAATCTCCTTTATTTTTAAACTTAAAAAATTTATCAAATAGATTCACAATAAATTCATCTCTGCTTATAATTTTTTTTAAAGTTAATATGCTTTCCTAAAAAAAATGTTTCCTTTCATACAAGTTTGAAATAGCTTTGAACCATCGTCCATCTAACACTTTTTGGATATGATTACATTTTTTGCAAATCGAAAGATGTAAATTATAAATTTTATTCCTTTCAGGAATAGTAAACTTTAGATTTTTTTTATTATAATTGTATTTTCTTTACAAATTAAGTATTTTCCCATATCAGTAATTAAAAAATAAATTTATAAATTCAACGAATATTAAATCAAATTAAAAATAATGAGAAATATTTTAGTTCTTGGTGGAGCAGGTTATATTGGAACAGAACTTTGTAACCATCTATCAAAAAATTTTAAAGTTTTTTGTTATGACACCTTTTGGTTCGGAAATTATCTTAACAAGAAAGTAAAAAAGATAAATGGAGATATTAGAAAAATTGATTCAAAATTGTTTAAAAATAAAGATGTTGTAATTTGTCTCGCTTATCTTTCTAATGACCCAAGCTGTGAAGTTGATGCTAGACAAACTTGGGAAATGGGCCCTCTATCATTGAATTCAATTTTAAATCTTGCAGTAAAAAATAAAATTAAAAAAGTAATTTTTGCATCCTCAGGAAGTATTTATGGAATAAAAAAAGAGAAAAGAGTAACGGAAAACTTAGACTTATACCCATTAACTGATTACAATAAATCAAAAATGATTTGTGAAAAAGTTTTAGAGTCATTCAAAGACAAGATAAAGATAGTAAGCATAAGGCCAGCTACAGTTTGTGGATTTTCAAAAAGACTAAGATTGGATGTTGTGTTAAATTTATTTTGTTATCAAGCATATTTTAAAAAAAAAATAATTGTAACTGGTGGCAAGCAAATAAGACCGTTAATACATATTAAAGATATGGTGAGATGTTATGAGTTTTTTATAAAAAAAAACTTAGTTGGCGTTTACAACCTGGGAACTGAGAATAAAACTATTCTAAACTTAGCAAGAAATGTTCAAAAACTGATTCCATGCAGTCTTAAAATTGTGAAAACAAATGACCCAAGATCTTATAGACTTGATTCAACTAAATTACTTCGAACTGGCTTTAAAATTAAATACAATTCTGATGATGCAATTAAAGATTTAAAATTTGCTTTTAAAAAATTCAAACCTTCTACAAAAAATTGGAATTTAAAATGGTTAGAAAAAAAAAGAATAATTTAGAAATTAATCAAATAGATAGCTCAAAAAAAAGATGTGCTAAGTATAGAAAAAGATTACTAGATTTATCTTTAAAAGTATCTGCTCTACATATAGGTGGTTCTTTTTCCTCTTTAGAAATTTTAGACTGTATAAATAATATTTTACATAAAAATTCGAAAAAATATAAATTTATTCTCTCTAAAGGACATGTAGCTGTAATGTTTTATATAATTCTTGAGAGTAAAAAAATTATCTCAAATAAAGAGTTGTTGAATTACTGTTCTAAAAAAGGAAGGCTAGGTGTTCATCCCATGAGAGGATGCCCAGGTATAGAAGTTTCTTCTGGCTCTCTCGGTCATGGTTTAGGAATTGCCGGGGGTATGGCTTTGGCAAATAAAAATTTAGACAAAACATTTTATGTTTTAATAAGTGATGGCGAGCTTCAAGAGGGCTCTACCTGGGAAAGTATAATTACAATAGGATCTTTAAAACTTAAAAATTTAGTATTGGTAGTTGATAATAATAATCTCCAGAGTTTAGAAAAAATGAATAAATCTCACCCAAATTTGTATCCAATTGATGATAAATTTAAAAGCTTTGGTTGGGAAACAAATACATGTGATGGTCATGACGTAAAAGAAATATTTAGTAAAATTAAAAACAGGAAAGGAATAAAACCCTTTGCTTTGATTGCAAAAACTCAAAAAGGTTTCCCTATTAGTTTCATGAAAAATGTACCTATATGGCATTACCGATCACCTACGCTTTTGGAATATAAAAAAGCAATAAAAGAACTTGAACTATGAGAAATATTTTTTCACACCAGATATATAAAAATTCACACAAAAACAAAAATATATATGTTGTAGCCGCAGATATTTCACCTGCAGGAAGCATGGAAAAATTTAGGAAAAAGTATCCCGATAGATTTATTAATGTTGGAGTTGCTGAGCAATCAATGATTTCGACTTGCGCTGGTCTTGCGATTGAAGGAAAAAAACCTTTTGCATATACTATTGCTGCATTTTCAGTTTACAGACCTTTTGAGATGATAAGAAACGATGTTTGTCTTCAAAATTTACCAGTAACCATAATTGGAATGGGTGCTGGTACAATTTATTCGACTTTAGGGAGCACTCATTTAACTCAAGAGGATATTAGTGTTCTGAGATCAATACCAAATATGAAAATTGTATCACCTTGCGAGCCAAAAGAGATGGTTGAAGCAGTTAATTATTGTATAAAACACTCAAAGTCGCCAACTTATTTGAGAATAGGAAAGGCAGGTGAAAAAAATTTTAGTGATAATAAAAGTGAAAATTTTAAATTTGGAAAGATTAGAAGATTAATCAAAGGTAAAAAAATTTGTATCTTAGTTCACGGAATATTGGTTAAAAAAGCTTATGAAATTAAAAATATTTTAAAAAAAAACAAAGTAGATATTTCTATATATAGTTGTCATACTTTAAAACCATTTGACATAAAAAGATTGAGAACAATATTCAAAAACTATAAATTAATTGTAAGTTTAGAGGATCATTCAATAATAGGGGGTTTAACAAATATTATTAAGAGTCTTGCCTTTGATGAAAAATATAGTGGAAAAATCCTTGGATACTCGCTTAAAGATGAATTTTTAAATTGTTACGGATCTCAAGATGACCTTCTAAAGCTCCATGGAATTGAAGTAAATAAAATTGTTAAAGATATAAAAAATGGGATCTAATAAAAAGAAAAAAATTTTAATAATTGGGAAAAATAGTTTTTTTACTAAAAATTTTTGTACAAAATTAAAAAATAATAAATTAATAAAATTAGGAAGAAAAGATAAACTTAGCTCAATTTCTTTCAAGAATCTAGATTTGATAATTAATTGTGCGGCAGATGTATATGATGAAAAAAAAATGTTTAACAATAATACTTTACTTGTCTATAAGATTTTAAAGAAACATATAAATGAAAAAAGTAAAGCAAAAATAATACATTTTGGAACTTCTGGAGAATATGGAAAACTTAATAAAAAAGCTAATGAAAATTTGCCAACTAATCCGAATTCAGTTTATGAAGGAACAAAATCTGCAGCTACAATGTTAGTTCAAAGTTTTTCAAGACAATTTAAAATTCCTTCTGTTATAATTAGACCTTACAGTATATACGGACCTTTCGAAAATTCCTCGAGAATTCTTCCAAATATCTTCAGGCATTTTATAATTAAGAATGAATTAACAATTTATGATGGTTATCATGATTATTATTATATTGATGATCTTGCTGACATTATTTTAAAACTTTTACAAAAATGGACGATTAAAAGTTACGGCGAAATACTTAATGTAGGCAGCGGCAAACAATTTAGTAATTTTGATATTTTGAAAATGTGTGAGAAAATAATAAAAAAAAAATCAAAAGCTAAAATTGTTAAAAAATTTCAAAGAAAATATGATAATAAATATTGGTATACAAATACAAAAAAAATGAATAGTTATAAGTTTAATCAAAAAACAACTCTCGAAAAGGGTATAAAAAAATATTGGAATTTAATCTTAGTAAATAAAAATTTGTATCATCATATTTTAAATTTTGATAATCAACCACATAAAGAATGGATATAAATGGGAATAATTAGACAAACAATTAAAGCTCTAATTCATGAAGACAAATATAAAAAGATTAATGGTAAATTTATAAGTCTTGGAAGACAGTCAGTTAATGTTTCTGTAAAAGAGTGTGAAAAAATTACTAAAAAAAAATTTGATATAGACTCTGGCAAAGATTATGAGACAAGACACGCCAAAAAAGATGAGAATTTTCAAAGAATAACTGATAGTGAATTGATTTCTAAAACTTTTGGAGCGGACTATTACAATATAGATATAAGTAAATATGAGGGAGCGAAAGTTATTCATGACATGAATAAACCAATACCAAAAAAATATTTTAATAAATTTGATTTTATATTTTCAGGAGGTTGTTTAGATAATATTCATAACCCAAGCATCGCATTACAAAATACAACGAGAATGTTAAAAAAAAATGGGAGGATTATGCATTGGGAAGCTGCAAGAGGACTTGTTGGTCATTTTCATTTTTTTTGCCCAGAGTGGTTCTATGCATATTACGCAATTAACAACTTTACGGATTGTAAGACATATTTGTTAACTCAACAAAAATTTGGTAAAGGAAGATTTGATTATCATACAGATATATTTGAATGGAAGCCTTCGTTTACTAGAAAACGAAATTTTAATTATTTTAATTCATCAAAAACACACAACGGTATCCATTATGTTTTAGTTATCGCAGAAAAAAATAGTAAGAGCACTTTTAATAAGATACCTACAAATCTTCAGTATCTTGACGACTCTAAATCATTTGATTGGAGAAAAATGCAAAAAAAATTTGATAATTCGAAAAGAAAAATTTTGAAGACTAAAGATTTTAAAAAAAATATTGGTCTTCCATATAATACAGATCATTTTAAATATTGTGGTTCGAACTTTTGATAATAAAGAAAAAATTAAATGATTTAAAATATAAATGTATTTAGCTAACGATAAAAGTCTTTTCAAATTAAGGTCAAATTTTAAAAAATTAAAAATTGGTCTTTGTCATGGTGTTTTTGATATTATTCATCAAGGTCATTTAGATCATTTCAGAGAGGCTAAAAATAAAGTTGATATATTAGTTGTAAGTGTTACCTCAAGTAGTTTTGTTAATAAAGGACCTCGCCAACCTTTGAATAATGATTATAAAAGAGTCTCATTTCTAAAAAGTATTAAACACATTGATTATATTTATCTTAACAAAAGATCTAGTTCTTCAAGAGTAATTTCTCTTTTAAAACCCAATATTTACTTTAAAGGGTTAGATTATGTTAAATCAGATCATCACGGTAATCTCAAATCTGAATTGAAAGATGTTAAAAAAAATAAAGGCAGTATAATATTTACTAAAACAAAATTACAAAGTTCTACAAAAATTTTTAATAAAAATTATGATTGGTCTACTCAACAAAGAAATTTTTTAAAAGATGTAGGAAAAATAAAATATAATAATTTTCTTCAAATATTTGAAAAATTATCAAATGAAACTATAAATATTATTGGGGAACCAATAATTGATCGGTATATTCATTGTGACATTGTAGGAACGACATCAAAAGACCCAGCAATTTCAGTGATACAAAGTAAAAATCAAGATATTGGTGGCGGTGTAATAGCGGCAGCAAAAATGGCAGCTAATTTTGTTAAACAAGTAAATCTAATTACTTATGGTAATTTAAAATCAATAAAAAAGCTAATTTATCCCTATCAAAATATTAAAATCAAATTAATTTCAGAAAAAAAAATCCAATATAAGACAAGATTTATAAATTCAAATAGAGAAGAAAAATTATTACAATCTACAAACTTTAGAAATAATAGATTTGGTGACAAAGAATATTCTTTATTCATAAGTGAAATGAGAAAAATCAAAAAAGATATTATCATTTGTGATTTTGGGGTAGGTCTTTTTAAAAATCAGTTGTTAAAATTTATAAATAAATCAAAGATTAAAAAATTTATAAATGTTCAATCAAATTCGATTAATTTAGGATTTAATTTATTCACAAAATATACAAATGCAGAATATATGTGTTTAGATACTAGAGAGTGGATGTTAGGATTGAGAAAAGAAAAAATTGATGAAAAAAACTTAAAAAAAAACTTCAGAAATTTTAAGAATATTTCTATCACTAAAGGAAAACAAGGCAGTACATTTATAAGTAAAAAAAATTTAATTTATATTCCTGTTTTTGTTAAATCAGTTAAAGACACAACTGGATCAGGAGATGCATATTTTGTTTTAACTTCAATTTTAAAAAGATTTTCAGTAAATGAAAAAATAATTCCATTTATTGGTAATCTATATGCGGGTATGCATGGGCAAAATTTGGGTAATAAAAAAATTGTAAATAAATCCGAATTGCTAAGCAATATTAAAAGTATAGTGAATATATAAAAATGAAAATATCAGACGAGACTGCACATACGATTTTAAACAAAGAAAGTGAGATATACCAGATATTTTCTAAACTTGAGTTTAAGTCAACAAAACATACAAATTTTTTTTTTATTTATGATGAATTACTCAAAAAATACAAAAATAAAGAAGTTACATTAGTCGAAGTTGGTATAGCAAGTGGAGGATCACTTTTTTTATGGCAAAAATACTTTAAAAAAAATTCAAGAATAATAGGTGTTGATTTAAATCCTGGTTCTAAAAAGTGGGAGAAATTTGGGTTTGAAGTTTTTATTGGAAATCAATCAGACCAGAGTTTTTGGGAAAATTTTTATAAAAAAGTTGGCAAAGTTGACATTTTAATTGATGATGGCGGTCATACTAATGAACAGCAAATAACTACTCTATTAAATAGTTATGAGAATATTAATGAAGATGGAACAATAATAATCGAGGATACACACACTAGTTATTTACAAGAGTTTGGAAATCCATCCAAATATTCTTTTATGAATTTTAGTAATAAAATAATTGATGACCAAAATAAGAAGTCACTGAAAGATTTAAGCACTAAAAAATATTTAGAAAAAATCTATAAAATTGACAATTACCAATCGCTTGTAGCATTTCATGTTAACAGTTTAAAAGCTCAAAAAAATCAATCAATTATGAATGATGGTAAAGTTATTGACTCTGAAGATTATAGATTAAAAGACACGAGTATTTTCCGAGGAATTGATAAGTTTAAAAATAATTTAAGGAAAAAGTGTCCACCTAAATTTTATCAGTTTTTAAAAAATATTTATCCTTATTTTAAATTTTTGATATTTAAATATAAAAATTTAAAAAATAGGAAATTCTTTTAGTATTATTAGTAAAATTGACAAAATATAATTCTTTTATATATACTAATAAAACATTTAAAAGGAAATATTGTGAAAATTTTAATTACAGGTGTGGCTGGATTTATTGGTTTTAAGTTAGCAGAGAAACTTTTAAAAGATAATCATACTATTTATGGGGTAGATAATATAAATAATTATTATTCAGTAAATTTGAAAAAACAAAGACTTAAAATTTTGAAAAAAAACAAAAGTTTTTTTTTTAAAAAAATTCATATTGAAAATAAAAAAAAATTAAATAATTTTTTAAACAAAAAAAAAATTGATATCATTTACCATCTTGCGGCCCAAGCAGGTGTAAGGTATTCTCTTGTGAACCCTGAAAGTTATCTTAAATCAAATATAGAAGGGTTTTTTAATATTTTAGAGTTTGCACGTTTAAAAAAGATAAAAAAAATAATTTATGCATCCTCAAGTTCAGTTTACGGGGATCAAAAAAAATTTCCAATTAAAGAAAATTTTTCAAAAAATCAAAAAAATTTGTACGCTATTACGAAAGATTTTAATGAAAAATTAGCTCAATTATATTTTGATAATTTTAAATTAAAACTAGTAGGTTTGAGATTTTTTACAGTTTATGGTGCATGGGGAAGACCAGATATGATTTATTTTAAATACTTAAATTCGTTAAAA
>MDTC01133445.1_pt1 | contig 33706 bp, 32 predicted proteins | sample 811181 | NCBI WGS metagenome assembly MDTC01 (sample SAMN05326644, study PRJNA326480) | marine metagenome | isolation source: seawater | place: Pacific Ocean: North | collected 2011
GTCGGCTACGCGAGCGCTCCTGCTCGCCACGCGGCCGCTCGGGATCACGCGATCGGGGCTCATGTGGCTCGCGCTGGCGTGCCGGTCGGCGGACGACCACGAGCCCCTGACCGCCGCGGCCGTGGCGCTGTCGCAGGCCGCGGCCGCGGCGGGCGACCCGCCAGGCGCCCCGGTGGGCGAGGACCGGATGGGCGCATGGATCGCGGCCGCGGCGGCTCCCTCGCCGCCCACGACGGACCCCTCGACTCCTCCGACGCGCGACTGGTCCACCCTCCCCGAATCCTCCTCTGCAACGACGCCTGCCACGCTGGTAGCCCTCGCCGGCGCCGCGGCCCTAGCCCTGCTCTCATGAGCGCATACGCCAACGTCCCCCGCGGCACCGCCCGCCGCTACCGCCTCTCCGAACACGGCCCCGGCTTCCAGCTCTCGCACAACTTCGTGCTGGTGGAGTTCGCGTGTCCGTGGGACGGGGTGAGCCCGAGCTTTACCCTGCCCGATGGGCGCGTCGTGTGCGACGTCGTGATCGTGCATCCCACCCTGGTCTTTCTGCTCCAGGCGGCCCGGGACTTCTTCGGCCTCGCGCTCCACATCTCCGAGGGGGGCGGCTACCGCACGGACACCTACAACGACCTGGTAGACGGCTCGGCGGACGACTCGTACCACGAAGAGGGGATGGCCGCGGACGTGTCCATGCCGGGCGTCTCCCGCCAGGAGCTCGCCAGCTTCTTCCGCGACGTGATGGAGAGCGGGGGCACGGGGCTCTACCCCGGGCACGTCCACGTCTCGATCGGCATGGAGGGCGGCGCCGATCGCTCGTTTGGTGAGCGCTTCGCCAACGCCTTCCCCGGCGGCATCCCCGGCTTCTCGCCGGCGCTCCCGCCGCCCAGCTCTACCGGCATCGACGCGGCCCGCCCGCACGTCGCCGGCCTCTCGCTCGTCGGCGTGCTGCTCGTGGGCGGCTGGCTCTGGCAGCGGCTCACCCACGCCTAACCCGACATGACGGCCACCCAGCCCGACCTCGTAATCACGCGGTTCTACACCCCTCACGGCACCTTCGGCCAGATGAAGATGCCGGACGGGGAAACGCTCTACACCATCGAGGACCCGGCCAACCGCAACCGCCGCGGCCGCTCGTGCATCCCGGAGGGCACGTACCCGTGCCGCCCGCGCCGCTTCAACAAGGGGGGCTATGACGCCGTGCTGATCGAGAACGTCCCCGGCCGGCGGCTGATCCTCTTCCACATCGCGAACACGTCTCACGACGTCCGCGGGTGCGTGGGCGTGGGCCGCGGCCTCGGCTACTACCGCGGCCGGTGGGCCGTCGTGGACAGCCGCGCCGGCTTCGCTCAGTTCATGCGGCACTACGGCAACCGCCGCTTCACCGTCCAGCTCCGCAGCTTCTCGCCTGCGTTGATCGGGCCGGGCAGCGACGAGTTCGACACCGTGCTCGCGCAGCTCCAGGTGCAGCCGCGCGCCGGCGAGCCGGTGATCCTGCCGTCCGAGACCCGGCCCCGGTTCGCGTGATGCCCGACCTGTTCCCGGTCGGGGCCAACCCCGACGCGCTCACGCGAGGCCAACGTGCCCGCGCCCTGCTCACGTTCAGCGATCCCCGCGTGGGAGCGCTGTGGCTGGCGATTCTCTCGGCGTTGTTCGGGGTGTTCCCGTGGGTGGCGCAGCTCGTCTCGCCGGACTGGAGCGCGCGCGCTACCTACGTCGGCCTCTCTCACGCGCCGTGGTGGCTGCCGGCGCTCGCCTTCGTGCTGCACGCGGTTTACAGCTTCCGCGCGGCCACGATGCCCGATCTGACGCTGGCGTGCCTCCGCCAGATCCGCCTCGCGGCCTCCGCCGGCGTGTTCCTGTGGGGCTACGTGCTCGTGTGCATCCCGATCGCGATCCTCTTCGCGAACGGATACATGGCGCCTTCGGCATGGGCGATGTACGTCGGCGCGTTCTCGTTCGCGGCCTGGACGCTCTACACCACGCCTCCCCAGCTCGCGAACTCGGAGCCGGCCGAGGCTCCGATCGCGCGGCGCGCGGCGGTGATCCTGGCCGGGCTCTCGATGCTCGCCGCGGGCCAGCCGTACGTCGATGGCCACGACTACGGCGCCCCGAGCTACGACCTCCCAGCGCACTCGCTGGAGCCGCCGGGCTCGAATGAGCTGATCTACGCGATCGCGAGCTCCGCGGCCACGTTCGCGACGACGTGGTTTCTGACCCGCCAGCGTGGAAAGCTCCAGCTCAACGAGACGACCGCCAGCCAGGCCGATTTCGTGGCGCAATGGACGCGCCGCCAGATGGACGACCAACGCGCGGACCTCGTGGACCTCCGGGGCCGGTGCGAGCGCGAGACCGCCCGGCTCCTGAGCCTCCAGACCTGGTGCATCCAGAACGACCTCGACCTCTCGGCGTGGCCGGACCCCTACCCGCCGGGCGTGGAGCCGTCGCCTACCCACAACGCAGGCTCTTACCCATGATCCGCCAGACCCAGCACGCCCTCGTGTGCGCGGCCGTGGCCGTGCTCGCCTTCGCGGCCGGCGCCGGCGCCGGCTACGCCCTCCGCGGCCCGCTCCCGCTGGCGGACGCCCTCACAGTGCCCGAGCCGGGCGTGACGTCGCCGGCCGTCTACGACCTCGACCGGACGCCAACCGCGGCCGACACCGCCGGCACCGTGCCGCAGGCGCGCGTCACGTACGCCGATCGGTGGGACGTCCCGCCGGCGGCGGACGTCGTGTGCCCGCCGCCGACGCCCGCCAGCGCGACGGCGACAGCCGCAGACACCGCCGGCACGGCAGCGGCCGACTCGTTCCGCGTGGCCGTCGTGCCGCGCCAGGCGAACCCGCTCGTGGCGCTCCCGCGCGACCCCGTGCGCGTGAGCCCGAGCCGCGTCGTGCTCTCCTACCGCCGCGCAGAGGGGCCGGACGCAGGCCAGACCGTTACGGACGTCTGGAGCGTGCCCCCGCGGCGCCTGGCGGGCTCCCTCGATGCCGCACTCTCCTACCGCCCGCACCCCGGCCCGCTCCCGGCGTGGACCGGCGGCCTCGATGCGCGGCTCCGGGTAGGCCGCGCGACGTTCCGCGCCGGCGTGCTCCTGGACCTCGACACGCTGGCGGCTTCGCCGGCCGTCCTCTTCACCGACCCCGCACGCGCGCTCGCCCCGAGCACCGTCGGCGTCCGCTACCGCCTCTTCGGCACGGACTGATGCCCCTGTCCAACCCCTTCCCCCCCCGCGCGCAATCGACCGCCACCGGCACACACCCGGATCTGGAGGCGATGTACCGCGCCTTCACGGGCCGTGACCTCGGCGCTGTTCAGGGGTCCGGCTCGCCCGAGTGGTCGCAGCTGCCCGGCCTCAGCTACGACGAGGGCACCGGCACGCAGTCGTTCGACCTGGCGCCCTTCGTTACGGGGGAGACGGAGATCGTCGCGACGTCGGCGCTCCCGGCCGGCGTCACGCTGGCGGCCGGCGTCGTGCAGACCGACACGGCCACGGCCGCGCCCGGCGTCTACAGCTTCACCGTGCTCGCGCAGAACGACGTCGGAGCGAGCGCGCCGGCCACGGTCTACCTCACGGTGCGCGCGGCTGTGGCGAACCAGCCGCCCGTCTGGGGCGCGCTGCCGACCATCACGGGCGCTCCTGGAGCCGGCTTTACTGGCCTCGACCTGGAGCCCTACGTGAGCGACCCGGACGGCTCGATCGACCGCGTGGAGCTCGTGGGAACCCCGGCCCACATCGCGCTCGACGGCTACGACCTCACGATCGCGCACCCGGCGGAGGGGTACGCCGAGCGGACGGCCACGCTCCGCGCCTACGACGACAGCGGCGCCTTTACGGATACCACGTTCCGGTACGCCACGCCGGCGCCGGCGCAGACGATCAGCGTAGACCTCGACCCGGGCGACCTCCCGGGCTCGGTGGCTGGTCAGAGCTCGCCGCTGCTCGACCCGTTCCCCCAGAAGGGCGTGCAGATCGACGTCGTTCTCACCGCGCGCCCGTCCGCCGACGCGCTGCTCTACTACGGCTTCGCCGGCAACAACGACTACGGCCGCGCCTTCCTGGAGGACAACGGCCGCATCCGCGCCGAGCACCGCGAGGGCGGCGCCGACACCACCCCGCTCTCGACCGAACAGGGGGAGATCCCCGCCGGCGGCGGCACCTTCCGCATCGTCCTCGTGGACGGTGGCGCGTCCACCGACACGGCGCAGTTCTTTTTCAACGGCGCCAGCCTGGGCGCTCCGGTGCCCTTCGCGTACCCCGGCCTCCATTGGGGCCTGTTCTTCTCTGGCGGCGACGTCGTGGAGTCGATCACCATCACGCCGACCGCCTGAGCCATGCCGCGCGCCGTCACCGTCCCGACGTCGGGACCCTACCAGACCGCCGTGCGCGCGATGTGCGCCGCGGCCGGCATCTCCCACAGCCTGCTCGCGCAGCTGCTCCCGGACGGGACCGGGACGACCGCCATCAGCGCGGCGCCCTCCAAGAACCTCCAGGAGCAAACCCCGGCGGAGCAAAAGGCGTGGGACGTCCTGGAACGGCTAAAGCTGCTCCGCAACTTCGTCAACGACGCCCGCGCGGAGCTGCTGGCGGCCGGCGGCGGTGACGTCGGGGCCGTGCCCGAGGCGCTGAGCCACGAGGCGGCATTCTGGCAGCTGGCGGACAAGCTCAACGCGATCCAAGACCAGATCGCCGTGCTGAGCGAAGGGCGCGTGATCGAGTACGCGGTGGTGACGCTACGCGGCGCGAGCAACGGCAAGGGCAAGGCGAAAAACCCGAACGCGCTCGCGCAAGGGGTGGACGCTGCATGGTGGAAGCGTGACGAGGCCAACGGGGGCGCCGGCAAGGGCTGGGAATCCAACTTCTACCAGGCTGGCGAGGCCAACCGCGCGGCCGACGAATACACGATGGCGGTCGGCATCGCCAACGGCCTCCACGCGATGATCCCCGGCATCAAGGTCCGGTTCATCCTCGCCAGCTACGGCGGCACGTCCGAGATCGACGTCAACGCGAGCTTCCCCGGCCGATTCTGGGGGCCGGGTGGTGAGCTGGACGTCTGGGCGTCTGACGCGCTGGACGAGGCGATCGCGAACGACGCCGAACTGGCGGCCGCGATCGACGCCGGCAAGGTGTGGATCGACCAGATCCACCACGGCGGCAACATGGGCACGCTCATGGAGACCGGCCAGATCACGGCGCAGCAGGCACGGGACGCCCTCGATGCGATGGTGTCCAACGTCTCGGCGCTCCGCGGGGAGCCTACGCCGATGGGGTTCATCAAAACGGGCTACGTGGCCGGGCACCCCGACTATGGACGCGATTACCACCAGGTAGAGGACGACTTCGCGGAGCAGAACCCGTTGGTGTGGCTGGCCGGCAACGGCGCACGGGAGATCGGGGAGCGCTACCACGCCAACCCGATCCCGGAGCACTACTACGGGATTAGCGATCGCGACGGCGCGCACATCGAAAACCCCTTCCTCACCGACGAGGTGGGCTTTCCTGCCGGCGTGGCGCTCGCGCAACGGATTCAGGGCGTGCTCGTGGCGCCGGAGCCGGAGCCGGAGCCGGAGCCCGAGCCCGAGCTGGCGCCCGCCCCGCGTACGGGCGAGAGTGCGCCGGTGTACCCGGACGCGCCCGAGAGCGCCGTCGCCGTCCAGGCGCAGCTCACGCCGCACGTCGCGCCCGAGGTGCGGCCGGCGGCACGGATGAAGGCCGGCCGGTGGATCACGGCCCCGCTCAACGAGAGGTCCGGCGCGAACCCCACACAGCAGGCCGTCAAGCGGACCGGCGCAGAGGTGGGCTACCTCGCGCTGTTCGTGGCCAGCGACCCGGCGGCGGACCGCTGGTATCAGGTGACGGAGACCGGGCCGAAGGACCGCGACAAGAAGCTGGCCGATACGGGCCTCCGCGGCATCGACGCCCGGCCCGATCTGGTGTTCACCGGAGAGGCCACGCAGACGCACGCGCGAAGCGAGCTCGACGTGACCGGCATCCTCCACGATCTGACGGTGAACGTCTACGGCGTCGGCGCGCAGCTCGTGGAGACGCTGACGGTGGCCACCGCCGCCGAGCTCGACGCTGGCACGCACCGCCAGCGGAACACGCAGGGCGACCGCCTCCTCTACAACGAGGCGCGCGAGTTGGCCGGCCGGTTCTGCGAGGTGACGAAAACGGTGTGGTTCGAGACCGAGGACGGTTCCGCGCTCCCGTACCCGGCCGGCGCCTATGCCGAGGCCGTCCCGACCGTGGAGCCCTACCCCGAGAACCCCATCGACGGGACTGACGCCGTGCTCGCGGCGTGGGAGAACGGGCGGGACGCGATCGTGCCCGAGGGCGACGGCGTGCTTTGGCTCGACCTCGCGCGGCTCCGCGTGCCGACCGGCAAGCGGCTATGGGGCCGGCGCCGGTTCCTGGGCTGGCGGACGCACACCGTAGAGCTCTCCAGCGGCCACGCCGTCACGCTCGACCTCCCGGCGTTCGCGGAGGACGGCCCCGAGGTGCGGTTCCTCGTGCCGGACCCGGCCGCGGAGCCGCCGCACGGGATCAACGGCGCGGACGTCCCCGACAGCAACACGCTCGGCCGCGAGTCGCAGAACGGCCTAGAGCTCCACAACCTCAAACTGAGCGGGACGCTCCCCTATCACGACCTCTTCCGCTGGCGGAGCGACCCGAGCGGCGCGGCCCATGTGATCGACGTCGGCCCCGTCCACGACATTCGCATCCGCGGCTGTTGGATACGGTGGGGCTGGGACGACGGGATCAAGTACGCGCGTCAGGAGCAGAAGGGGAGCTTTCAGACGGTGCCCGTGCAGGGCGGGACGCGCGACCGCGATTACCCGCTCCAGGACCGCGTGTATTTCCCCGAGGGCGCCACGGTCTACCAGGCCGACGTCTACCCGGTCGAAGAGGGCGCGAACGACCTCGTGGACACGCTAGAGACCGTCTACGGCTCCGAGCGCACGGTGGAGACCTCCGCCGGCGGCGACCTCCCGGCCGGCTACTGGCGCATCCGGGGCCTCTCGGGCGGCTACCTGGGCATCGACCCCGGCGACCTCCCGCGCTACGCCGTCCGCATCGACGCCGGCGAGCACGCCGGGCGCGTGCTCTACGCCGCCAACAGCACGAACAAAGAGAACAGCCTGGCGCCGCTCTGCTGGCTCGACGCGCCGCTCACCGACCGGAGCGACCCGGCGCAGTCCGCGCGCGTGGTCGGCTACCTCGACACGACGCGCAACCAGTTCTGGCTAGAGGGCCTGGAGCTCCCCGCGTCCAGCGTGATCCGGTGCCGCGAAGTGGCCGTGGCCACGAACCGCGATCCGGTCCTCTCCGGCTGCGTGATCGAACAGCACGGCCGCAACGCCGTCACGATGGGCAGCTCCGCCGGGACGTTCCTACGCGAGCGGTGCCTGATCCGCTGGAACAGCCTGCTGGGGCTCGGGCCGGGCATGACGGGCGCCTTCGCCGGCGACGACAACACGGCCGTTCAGCGCAACGACGCCGAGAGCGCCGGCGCGTTCATCGACCTCGACACCGGCGTACAGGCCGGCCTCGACTCCGCACAGAAGGGGCCGCCGGCTCAGGAGGAGGGGTTTGGGCCGACGATCTTCGCGGACAGCCGCGCCAGCGGCGGCTTCGTTGTGGGCGACCGCGCGGACGGCGAGCGGATGGACAAGGGGCGCAAGACGAACGGCGACTTCGGCGGGCCGGCCGACGTCGTGGGCCAGACGTTCATCGGCTTCAATACGGCGCTCCAGTTCGACCACGGGCTCGGCGGCGTCGTGGAGGGGTGCCGGTTCGCGAACAACACGACCGACTTCAAAGCGAGCGCGCATTGCAAGGGGGTCACGTTCCGTGACAACCGCGCGATCGACCGGGCGACCCGCCGCGGCCAGGTGCTCATACAGGGGCGCGAGGCGACGGTAACCGGCAACGTCGGCTTCCATATCGTCGTGACGGCTCCGCTGCATGGCGAGACGATCCGCGTGAGCGGCAACTACGCCTGCACCTTCGACCTTGCGCCAGGCGTGATCTTCAACGGCCAGGTGCTCACCGAGCGGCTGGTGACGCAGGAGCCGACGCCGATCGCCCCGCTAGACAGCTACGAGCTGGCGACGGCCTCCGCCGACGAACCCCGCGACAACCACTACGTCACGGTGGCAGACGAGTACCTCCGGTCGCTGCTCTTGCAGCCGGAGGCGAGGTACGCCAACGCCGTACCCGGCAGCTTCTATCCCGCAGGAAGCCGCGCGAACTTTGCCGAGGACGGCACATATCGCGGACTGGCGGTTATGTCTGGTGTCCTTCCGGCGGGAGGATTTATCGCCGCTAACCATCTGGTGTCAGACCTTGGTGTAATCGGAGACTGTCTGCTAGGAGGCTATTTCAAGGGCAGCGGCAGTATCCAACTACAGCTTCTTGGCCAAGGCGGAAACCCGGAGAACGGACAGCTTGACGGCACCATTGACCTGACGGATGAGTGGGTCTGGCACGAGGTCCCTCAGAACGGCGACGCTGAACGTCGCTGGGGCATCAAGAGCACGGCCGGGGCCACGGTCTCGTACTGCAACCCGACCGCACGGGAGGGGAGCGTTCCCGACGCGCTGCCGGTGGACGTGATTGGCGAGCACGCCACGCGCGAAGAGGATAGCGTCGCAGAGATTCCTGCGGGCGACGATGTACCGCAGGAGTCCACGTTCTATGTGCGGTGGGTCGAGGGGGCGAACCCCGACAGCGGGTATATCGTGAGCCGCTATGACATTGGGGGCGCATGGTGGATTCTGGACACGTACGGACCTGCGAAAAGCGTACAGCTTCGCTATCAAACTGGCAGCGATAGCAGGGAGTCAGAGACGGGATATACCCCTGTCGTGGGGAAGATGTACGAAGCATTGGGCTACATCAATAGCGATGGTAGCATTCGCCTCCAACTCTTCGAGGACGGGGTTGCCGTAGGGGCGAGCCCCGCCTCGGCCCCCTCGTCAATCCCTGCGGCATGGGATTCCCCGTCTGTGTTTGTAGGAGGGAACTACAACAGCTCTGCCCGCCACTTCGGCGCGTACCTCGACGTGGACCTCTCGGCGGGGATTCTCAACCTCGCGACCGCTCAGGCCAGCCGAGGAGACCTATTCAGCTTCCGGCCGTCCGCTGGCGATACCGTGGAAGCCGCTGGCGGCACGTTCTCTCGCGGCTCTGCGGCGCCGTACCTCGCGAAGAACCCCGCCAGCCTACCGCCAGCGCCAGTCGGCTGGGTGTTCGCCTTCCCCGCCGAAGCCTATGTCGGTGGACGTGTCCCCATTCGTGACCACGAGGGGGCTGTCGTCGGAACCGTGATTCAGGGCGTCGATGACGCCGTGGGTACGAGCGATCCCGCGATCACGCGTGAGGGGTGGAGCCTCGATGGCGGCGACTATGTTTGGCTCTCGCTTGCCGGTGATCTCGATGTTCCGCGAACGGTTACGGACTTCGTAGTAGCACTCACGTCAGACGATCCCAACGGGGCGATTTTCGTATCCGGTATCGACGGGGGATACATGGCGCGAATGGACCCCACGCTTGACTCTAGCAGCAATCCGGGGTTCGGGAACCCTTCATACGTGGTGGATGGAGAGAGCGTGGCCGTTAACGCGATCGCGCTCTACAACGCCGTGATGGACGGTGCCCCTCACTACCTGGAGGTCCGGAGCGCGGACCTCTCCGAGCGCACTCAAATGAGGGTTGGCCAATACACCGAGGGCGTCTTGCACTGCTTTGGCCTCTACCTCTCGGACACCGAGGCTACACCCGAATCCCGAGCTGCCGCCCACGCCTACGTGCAGGCCCGGCTGGCGCTACGCGGCGTCACCCTCCCCGATCTCCCCTAGCCATGTTCAGGATTCTCGTTCAGCGCTCGGTTCTCGCTTCCTTCTCTCTCGCCATGCTGGCGCGCGTCCGCCACATTTACGGCCCGCTGGCGCTAGACGCGATCGACCCCTCGCGTACCGACCTCGTGGACGCCGATGGGGCAGAGTGGACGGACTTAGGTGGCGGTCCCCACACGTACACCGCGGAGCACGTCGGCCGGCTGGGCTGGCTGGCGGCCAACCGCGAGAGTATGCGCGCCTATGTAGCCGCGCTCCCCGAGGACAAGCAGTACCCGGCCCGGTGGCCGAGCGCCGCGCTGGACGTCGCCACGCTCCGCGCCGGCATCGAGGCCGTGCTGGCGCCGAACGTCGTCCGCAACGCCGGACCGGCCGGCGAGGCGTTCGAGCTGCGGAGCGACCTGGAGGCCGTGTTTGCCGAGCAGGGCGAGCAGGACGTCATGCTGTGCGCGCGTGAGCTGCCGGCCGGGTTCGAGCCGGCTCCGAGCGAGGATGCGGCTCCATGAGGTACGTGTGGATGGGGCTTCTCGTGGGCGTCCTCTTGGCGGAGGCCGTCGCGCTCGTCCACCCGTCCACGTCGGACACGCTGAGCTACCAGGTGTGGCGACTGCGCGAGGCGTGGCACACGCGCGCCGTACTCCTGGCGCTCTACGTGTGGCTGGGCTGGCATTGGTTCATCGAGAGCCCGAGCCGGCGCGCGGTGTGGCTGGACGACGTGGCGATCGTCCTCGTGGCCGCGGCGCTCGCGGCGATCGCGCTACGGTACGCCCCGCACTCGTAACGATTCAGTTACAAATGTATGTGCGGGGCTGTGGGGTAGCGGAATAGGTGGATAGCCAGCAAAGCGCAACAGAGGCCCGCCGAACACGTTTTCGGTGGCGTACCTTTATTGGTGCGGGGGGTAGCTGGAAAACGGCCTCGCTGGCCGCTGGCACACGACGCTACCCTCTCTCCGTCCCCCGGCCGCGCTCGTCGCGTGCCGGGGGGCGTTGTTTTTTATGGGCTCACGCGCGAGTTTGGGCGGCGTAGCGTGGCCACGGCACACGGCCCCGGACCGGCGCGCGGCGACCAGGCCGCGCGCCGGTTCACTTTTAAGTGAAGCCCTCGCGAGGGTCAGCCGCACGCGAGTTCTCGAGCGCGCATCGAGGAGCTGGGTACCAGGACGCGAATCGCGCCGCACACGCCGAACGGGCCGGTTCGGTATGGAGCTCGGGCGACGGTGCTCGGGTCAGCCTAACGGCGGGAAAAGGCCAGGCGAGGGCGCCCCACGATCTCAAAACCCCAGACGCGCCGCCAGCTCGGCGTAGGGCACCGCCCGCTTGTCCGCCGGTGCGGAGAGGGCGACCAGGCGGACGCGGCCCGACCCGACGCTGGCGACGTCGCCAGCCCCGAACGAGATCTGCATCTCGAACCGGCCGGCGCTGTAGCCCGGCGTGTAGTGGAGCGTCTGATCTACCGCGCCGTCGCCGTCCGTGTCGGAACCGAACGAGTGGGGTAGCGCGACCCAAGCCCCGCCGACCTCGCGGTAGGCGAGCACGGCGCCCCCGCTCACGACGTCCGCGGTGAGCGCCGGCCAGAGGTACGCGCACGATGCGTAGCCGTCCGCGAGCTCGCACCGGGCGTCGGAGTAATCGAACGTGGCCACGGCGAACGACGCCGGCGCTCCAGGAGGCCCAGCAGGGCCGGCCGGTCCTACCGGGCCGTCGCAAGCGGTGAGGAGCGGGAGCAGGAGCAGGAGGAGGGAGGCGCGCATCGGTCAGGGCAAAGGGGACGGAAACCTAGCGCGCCCCGCGCTGGCGGTCTACTTCGCAGAAAGGGTGTTATCGGAACTAGCGCCGTTAGGCGCCCGCGCCCCCGTCGCGTGAGGGCCGATCGCCGGCGAACCCCAGGCTTCGGGATTGAGGCGCCGGCGTGCCGGCGACCTTAGAAGGTTCAGATCCAGACTCCGAAGCGGAGCCGCCGGCGTTATCACCCGCGTTGCGCTCCGCCAGCTCGCGCTCGGCGTCGAGCTGGGCCGTGGCGATCGCGACCGCGGCCATTGCCTGACGGCGCGAGTCTCCGGTGAGCACGACGACGCACCGGGTCTTGCGCTCGCCGGCCCGGTAGGGCGTAGGGTCCTCACTCATGGTCCTCCAGGAAGCGGTGCATATGCTGGACGATCGCGGACGTCACCGTGAGGCCGTGTGCCTTCACGGCCGACTTATACCTCGCGTAGAGCTCGGCCGGCACGTTCGCGTTGAGGCGGGCGGTCCCGCCGGCGAGGCCGTGGGCGAGCTGCTGGACGTCGGGGCGCTCCCGCGTGGGCTTGCTCCCGAGGGCGGTTTTCTTCTTGCTCATGAGGAGGGGGAGAGGAGGGTGAGGATTTCGTCGGTGAGGGCGTCGATCTCGGCCGCGGCCTTCTTGTCCGGCCCCAACACGACGGCGCCGCCAGACGAGAGCGCTTCGGCGTAGGCCACGCGCTGAGACGTCCGCGCCTGGAGCACGGGGAAGCCGTCGAGGGCGTCCCCCACCTCGCGCGCGAGGTTCGAGCCCGCGACCTGGCGCGAGACGACGTAGGCCGCGGCCGGCTGGCCGTCCGTGACGCTCTGGCGCGCGCTCACGAGGTCCACGACCGGCTGCGCGCCCCATATGTCGGCGTTGGACGGCGTGATCGGGATCAAGACCAGGTGCGCCACCTTTAGCGCTTCGGCGTCCATGCCGTCCACGCGGGCGCTCCCGTCGATGATGATGCAATCGGCGTCAGCGGCGAGCGTGGCCACGGTGCGGCGGAGCGCCGGCGCTCGGTCCACGCCGAGCACGAGCGGCGCGTCGTCCGCCGCGCTGGCGGCCCAATCGCGGGCAGTGCCCTGCGTGTCGGTGTCTACGAGGGTGACGGCCAGGCCGCGGCGGTGCATGGCCGCGGCGAGGTTGGTCGAGAGGGTGGTTTTGCCGGCGCCGCCTTTCGGCTGGAGCACGGCGATAACGCGAGCGGCCATAGAGACAAAAATGAGTACGGGGTGAGTGTATGATACTCACCCCGTACTCAATCGTTCGCCGCGTGGCTACAGGACGTCCACAACGCCGGCCGACTCCAGGAGCAGCACGAGCGAGAACGCGACGAGGACGAAGAGGGCGGCGAGGATGACGGGGAGCGCGCGGCGGTTCGGCTCCGCTGTCACCAGCGCACCGTTCCGGTAAAGGTCCGCGATCAGGGTCCGGTGGATCTCCGGGAGCTCCGTGGCCACCTCCAGGAGCATCCCGGCCGGGAGCTCGGGGGCAGGCGCGTAGCCGTGGGGCGGGATCACGACCAGGTGCTCGGGCGCGATCGGTTCCGTGGCGCCCATGCCGCCGCACAGCAGGCAGTTCGCAAGGGCGGGTGTTTGGGAGGCGGGGGTGGAGGTTTCAGGCTGGGGCATAGGTCCAGATGGTTTGAGCCGGGCGGAGCCCCGGCGGCGCGTGGAGCCGCTGGAGCTCGCCGGCGTCCGCGAGCTGGCGGAGCGCGCGGCCGATGGTGGCGCGGGAGTAGCCCGGCGCCGTGTGAGCGAGGGCGTCGGCCACCTCGCGCGCCGTGCGGGGGCCGACGTTCGGCGTCCGCAGGTGCGCGAGGATGGCGTCTCTGAGGGCGGGCGCCACGTCAGTAGCGCCGCGGCGGGAGCGTGCCGAAGAGCTCGGCGGGCTCCCGCACCGCCGCGGGTTCGTCCTCGCCGGCGGAGTAGGTGACCGGCTGGCGGGCCACGCGGTAGAGCACTTGCACGTTGCGGCGCCGCTCGGGCTGGACGGCCTTCGCGTCTACGCGCTCCACGAGGCCGAGCTTGACGAGCTGGCGGAGGTGCGAGTAGACCGTCGTGTACGGCTTCTCCGTCTCGTCCTCGATGTGGCGCACGGACACGGGGCTACCGCCAGCGTCGGAGACGACCGCGAGGACGCTCGCGAGGTGTTTAGGCGTAGTCATAGCGGCGCACCGGCTGGAGGGTGCCGAGCGCGGCGGCGTAGAGCGCCGCGATCGTGGCAAGTCGCGCGTGCGCGTCCGGGTCCGCGACGTGGGGCAAGGCCAGAAGGGCGGCCGTGGCCATGCCGCGCCAGCTCGCATCGCAGATCGCCAGGTGCAGCTCGAACGGTAGGCCGTTCTCCTGGAGCGCTCGCGACCGGATGGCCGAGAGTGCGTCTACCGCCGCGTCGATCGCCGCGGGGTGCGTAGGAAGGGGAGAGGTGGAGACGGAGACGCCGAGCGCGTCGATGCGGCGGCGGAGCTCCGTGGGAGAGAGGATCATGGGAACAGGGAGAGTTGCGGGAGGTCGGGGCGACCGACGGCCACGCGAAGAGCCCGAAAACCACGCGCCCGCGCGCGGCGCCAAGCGTTTGTTCGTTCGCGAGTTGACCGTTTGGGCGCTCCAACCGCAGTTAGGTAGGCGTCGATCGCGCCGCCTCGCGTGTCAGCGATAGACCGCAACTCTGGCGTGCCAGAGGGGCCGCACACGGCCCACGCGAGGACGGCGCGCGGCGTCACGCGGCCGAGCTAGCGGCCGCAGTCTTGCGGCCGAGTTCCTGGTCGATCCGGTGGCGCGCGGCTCTCAGCGCGTCCTCTTTCGTCTCCCCATCGCACGTTGCGATGAGCTGCTTTCCCTTCCACACCCCAGCGGTGTAGAGGCCGATCATGAGCACGGGGCCGGTAATCCTAAAGCCCCGATATGGTTGCGTTTGCATGGCGCAGCGGCGGTTGTGGCACAAAGCCGGCGCCGCAACCGCAGGGCTACACCTGTGGCTAGCGTCAACGCGGAGCGGTCCCCCGGTAGGGGTACGGCCCGATTCCGCCCTCTGGAGGGCGGGACCTCACGGAGAGGCGGTAGAAACTGCTGTCGCGGCACACGACGAAATGAGTATAGCGTATGTTGCCGACGTATTCCAAGCCGTGTGCCAGCGTGCTCAATCTCTCAGAGCGTCGGGAAGATCAACTTCTCGGCGTAGCCGTCGATCGTTACAACCGTTCACCCCAAGCCGCGCGCGAGGTGGGATACCTCCCCCGCCAGCTCGTAGACGCCACGCTGCCGCACCGGGACCCGGGCGACGTCGCCGCGTTCGAGAAAACGAATGGGCGCTACCGGCTGGCGATCCAGGCCGGGCCGGGGATCGGGTTTCCGTACGGGAGCTTCCCGCGGCTGCTCCTGATCCACCTCGCGACGGAGGCCGTCAGGACGCGCTCGCGCCGCGTGACGCTGGGGCCGTCCCTGCTCGCGTTCCTCCGCAGCCTCGGGCTCCCGACCACGGGAGGCAAGCGTGGGACGATCCCGCGATTCCGGGACCAGACGATCCGGCTCTTGTCGAGCCGGATCGTGTCGTTTTACGCCTACGGGACGGACACGAAGGGCGGGAAGTCCATGCGGAGCGTCCAGGTGGCCACGCGCTACAGCCTGTGGTGGGACGACGACGCGCGGACGGACATTGAGCACGCGAGCTGGGTCGAGCTCTCGGACGAGCTCTACCAGGCGTGCGTCTCCGCTGCTGTCCCGCTGGACCTCCGCATCGTGCGCGCGATCAAACAGAGCGCCCTCGCGCTGGACCTGTATACGTGGCTCACGTACCGGCTGGGCCGGCCGAACGACAACCCGCGTGAGGACGAGCCGCTAGTCGTGGTGTCGTGGGCGCAGCTCCACGACCAGATGGGCGCCAACTACAAGCACAAGGGGGCGTTTGGCCGTGACGCGCGGCGCGCGCTCCAGATCGTGCGCGCGGCCTGGCCCGAGCTCCGCGTCGAGACGCCGCGCGGCCGGCTCCGCGTGTACCCGACCGCGCCCTCGGTGGCGGCGCGGCCCGCGAGGGCGCAGGAGGGCGCCTGAGCCCGCCCGGAGGGAGGCGGCGACACGAGGGAGGGGCGCACGGCCGCGGGGCCGTGCGCGAGACGTGGGGAGGCCACACGGCGACGTCCGCCCGTCGCGCGATCGCGAGGCGACGTCCGCGGCCGCGGGGCCGCGCTGATCCTCTCACTAACGGCACGAGGTACGGACCCCGCCGCGGCACCGCCCTGTGCGGCCATCGAGGAGCGCCCGTTATTGCAACCAGAAGCGGAGCCGTAACCCCTTGCGGGGCAACGTCCGCGGAGTTATCCACGATGATCTTCTCACATGGTCCGCGCTGATCTTCTCACATCGGCCACGCTGATCTTCTCACATTGGCACGCTGATCTTCTCACCAGCCTATAGTTCCTTCCTCTAGTCCTACCTCTAGTAAACCCTGTAGCTGGGCGCGGCCGCCTGTGGACGGCCGCTGAATGGACGCGGCGCAAGAAGCGCCGCGGCGCTGTGCAGCCGCCGCGCCTGGAGCCCCGAGACGCACGACCACGAACGAGCGCGACCGGCAGCTCGCGACCGCCCGCTCGCGTGGAAGGGCGGCGGGGCCGATTTCGTGCCAAGATCCCGGGTTTACAATAGCGGCCGTCCCCCTCGATCCTGGACGACCGCGCCCGCATCGGGAAGGAGCTGGGCCGGGGGAGCGGACGGGGGGCGCGGCGCGCGGCTCGTGGCCACGACCAGGCGGGGCGCGCGCGACGGGCGGGCCAGAACGAGAGCGCGCGCGGCCCCGGTCGGGACCGCGCGCGCTGTGGAAAGGGCGGAGCGGGTGCTACGAAGCGCTACGAAGCGGCCGGCGGCACAAACCGGCCCTCCGTGATGGCGTCTATCGTGTCGTCCACGGCCTCGATCGGCACGCGGAACGCGGCGGCGCGGACGCCTCCGCCCTTTGTGTGGACTACGCCGAGGTGGGAGCCGTCTTCCCGCAGCTGACGGTGGACGCCCATGCGGTAGAGCGTCGATCGACTGATGCCTGTCGCTTTGGTGATTTCGACAATGGCGAGCGAGAGGGTGAGTAACGGCGGCGTGGAGGACACCGCCCCGAGAACCGGGGCGGTACTGGAGTGCAGGGACATGGAGAACGTGACGCTGAGCGCTGGCGCTGAAAACCTACAGCCGCGAAACCTGATAAGTCCGTCCCAAAACGTCTCAGAACGTCTCAGAACGTCGCAGTTCGTCTAAAAACGTGTGTTCCCATCCCAACCGATCCCACGGATAGATCCCGGGTTTTCCGGTGCTTTCCTTCGGGCATCACCTCCCCCTGGCCCCGTGCCACGGTGGGAGCCGCGGCCAGCGACGGGCCGCCCCGCCAGTCATAAACACCCCATGTCCGAGCTGTTCGAGTACGACGACGACGACGAGGACGGGTTTTTTGACGACGGGGCGGCTCAGGCCGCCGTGGAGGTCGCCGCGCGTCACTCGCTCCAGGAGGTCACGACGGCCCAAACCGCCGCCGACGTCTACCGGATGGTGCCGATCGCCGGCTCCCTGTTCGTGATGCGCGCCGGCGAAGAGCGCTGGAAGGGCGCGTACGCGGCCACACAGCGGGCCACGATCCAGACGGTCAAGAGCCAGTACGGCCCGGGGCACTACATCTTGGAGCAGAGCACGCCGAGCGGCCCGCTCCGCATCGAGTTCCAGATAGAGCCCGACCGGCCCGCCTCGCGAGAGGAGCCGTCCGCGCCGCGCGAGATGCCGGACAACCGGAAGCCCCACCTGGACAGCGACGAGGTGGAGCGGCTACGCGAGTCCGTTCGACTGGAGGAAGCGCGCCGCGCGAGCCGCCAGCTGGAGGCCGAGCGCCGCCGGTGGGAGGAGGAGCGCGGCGAGCTGATGGAGGCCGAAGCGCGGCAGAAGAGCCGCGCGCGTTCGCTCCAGGACGAACTCGACGCGGCTGAGCGTCGTGTGACCGAAGAGCGCCGGCGCGTGCTGGACGCGGAGGCCCGCGCCAACGAAGCCGAACGGCGCGCGGCGACGGACGAGGCGAAGGTCACGCGCCGGCACATGGCGCGCGAGCAGGAGCTACGCGCCGAGGTGATGGAGCTCAAAAGCCAGCTCATGACCACCGAGACCCTACTGGAGATCGCGAAGCGCGGCGACGGGGACGCCCCGCCGAAAACGCTCGCGGACCGGATCGGGACCATCCTGGAGCACGCTGCCGGCTCAATCGACGTCGGGAGCCTCGCGCTGGGCTTCCTCCAGTCCCAGGCCGCGAAGGGCGAGGGGCAGTACGACGACACCCTCGCCCAGATCCAACAGCTACAGGCCGGCACCTCGCCCGCCCTCCCCCCCGCACCGGCCGCGCCGCGCGAGCTGCCCCCGTCCGCTCCTGTTGGCGGCGAGCTGCCGCCGGCCCGTGCGCCCCTTGACCCCTCGACCCTTCCGGCGACCGGCGACGGCCAGGCGCACGCCGAGCCGCCGGTGGTCACGATGGACCCGCCTGAGCCGCCCGTGAGCGACACGCCCGCCCCCGCCGCCCCGACCGCGGCCGCCCACCCCTTCGAGCTGGCCGACCTCGTGCTCGCCAGCATCCGAGGCGACGACGGCGCGCTCTCGCCCGACGCCGTGGCCGAGGCCGCGCGCGCGAGCTCGTTCGACGCCGAGGACTGGCGCGCGATCGCGCAGCACGTCCTACACGACGTCCTGGAGGCGCAGCCCGACGCCGCGCTCGCGGCCCGCTACCTCGCGCCGATCGTGGCGCAGGCCGGCGGCACGGCCGCGGTGAAGATCCTCGCCGGCCCGACCGCGATCGCCCGCAGCGTGATCGTGACGCTCCTGGACCTCTCGGTGCCGGAGGGTTCGGACGCCTACGCGACGGAGCTCGTGGGCGCGCTCAAAACGGCTCTGGCGTAGCGCGTGACGTACGGCGACCCCCTAATCCGGCTGTTGGTGGCGTGTCCAGACGGGATGTGCCGCCAGCAGATCGTCGGCCCCGGCGGCATCACCGCGAGCGCGCCCTACGCGGGCGCTGAGGGGTTCGCGGATGCTGTCGGGGCCGTCCTCCGCGCCTCGCGCGCGAGCTCGCGCGTGGCACAAGCGGCCGCGGCGGCGGCAGCCAGCGGCCACACGGCCCCGCTGGCGGTCCTCCGGTGGATCACGGAGCGCGTGCAGTACGCGCCCGACGCCCCCCACATCGAGCAGATCCGCACACCGGAGCGCACGATCGAGGAGGGGCGCGGGGACTGCGAGGACGTGGCGCTACTCGCCGCGGCCATGCTCCACCAACTCGGCGTAGAGGCGGCCGTCTCCATCGAGGGATACACCCCGTCCGGGACGCCCCAGCACGCCGTCGCGCTGACGGCCGCGGGTGAAGTACTCGACGCGACGATCGGCCGCGGCGCCCCGCTCCTCACGCCCTACCCCGCGACGTCCCGCGTGCTCGTCACGCAGGCCGGCCGCGTGCTCACGGTTCTTTCTCCAGACCCCGCTTTCATGGCTACCCCTCCCGCCGGCGTGTCCGGCCCTTTCGACGTCCCCGGCTTTGGGGGCGGCTCCTTCAACTTCGGCGGAGGCTTCGGCGGAGGCTTCACCCCGCCCGGCGGGTTCAGCTTCGGCAGCTTCGGCGGCGGTAACCCCTTCGGCAGCTTCGGCGCCAGCGGCGAGTTCTACGCGAACCCGCTCGGCGGCGGCGGCGGCGGCACGCCGGACCGGGACACGCTCGACCGCATCCTGGAGGTGATCCGCGTGGCCGGCCCGTTCCTCGTGGCCATGTTCGGCGGCGACAGCTCGCGGTGGGAGAACCGCGGCGTGATCCGCAACCCCGACCCCAACAACCTCCCGGCCGGGTACGTGCTCGTGGAGGACCCGGCGACCGGCGAGATGGTGGCGGTGCCGATGGACGTCGCGCAGGAGTGGGCCGCGATCGCGCATGAGCAAGGCTACCGCCGCTCGTCCGGCGGCTCGCTGCTCCCCTGGCTGATTGGCGGCGGCGCGCTCCTCTGGGCGCTCACGCGCAAGAAGTCGAAGTGATGGGGCGCCTCCTCCACATGGCCACGGCGCTGCTCGGGAGCACGTCGATGGGCAGCTCCGGCCCCATGATCGGAGACCCGGACCCCCTGCACAACCCGGCCGCGCCGCGCCGCCGCGCTCGCGGCCGTGGCCCCCTCGCCTCTGGCGCCCGCCGGCGCACCCGGAAGGCCGCGAAAGCGCGCCGCCGCATGGTGCGCGAGAGCCGCCGCCGCAACCGCACGCGATAGATGGCGCTCAACCTCATAAGCGACCCCAGCCTCGCGCTCTGGCTGGAGAGCCGCGCCGGGCTCCCGGACTACGTGACCGTCCGCGTAGGCACCCCGAACCCGTGGTTTGGCGGGTGTGCGACCGTGCGGATTTCCGCGATCGACGCTGCCGGCTCCGTCCTCGACACCAAGAGCTTCCCGCTCCACGACAACAGCTTGAACCCGGCCAACTGGCAGCACTACGACTGTCGCGGCACGACGTCGCTGCTCCTGGGCGGCTACGAGGGGCCGGTCACGTTCGCGGCTGAGATCGTGGACGGGCGCGGGGAGGGCTCCCGGTTCTCCAGCCGCCCGATCACGCTCAACGCGCTCCCGGACGGCTCCGCCGTGGACGAGCGAGACCCGAGCATCCTGAATCCGGCCGATTGGGACAACCTTCTGGGCTCGCTCGGCAACGGGATTAAGGATGTCGCGATGCTCGGCGTGCTCCTGCTCGGGGGCGTGGCCGCGGTCGCGTTCGCGCCGACGATCAAAGAGGCGCTAGTGGGCGACGACGATGAGTAGCGCGTACTCACAGCCCGCCGCGGTGGAGGTCTACGACGCATCCACGGGCGCCCCGATCGCGCCGCCGGTCCACGCCCTCGCGCAAGCCGGCGTGAACGGCGGCCCCTCGACCGTGGACGCCCTCGTGCGGCTGCTCGCGAGTCTGGCCAGCGGCGTGCTCGCGGACCGAAAGGCGGAGCTGCTGACGACCGGCATCGTCGTGGCCGGTCTGGCGAAAGACCCGGCCCGCTTCCGCGAGATCGCCGCGCGCAACGACTACGCGCTCGATGCCTACGTGGACGCGATCGACTGGCCGGCCGTGGCGGAGCTCGTCACGACGTCCGCGCGCAGCCAGCGGCCCGGCCTCCTCGCGTGTGCGACGGACCCCGCCGCCGGCCTGCCCCTCGTGATCGCCGGCGCGCTCGGCGGCTACCTCCTCGCCCAACTCCTCGACTGATGCCGAACGATCAAACCCCCATCTCTCGCGGCACCGAACGCCAGACGATCGCCACATGGGGCGGCGGCCTCCTGGCCCTGGTGGCGATCCGCCAGTCCAGCGGCGTCACGTTCTACAGCCTGGAGCAGAACGGCGTGGCCGGCATGAGCATTATCGCCGGCCCGTCCGACGATATGCGCGAGCTGGTGGCGATCGCGCAGGCGACGACCGGAGAGGCCGGCCTAGACGCCAACGGCGCCCCGCTCCCGCTCGTGGGTCAGACGGCCTCCTGGTTGAAGTACGCCGGCCTCGCGATCGGCGGTCTCGTCCTCTACAAGCTCTTTTCCTGATGCCGCCGATTCGTCCGCAGGCGCCGCTCTGGCGCCTCCTCTTCCCCCGTGCCCTCCGTGCTCTCGCGCGCCGCCTGGCCCGTGAGTACCGTTTGAGTAAGGGGCACACGCTCCGCAGCGTACGGCGGCTCTACAGCCTCCTGGCGGAGCACGTCGCGCCGGCAGAGGTGGCGGCCTACGACGCCGCGCTCGCGGCCTCCGGCTATCGCCGCCAGCTCGGCCGCGCGTTCGCGATCGCGGCCGCGCTCACGCTCCTGGTCGTGGCCGCGGCCGCGGCCGCGGCCGGCCAGATCCCGCTCGCGTTGTTCTTCGGCCTGGGCGCCACGCTCTCGGCCGCGGACCTCGCGAAGCAGAAGATCATCGGGACCCGGCTGGGCGGCCCGTTCGACTTCCTGGGCAAGCTCGCGTTCAACTTCTCGATGCTCGTCTGGGGCTCCGCCGGCAGCGGCAAGAGCACCTGGTCGCTCGCCTTCGCGGCGGAGTGGGCGCGGCGCGTCTGCCCGGTCCTCTACGTCTCCGCCGAGGAGGCGCACGGCTCGACCTTCGCGGAGCGGCTGACGCGGCTGGGCGCGACGGTGGACGGCCTGCACATCCTCGCCCCGGACAGCGAGAAGGGGCTGGCGCAGATCGTCTCTGAGATTGAGCGCACGGGCGCGCAGCTCGTCGTGTTCGATTCGATCTCGTGGATCGACCCGAACAGCCGGCAGTTTGGCGAGCTCGCTCGGGCACTCCAGGAGAACGGGATCGCGCTGATCTACATCGCGCACGCCAGGAAGGGCGGACGGAACTACCTCGGGCCGTCGCGGATCGGCCACGCGGTCGATACCGTGGTTCAGGTGGCGGACGGCGTAGCCGTGGCCAAGAAGAACCGATTTGCGCCGCTGGGCGAGGCGCCCGTGCCCTTCACGAAGAAGGACGCGATCGCGTACCCGGATTGCGACTGCGTGAGCTGTGGCGACTGCGGCGGCGCCGTCCGGTCGAACCCCGCGCACTCGGGCTCGTGCGCCTACGCCACGGGCGGACAATGCGAGTGCTCCTGCGGCGGCAAGTACCACGGCTCCCAGATCACCGAGGTCGCCGGCAACAAGGGCACGAACGGCGCCGGCCGGAAGAAGCAGACGAAGCAGGGCAAGGCCGTGATGGCGTCCCTCACCGAGCGCGGCACGAAGAAGATCGGCGGCGGGAAGAAGAGCGCCAGCGGGAAGTCGAAGCGCCGCGCGAGCACGACGTCGAAGGGCACCAAGCGGACGACGAAGCGCGCGAGCACGACGTCGAAGGGCAAAGGCCGCACGACGTCGGCCGCGAAGAAGGCCGCCAGCTCGGGCGGGAGCTCGCGCGGCGGGCTCATGGCCAAGATCGCCGCCGCCGTCAACAACCTCTAAGCTCCGGTGCCGAACGCCGTCCACGTCGCGGGCTCCCCGGAGCCGAAGGAGCGCACGAAGCGCAAGGCCGCGCCCCGCCAGAACGGGGCCGAGGCGCCGCGCCCGAACCGCTCGCCGGATTTCCGCTACTCCATCTCGTACGACCTCCGCCCCTACGACCAGGTGGAGAAGGAGTTGAAGGGGCGGAAGCCGATCGACCTCAAACAGCGGTGGAGCGGCGAGCTCATGCTGGACGTCCGCCGCGGCCGCGCGGCCGTGGAGCTGATCGGGGACGCCGACGCCGCGACCGCGCACAAGATCGTGACGTGGGCCGGCGGCGAGGACCGCATCGAGGCCGCCAGCGACGAGGACCGCGCCGCGTTCGCGGAGAAGCACCCCGACGCCGCCGCTTTCCGCAACCCGTGGAAGCGCGCCGCGCTCGCCTACTTCCTGATCCGCGAGCGGCCGGAATCGCTCGGGCTCCCCAAGCACCCGTTCTCGCGCGCAGATTTCGCGTTCGCGAACAAGTGGACCTTCGGCCGGCGCGTGGATCACACGCAGCACAACGTCGAGGAATACAGCGAGCGGAAGCGGATGCGGATGGAGGCCCGCGCGAAGCTCCAGAAGTGGGGCGCGATCAACGCCGGCGACCCGCTCCCGGCCGACGTCCTGGGCGCCATCGACCGCGTGCGCGCGGCGTGGGTGGCGTGGCAGCGGAACCACAACCGCGCCTTCGAGCTCGCGCCAGGCGCCTACATCGTCGGCCCCTCCGCCGCCGCGCGCACGTCGCAGCGGAAGCGCGACCGCGCCGACAGCCTCCGCCGCCGCGCGCACGACGGCGTGGAGGCCGCGAAGAAGCGGCTAGGCAAGGTGATCGGGCGCTACAGCCCGCGCAACCGCGCGCGCGTGCGCCTCTCCGATTCCGACGCCGCCGAGAAGCTGGCGGCGAAGCTCGCGCAGCGCGAGAAGGAACAGGAGCTCATGAAGGCCGCGAACCGCATCGTGCGGAAGAAGCGCCTGAGCGAGCTGGAGAAGATCGCGGAGCTAACCGGGCTGGGCCTGAGTGAGAAGGTCGCGAGCAAGTTGCTGGAGCCGGATTTCGCCGGCCGCGAGGGGTTCGCCTCCTACCAACTCAAAAACAACGGCGCCGAGATCCGCCGGCTCCGCCAGCGCATCGAGGCCGCCGAGAAGCTGGCCGGCATCGAGGCCGCCAGCTACACGTTCGACGGGGGCGAGGTCGAGGACGACGCGGAGGGCGGCCGCGTGCGGATTCACTACGACGGCAAGCCGGACGCCGAGACGCGCGCGAAGCTGAAAAGCCGCGGCTTCCGCTGGAGCCGCAAGAACAAGGCGTGGCAGCGCGTCCGCACCGAGAACGCGATCGCCGTCGCGCTCCAGCTCACCGGCGCGAAAAAGGACGACGCCGAGGACGACGCCGGCGACGGATACGCCGACTGGCTGCTCGCCGTGGGCGAGAAGCTGGAGACGAGCGCACCGCCGGCGATCGCGTTCGGCCTGGCCGGGATCGACCCGCGCGAGCTCTACGCCGAGACGCCGGACGTCGCGGAGGCCGCGAAGCGCGTCCGCGCCGCGCTTCCCGCTCGCCCGGCCGGGATGAAGCCGTCTGGCTCCGGCTTCCGGCTGGAGGCCGGCCTACCCAAGTCCATCACGAACGAGGACCCGCGCGAGGCCGCGGCAAAGATCCGTCAAGAGGCGGAGCGCGCGGAGCGCGAGGGGAAGGCGGAGCTGGCGGCGAAGCTGCACAAGCGCGCGGACTACGTGGACCCGGCGATCGGGCCGGCGGAAGAGCCGGACACCGAGACCGCCAGCGAAGAGAAGCCGAAGCGCACGGTCAACGGCCGCACGTTCCAGGCGTTCAAGCGCGCAACGGACGCGGCGCTAGAGGGCGAGATCACGGCCCGAGAGCTGGAGGCGTTCATCGGCCCGCGGCTGGTCAAGGCGTTCAACGCTGGCGAGGACCCGAAGGAGACGGCCCGGCGGATGTGGGCCGCGTTCGAGTACCCGGACGGCCGCACGTTCGCGACGATGCCCGAGCTGGTGGCGTGGCTGCTGGAGGCCGGGCACATCCGGCCCGGCGGCGACGAGGCGACAATCGCGCGGTCGAAGGGCGATAGCGTGCGGCTGTTCCACGCGATCCGCGAGCGAATCCCGGGCGTCACGCGCCAAGACAAGGCGTTCCACGTCTCCGCCGAGCTGGTGGCCGCGGACCCGGCCGGCGAGCGGTTCGACCCGTTCGCGGTGACGACCGAAGAGGTGGGGCCGAAGAAGATCAACGGCCGCACGCTGGAGGACTACCGGCGGACGGTCGAGCACGAGCTGGACGCCAACGGCCGGCCCATCCCGACCGAGCTCGAAACGGCGACCGGCCTGAGCGTGGAAACGTTCTGGAGCGAGGGGCGCAGCCCGATCGACGCCGCCGGCAAGCTCTGGGGCGCCTACGCCGACGTCAGCCGCCAGCCGGCCGCGGAGCCCGAGCCCGAGCCCGACGACGAGCCAGAGGGCGACGAGGGCGACGTCTACCGCATCATCGGCCAGCCGAAGAAGAAGGGGCCGGCCGTCTACCTCCAGGAGCGCCGCCAGCTTGACGCGCTCCGCGCCGGGCTCATGCAGGCCGCGATGAAGGGGACGGACTACGCGATCGTGCAGGGGCCGGGCCTGCCGCGAAACGGCCTAAAGATCGAGGCGCAGACGCCGAGCGGTCCCGACGCCATCCTCGCGCTCACACCGGCGGAGGTCCGCCGGCGCGCGGGCGCTCCGCCGACCTACGGCGAGGCGTTGAAGGCCGCGCGGAAGGCCGGCGCGAAGCACGCGAGCGGCTACGCGCACCTCGCGCAAACGGCGTCCGTCGTGGCGCCGGCCAACGCGCTCACGCCGGCCGCGCTCTACGCCGGCGCCGTCGAGCAAAACCTGGGCGGCGACGAGATCCGCCGGCTGCACGCCGCCGACCCCGCCAACGTCCTGGACGTCGCGCTGGGCACGCCGTTGTCCCTGGAGCAAACGACCGTCGCGATGGGCGACGGGACCCCGCCCGCCCGCACCCCCGAGCCCGTGGCCACGAAACCGAAGCCGAAGCGGAAGCAGCCGAAGGCGTCCCCGGTGAAGGGGATCGAGATGCTGTTTGAGAGCGCCCGCGCCGAGGCGTTCGTCTACACCGAGGGCAAGCGCGCCGGACAGTTCGCCGTCGTGGACAAGCGCGGCGGGATCGGCGGTCTCACCGCGGACACGCGCGAGGACGCGATCGCGTTCGCGCGGTTCATCGACGGGGGCGGCTACCCCTCCGATTGGGTCCCGCCCTCCCGCGAGCCCGAGCCCGAGCCCGCGGACGACGAGCCGAGCGACGAGGAGATCCGCGCGTTCGTGCCGGCCATCGTCGCCAAGCTGGCGGAGAAGCAGAACGGCGGCGCCGACCGCGCGAAGGTGGCCGAAATCCTCGCGCTGGTGGTCATGCTGGGCGAGACCGCCGGCATGGACGCCGGCGACCTCCGCGCGAGCTTCGACGCGAAGCTGGAGCGGGAGGCGGAGCCCGAGGCGCCGGCCGGCCCGCCGGCCTGGTGGCCGGACAACCTGAGCGAGCTGGAGCCCTACGCGATCGCGCAAACGCTGATCGGCGCGGCGAAGTGGACGTTTGACGAGATCCGCGTGGGGGACCGGATGTACGCCAGCGGCAAGGAGGCGAAGAGCTACACCGTGGCCACGAAGTACAAGGGGCACCTCTACGCGCACCTGGACGACGGGAAGAAGCCCGTGGGGAAGGGGCGCCGGTTCGAGCCGCACAACGTCGCCACCTACAGCCGCGTCCCGACCGCGGAGCTCCGCGAGCTGGCGACCCGCCACGCCCCGGACGATTACGGGCGGTGGATGCGCTACCGGAACGGGAAGCCGCTGATCCCTGAGACGCTACCGACCGGGATCGTCCCGACGCAGCACGGCGACAACGGCGCGCGGACCTGGGCATCCGGCCGCTCGAAAGACGGCACGGAAACGCACCTCTGGGGCCGCCTCAAAGACGGCGACGTGTGGCGCCTGGTCAACATCCTGCCGACCGACGAAGAGGCCCGCGCGCACGGCGAGCGGTGGATCGCGGACCCGAAGCGCTACAACCGCATCGAAGCGGACAAGGCCCGCGCGCGGCGCCCGGTCGAAACGGTGGGCGAATACCCCGTTGTGGCCACGAGCGAGCGCGTAATCGGCACCCTCGACGAGCTCCGCGCCGCGTGGGCCGCGGCCGAGTCCGTGGAGACCTTTGAGGAGCTGGCCGAAGCGCTCACCGGGCGCGAGAACGCCGCGTCTCGCGAGCTGGTGCAGCGCATGGGCGACTGGCTCCCGCAGGATCAGCTCGCGATCGCGATCGGGAGCGAGCTGGAGAAAGCGCTAGGGCTCACGTCCAAAACCCGCTGGCCCAAAACCGACTGGCTCCGCCCGCGCATGGTCGTCGGGCTGCACATCGGCATGGGCGATCCGGTGGAGCGCGACATAGAGGCCCCGACGTGGATCTGGACGGACGGACACATCCTGATCGCCGGCCCCGGCGCCGAGAAGATGGCGATGCGCGTCCGCAGCCAGTTCCCGAAGGCGAAGCGCGACGGCCTAATCACGCACCACGGCGACCTCGCGGACGTCGTGAAGGACGACTACCCCAACTGGCGCGCGATCTGGGCCGTCAACCTCGCGGAGTACGGCCCGGCCGCGTGGCGTCAGGGCTGGGTGGGCGCGCGGCTCAACACCGGCCTGCTGTTCTCGGACGGCCGCACGCAGCTCGCGATCAAGCGCGAGAAGGTGGGGCTGCTCGACCGGCTGCTGGGAGCCGGTACCTACACCGTCCACCTCCAAAGCAAGACACGCGCCGCGGTCGTGATGCAGGAGGGGCGCCAGGTGGCGCTCGTGATGCCGCTCGCGCCGGCGTCGTTCGGCATGAGCACGGACGGCTGGCCCTCCCCCCTCTACAAGCCGGACGCGGCCGGGGCCGCACGGCCCGCCACAGCCCCGGAGACGCCCCCTGTTGAGCGCGCGCCCGAACCGGCGCCGGTAGGGGCCGCTGGCAGCTACACGGCGATACAGGGCAGCACAGAGCCTCATGAGGGCGCGACGATCGACGCGGAGGACGACGGCGCGATCGTGCTCACCGTCCCGAAGGGGATGGAGCGGTACGCTAAGCTCAAAAGTCACTTCGTCCCGGGCGGGAGCCCGCGGAGTGGGTACCGATGGGCGAGCGCGTACCGCAACGAGCTCCGCCTGGAGTGGGCGGACCCCGCCCCGTGGAATCTCCTGGCGCTGATCGAAGCGCTCGACACCTGGCCCGAGCTGATCCGCGCCACGCCCGCCGGCGCCGACCGCCTCAACGCCGTCCTGGCGCCGGCCGGGTTCGACTGGCACGACGGCGCCGGCCTCGGCCTCCCCACGGCCACGGTCCGCACCTCGAAAGAGCTCGCGGACCTCTACGCCACGCAGAACGGCGAGACCGTCCGCCGGCGCAAGGACGGCCGGCCCTACGCGGCCGACGCGCGGCGGATGCTCTCCTCCGTGCGCGCGTGGCTCCCGGCCGGCTCCGACGTCATCGAGGACCTGATCCGGCTGGCGAAGGACCCCGACCCCGACCGCCTGCGGATGAACATGGTCTACGGGAACGGGAAGGGCGCGTGGACGACGGGCCACCAGTTCGTTCTCGGCCCCGCCGGCGACGAGCTGGCGGAGCGCTACCGGAAGAAGTACGGCGAGCAGCACCCGCCCGACGTCTACGGCGACTTCCCGAGCTTCGACAAGATCCTGCGGAAGCAGATCGCGGACAGCGTGCCGGCGGAGTTCGTCGGGATCGGGCTGGGCGCCTTCGAGAAGGGGCAGCGGCCATATGGCATGGGCGTGGCCGCGATCCGGCGGAAGGACACGGGGCAGTACGTCCTACTCAACGCGCACTATTTCCTGCACACCCTCGCGGCGCTCCGCGCCAACGGCCAGGACGACGCGGAGCTGCACGCCAATACCGCGAGCTCTCAGGCCGCGCTCTGGCTCCCGCCGAAGGGCCGCCGCGTGGCCTACGGCAAGCGCTGGGGGCTGGGCGTCTACGCGCTCACGATGGGGATCATGTACTCCGTCTCGCCCGGCGGCACCATCGAGACGCGCCACGGCCAGCCGCCAGGCGGCTACGATCGCCAGAACCCGGCCGGCATCCTCCCCCTCTTCGCCGGCCGCCGCGACACCCGCCGCCAGCTCGCCGGCCCGAGCTACACGCTGCTCCCCGAGGGCGCCCGCCTCAACGGCATCGCGCTGACGCCGATCGCGAGCCTGACCCGCCTGGAGGTCTCGCGCGCGAGCGACGGCGCCACCATCGAGTACGCCGACAGCTCCGGCCGCGCCCGCATCGTGTGGGCGCCCGAACTCCGCCGCGCGCTGATCGTGCCGGGCTCCCGCATCCGGCGCGCGCGAAACCCCCGCGCGCGCATGGAGGCCGACCCCGAGCGCCGGGCGCGAGTCGCCCGCGCCCGCGCGTCGTTCTCGGAGTGGGAGCACACCGCCCCGCGTGGCGAGAGCTGGTTGCTCGACGTCCCGGCCTCGGCCGTGGCCGCGGAGGACGGCGGCGCGCTCGTGGGCACCGTGGAGCGGATCTACTACAGCTCCACGAAGCGCGTCCAGCCTGGGGACCGCGGCGAGCCGCACCCCTACGTGCATCCGTTCGACAAACCCCTGGAGGTTCGCGAGCACCGATTCCGCGATGGAGGGCCACCCGTCCTCTCCATCGTGGACGTCACAGTTGACGGGCGCGGATTCATCGACTAGCAGCAGCATGGCGTGGACCGCACAATCAGGCGTGGCGCCGTCCGGCTCCGGTACGGAGACGGTCACGGTGTACGCGCACAACCCAACCACCTCACGCACCGCCACTATGGCTAGCAAGAAGCCCTTTTCCAAGGTTGCGGGGAGCGCGTACAAGCAGGCCGCCGGCCTGGCTGTGGGCGCGATCCTCGCCTCTCAGATCAAGAGCATGACCCGGAACCTCCTGCCGGGCATCCCTGGTCGCCTCCTCGCCGCCGCCGTCCCCGGCGCCGCTGGCGTGTTCCTGATCTCGCAGAAGAGCGAGACCGGCCAGAACATCGGTCTGGGCATGGTCACGAGCTCCGCGACGGAGCTCGCCACGCTCGGCATCGAGGTCGTCACCGGCCAGACGTCGCTTACTGGCGGCTCCGACGCCGGCGACGGCACCGCCTACCGCCGCGGGGTCGCCCGCATGGCCGCGCCTCGCGGCCTCATGCTCGGCGCCGGCACCGCCTGCCAGTCGGCAGCGCGTGGCCAGTCCCACGTCGTCAACGTCGGCGTGTAGCCGGCACGGGCCGACAGACGGCCCGCTGTTCTTTTGAGTCGCTGGCCGCGGCTCCGCCGGGGGGGCTCCCAAACAGGCCCACACCCCTGCACTCATGACCACCATCTCGCGCAAGCCGTTCGACCCGAGCCCGCGCACCATCGTCACCCCCACGACGGGCGACAGCAAGAAGCACATCCTCTACGACGTCCAGGACGTCGATGACAGCACGAGCGATCTCGTGTTCTTCGGCAACACGCCGGACCCGAGCGCGACGAAGCAGAACTACCGGAAGCAGCCGATCGGCAACGAGGGCGATTACGTCCGCGTGACCGAGCTGGGCATCATCCCGGAGGCCCGCTACATCGGCGTCACCACGACCGGGATCGGCTCGCCCACGGTGGCCGACGTCCGCGCCCGCGCCGTCGCGATCGTCAACTCCCTCATGAGCTCCGCCACCCTGGAGTACGGCGCGACGGACAAGGCGTGCTTCGCCGGCGAGCAGCGGATCGACAACTTCAACGCCTACCGGGCGGAGATCCGCGACGTGAGCGCCACCGGCGCGCTGATCGAGATCATCCCGACCGGGCTGATCCGCCTCGCGGAGCCGCTCGTGCTCGCGCCCAACCAGCACCTCAAGCTGGAGCTGAGCATGAAGAGCACGACCGCGCTCGCGGCCGCCAACCTCGACGTGACCGGCGTGATGGGGGGCAAGCTCCGCCTGAAGGCCGAGATCGGCGCGTGGGTCTACAAGGAGGCCGCGCGCGAGCAGATCCGCAAGGCCATCGACGCCTACACGGTGAAGTCCGTGGCGGGCGTGGTGACCGGCGCGGCGGACGTCGCGTAACGGCGCCTCTCGCTCCGCCCGGCCCTCTACGGGGGGCCGGGCGGTCCTCTGTCCTTTCGGCCCGCCCGGCAACATGAGCATCTGCACCCCTAACCCCACCATCGGCCTCTCGCGGAGCGTCACGCTCGCGCCAGGGCAGACGGCCGACCTCACGTTCCACCTCTCCGACGCGATCAGCGTCCGCCGCCTCGCGCTCGGCGTGACGGGGCCGGAAACGGCGATCAACGTCGCGAGCATCCGAGCCAACGGCTACGAGGTGATCCCCCGCACCTACAGCAACGCGCTCGCCGGCTCCCCCGCGCCCGCGATCCGGCTCGACCTCTTCAACGACTTCTTCGAGGCGCAACGGCTGGACGAGCCGATCCGCCTCCAGGCCGGCGCGATGCTGGAGATCCAGCTCACGAACACCTCCGCCGGCCAGCTCACGGTGACGTGCTCGATGGACGCCGAAGAGCTCCACGGCTCCGCGGCGGCCGCGTTCGTCAACCCGCCGCGCGTGCTGACGATGAGCGCCACGGTCCCGGCCGGTGCCAACGACCACCCGATCGCGCTCCCCCCGCTGCCTCGTGGGGGCGTGCTCACGCGGCTGCTGGCGCGGGCGCCGGCTGACGCGCTCCTCTCGCTCCGTTTCGGCCAGCGGTTCGTGTTCCGCAACTGCACCGCTACGCAGCTCCGCCGGCTCTACAGCCGCTTCGACCTCACCGAGCCCGAGGCCGTCCCACAGAATGAGCGGATCGACCTCCTGGTGTCGTCGGTGACCGGCGGCACGGTGGAGCTGGTGGGCGACCTCGGCGGGCTGGCGACGGCCGGCCCCGTCTCGATGCCGCTGCCCCCGTCCGCCCCGATGCCGGCCCCGATGCCGGCCCCGATGCCGACCTCCGCGCCGGTCCCCCCCTCGGCGCCGATGCCGGCGCCCGCCAGCCGCCGGATGTACCCATGACGTGCTCTAACGCAGGCTCCACGACGCGCAGCCTCACGCTGACGCCGCGCGCGAACGCGGCGACCGCCTTCGCCCCGCTGGATGCGTCTGGCCCCCAGGAGCTCGCGGCTCAGGTGGAGCACAGCGAGCGCCAGGCCATCAACATCTGCTTCATCGTGGCCACGGCCAGCGGTGAGCCGATCAACCGCGACCGCTGCCTGCTCCTGCTCCGGTGGGATGCGGACGGCCGCGGTACGCCGCCCTCTCACGAGACGGCCGACGTGATCCTCGCCCCGGGCCAGACCTGGAGCGCGGCCCGCGCGGAGCTCCACGCGCCGAACGCGCGGCTTCTCGGCCTCCTCCTGGACTACAACTCAGGCGCCCCCGCCGACTCCTACCGGGTGACGGTCGGGGAGCGGGTGAGCCGCTAGCCCCCGCACTCATGACTTGCGTTACCATCGACCCCGGTTTTCTCGCCGGACAGGGCGTGCCGGCCGACGTCGCACAGACCGACGCCCGCGCCCTCTCGATCGGCTGTAGCCTCCACGGGATCAACACGCCCGACCGTCTGGCCCACCTCTGCGGCCAGATCATGCACGAGGCGAACCGCGGCCGCGACTTCTCCGAGCTCCCGTCCCGGTTCGCCAGCTCGACGTGGCGGTACAAGGGCCGCGGCTGGCCGCAGCTCACCACGGAGGGCAACTACCGCGGCTTCCGCGACTGGTGCCGCGCCAACGCCGACACGCTCCGCCGCGCCGGTCTCCTGGAGGGCGAGGTGCCCGACTTCCTGGCGCAGCCGCACCGGGTCGAAGAGGCGCCTTGGCGCGTCCTCGCGGCGACCTGGTATTGGGAGGCGAACAACGCCAACCGCTACGCCGATGCTGGCGTGACGTCGGCAGCGGTGCGCAACATCACTGCCCGGGTGTGGCGCCCGCACCGGGACGCCTACCACACGCAGCGGCGGCTGGAGTACGCGCAGCGCGCGAAGCGCCTGGTCGGGCAGTATGTCCGCTTCCGCGCCGGCTCTGACCTCGTGACGTGCGCCGGCAACCTGGGCGCGGGGTTTCCGAGCTACTTCGCCCCCGAGCTCTCCCCGCTGGAGCTCCCCAGCGGCCGGCTGGATTTCGGCCCTTTTGGCCTGGCCGGCGACGTCCCCGGGATTCCTGACTACGGCGAGGTCGTGGCGATGGAGCTCGTGAGTGCCGCCGGCGGCGACCCCTTTGATGAGGGCGGGATCATCCTGGTCGGGGACCGGGAAGAGACCGGCGGCGGCATGGGCCGCACGCTCACGTACGGCGCTCTCGGCGCCGTCGCGCTCGGCCTCGTGATGGTGTCGCGGAATGCCTGATCGCGTTGACTACAGGGGCGGCGACGCACGGCTCGTCCTGGAGCTCGCCCCCTTCTCCCTCGCGCCCGAGTGGGTGGCGTCCGATGCCTCGCCCGACGCCACGCCGCCGGCCGACGTCGCCAACATCCGGGCACACGCGATCGGGAGCGCGCTGGCGTCTGTGATCGAGCGCGGCGAGCTCGAAAACGGCACGTTCGACGGTGCCGCTGACCTGGCCGCGTTCGTCCGTGCGGTCAGCTCTACGTTCGTCCAGTACGCGCGCGCCCTCGTCCCGCCGATCTACGCGCCGGACGCGCCGGCCGTGCGGGAGCTCGCGGCGCAGGCCGCGCTCGGGCTCACCGGGGAGGACGTCCGCATCTGGTGGGCCGGCTGGCTCGCGCTCGCAGACGCCGGCCTGGAGGAGCCCGCCGCCCACGGTACGCTCCAGCTCGCGCAGCTCCGGCTCGGCGCGCACACGGTCCGCCAACTGGTAGCACCGCACGGCGCCCTGTTCCTCCCGCGTGCGCGCCACGGTGCCGCGTGGGCAGAGTTCTGGGGCGCCGGCTGGCGGAACGGGGCGGGCAACGCCCACCGCGCGCTCGACCTCGCGCGTGAGGCCGGCCGCGAGCTGCTGCTGGCGGAGGGCGCTCCTGCGGCCACGGTGTCGGCTACGCGAGCGCTCCTGCTCGCCACGCGGCCGCTCGGGATCACGCGATCGGGGCTCATGTGGCTCGCGCTGGCGTGCCGGTCGGCGGACGACCA
>MDTC01032427.1_pt1 | contig 33666 bp, 32 predicted proteins | sample 811181 | NCBI WGS metagenome assembly MDTC01 (sample SAMN05326644, study PRJNA326480) | marine metagenome | isolation source: seawater | place: Pacific Ocean: North | collected 2011
CCAAGTATGGAATTGAAAAATTCCAGACTTGAATTACTTTTTGGATTAGATTTTTACTCTACAGTTACAGAGTCTGCTTGAGGACCTTTCTCACCCTGACTAACTTCCATTGAGACTTTCTGACCTTCTTTTAAAGTCTTAAAACCTTCCATTTGAATAGAACTATGATGAACAAATACATCTGGTCCATCCTCACGTTCTACAAATCCAAATCCTTTATCATCATTAAACCACTTAACATTTCCTGTAACTTTTTCGCCTGACATATAATACCTCTATACTTCTTTTTTAAAATTTTATTGATTGGTAATCAATTTTTCTCCAAATAACATTATTGATATTAGCCTATGGCTAGGATATTGACGAGTCAATAATTCTATGAATTTGGATTAAACTAAATTTAAATTAATAAAATAATTATCATTTTTCAGTTATTTAAAACATATTCCTCAACTTAAAGTTATATTAATTAATGAGATTTTTTTTCAACATATTATGGTAAAAATATTAAGATAGTCCGCAATTATGAAAAATTATTACTGTATATTTTACTTAAACAAGCTCAAAAAAATTCAATAGATCATCTGCAAAAAAAGCGATGCTTATTAAGCATATAAAACCAATCAATATGGCTGCAAATAAACCAAGCATAAAAGGCCGAATACCAATATCTTTCATGCCTCGAAAGAATGAAGTCAAACCTACAGCCGACATCGCAATCAATAATAACTTCTCAGCTAATGATTTTATCACGAGGACAAGTTCATTCCATTGATTCAAGTTAATTAATCCAAATGGTGTTTCACTGAGGTCACCGATAGTTCGAATAGCAGACATTATTGCGAAACCAACGATAAACCACGGGATCATTGCAAGCCAGGACCATTTGTTCTTTGACTTTGTTAACTGATTTTGTTGCCCATATAAAATCCCTACTAGAGGAATGACTGCAATCATACATAAATTTCTAACTAATTTTGTCACTGTTGCTATATCCAAAGCTATTGGTGCATCATATTGCGATTGATACATTAATCCTGCACCAGCAACTTGTGCAGTCTCATGGATTGAGGTACCAAGAAATAACCCAGCCATTACTGGTTGATCCGAAAATAAATAATGAGCCAGAAATGGATAAGAAAACATGGCAGCGAGGCCAAAAATGGTTATACAAGCGATAGCATAACTAACTTCTGCTTCCTTGGCTTTAATTAGAGGCGCTGTTGCTACAATTGCAGTGGCTCCACAAATACTCGTCCCAACTGCGATTAGTCCAGTTAGTTGTGGAGATAATTTCATCGAGCGACCTAACATTCTCACCGTAATTAAGCCGATAGTAATTGCGATTATGACAAATGGAAGCGCCACCAGAGTAAACTGTCCAGCACCGAATAAGCTTAAACGAATGCCTAAAAACATTATTCCAACACGAAGTATTGTGCTAGCACAAAATTTTAAACCACTTTGTATAGTCTTATTTAGGGGGATTGTATTAGCAATAATCATACCAATTACAATTGCCATCATGATGTCGCTAATTGGCGAACGATTGAAACCTAAAACATCCTCTCCAATCCACTCTGCAGAATAACTAGCAATAATTGAAACACTAGAAGCCAGCAATAAACCAAATAACCAGCCAATGTTTTTAAATATATTCGTGAAATACAATTAAAATCTCCTAAATAATATTATTGAGCATCAACAGGTTAATGGAGCAGTTTACCATCTCAACAAGAAGGCATTTGAAGGGTAAAATCTCATTCTTTTATGCACCTATTCTAGCAACGCTTCCATATATTTGGAAAAGAAATTATTTCATAACAAACAGTTCCTATGGAAGTAAATATTTTATTAGCATTACTTATATTTATTATTGAGAATAATTCTCATTTAGGTAGAATAAAACAAAATAAATTTTGAACCTATGACTAAGAGCAAATTATGAACAAAATCCAAAACCTAATAACTACTCTCTACATCGTCATTTTCTCGTTTGGCAATACATTTGCTGATGAGGTCAATGTATACACATCAAGGCATTATGATTCAGACGATGCGTTATATTCAGAGTTCACCAAAGAAACTGGTATTGAGGTTAATATTATATCTGGAAATGGCAGTGCCTTAATTGAAAGACTGAGAGTAGAAGGCCAAAATTCTCCAGCAGATATCTACTTTACTGTTGATGCGGGTAATCTCTGGAAGGTGCAAAAAGAAGGTTATTTCAAATCAATTAATTCTGAAATTATAAAATCTGTTGTTCCTGAAAATCTGAGGGGGCCCAATGATGAGTGGGTTGCTATAGCAAAAAGAGCTAGAGTAATCTACTACAACCCAAATAAAGTATCTGAAAATGAAATTAATAATCTCTCATATGAAGATCTAGCAAACCCCGAATGGAAAGAAAGAATTGCGATTAGAAGCTCTAGCAATATGTACAACCAATCCCTAGTTGCTTCATTAATTTCTAATCATGGTATCGAGACAACCGAAAGTTGGGCCAAAGACTTCGTGAATAATTTTGCTAGAAGCCCGCAAGGAAGTGATAGGGCACAGATTGTTGCAGTTGCAAATGGTGAAGCAGATATCGCCATTGCTAATAGTTACTATATTGGAATCATGCTTTCTGGTAGATCTGGTGATGACCAGTTACAAGCAGCTAAAAAAGTTAAAATGCATTTCCCAAATCAAGGAAATCGTGGTGCTCATATAAATATAAGTGGTGCTGGTATATTAAAAAATTCTCCTAACAGTGAGAATGCTACCAAGTTTCTAGAGTTTCTTCTGTCCAAAGAGGTTCAGGAATATATGGTAAATATATCATTTGAATATCCAGTTTTGAATGGTATTGATCCTCATCCTTCTATTACTAGCTTTGGTACTGGATTTAAAGAGGATAGAACATCTGTAGCTGATTACGGAAAATATAATCCTGATGCCATTAGGCTTATGGATAGAGTAGGCTGGAAATAGATAAAATTTATTATCTTGTTTTTTTGATATAGTTGGCTTTTATCATAGAGAGTTAATAGATTGTTTAAACCTTCGATTCCATCCTTTTGGGCAGTATCGCCCTTTTTAATACTATTTCTTTTTCTTCTGCCTATTCTTATAGTGCTATTTAGTCTTTTTGGTGGCTATTCTGAAAATTGGTCTCATCTTTATAACTATGTATTGATTGATTACATTGGTAACACCTTCTATTTAGTAATTGGTGTCTCTTTTATCTCACTTCTCATTGGAACTGTTTCTGCCTGGATAGTCACAAACTATGATTTCCTTGGTAAAAGATTTTTAGAATGGGCTCTCATACTCCCATTAGCTACCCCACCATATATCCTTGCCTACACATTTACAGGTTTCTTTGATTCCTATGGCACAGCAAATAACTTAATTCGAGAAATATTTTCACTAGATCAGAGTTTTATATTATTTCCAAATATTAGAAATATGTATGGTGCTATTATTGTTTTTTCATTCACTCTTTACCCTTATATTTATCTTGTTTCTAGAGCAGCCTTTTTGAATCAATCTAGATCCATGCTCGAGTCAGGGAGGATGCTGGGTTTAAATCAATGTGAAATATTTTATAAACTTTCACTACCTATCATTAGACCAGCTGTTATTGGAGGCTTAATGCTGGTGATAATGGAAACAATATCTGATTTTGGTGCAGTTGATCATTTTGCGATTCAAACATTTACAACTGGAGTATTTCGAACTTGGCATGGTATGTATGATTTAACCACTGCGATGCAGCTAGCATCAATGTTATTAGTTTTTGTTGCAACATTTGTCTGGTTAGAAAAAACATCAAGGAAAAAAGCACTTTACACTTCTGGAACCTCTACCTTTAAACCTGCAAAAAAAATAAAACTGACAAAAATTAAAGCTGTTCTTGGATTCTCTATTTGTTCCATACCTGTATTAATAGGTTTTATCCTTCCAGTTACAGAACTTACGATATGGGCTGTTAGTTATAACTTAGCTTTTTTTGACGAAAAATTTATACAAGCCTCTATAAATTCAATTTTATTAGCTATTACAGCTGGAATATTATGTGCCTCAATAGCATTAATTGTTAACTTTTCTATTCGCTTTAATAAGAATAGGTTTTCTAATCTTTTAAGCTCATTTTTGTCTCTAGGTTATGCTGTTCCTGGCCTAATCTTAGCTGTTGGCATTGTTCAATTATTGGCATTAGTTGATAAGAGTATATTCATGAACACAGATATTATCTTAACAGGTAGTTTAATAGGTTTGATATTTGCCTATATCATAAAATCATATGCATTAGCTAATTCAACCTTTGAGTCAGGCTTTCTTAGGATTAGCTCACAATTAGATGATTCAGCTAGAACTTTGAATTCGAGTGGCTGGAATTTACTCTCCAGAGTTCATTTTCCATTGCTAAAAACTAGCTTCCTTACCAGTATATTACTGGTGATTTCAGAGGTTGTTAAAGAATTACCAGCGACATTAATTTTAAGGCCATTTAATTTTGATACTTTGGCTGTTTCAACATATGTCTATGCAGCTGAAGAGAGAATGTTCCAAGCAGCTGCTCCAGCGATTGCTATAATGATAGTAGGTCTAATACCAATAATTTTACTCACTAAAATGATAAGCTCTTCAAGATCAATGGATAAATAGAAATATGACAACTCTAGAAATTACAAACCTATACCATGCTTATGAGAGAGATGATCATGTTTTAATTGATATTAATTTATCTATCAATAGTGGTGAAATTGTTTCAATTTTGGGTCCATCAGGTTGTGGTAAAACTACTCTGCTTAGAATTATTGCTGGACTTGAAGATCAATTATCTGGAACCATCAAGATAAATGGAAAAATTGTTGGAAACGAGGATTTCATATTGCCACCGGAAAAAAGATGCATTGGATTAGTAGTTCAAGATAAAGCATTATTTCCTCATCTTAACGTTCTTGATAATGTATCATTTGGCATTCAAAAAGATAAAAATAAATATACTGTGGCAAAAAACTATCTCAGATTATTTGAGGTAGAAAAACTAGCATATAAATTTCCACATGAAATATCAGGTGGAGAACAGCAGCGTGTTGCTCTTGCAAGGGCCATGGCGCCATGCCCAGAAATTCTATTATTGGACGAGCCTTTTAGCGCTTTAGATCAAAATTTAAAAAGTCAACTTCATCATGAGACAAAAAAAATCTTTAAAGAAAAAGGTGTAACTGTATTGATCGTATCACACGATGAGGAAGAAGCTTCTTTCCTATCTGATCGGTTAATTTATATGGATAAATACAAAATTAAAAAAATAATGATTAACTCTATAAAATAAATCTATTAACTAAAACTAAGTTCTCTTCTGTCTTTAGTATATCTGCCTGCGTCATTCTGCTGATAAATATTACACCAGTTCATATCACCTCCATAAACATGCATTGTCACCGAAGGTGTAGGCTGAGCATTTTCAATAGTATGATAATCAAATGGTGGAATAAGGCTCCCAGCGTTACCACATCCAGCATCAACTGAAGTCATTTTTTTAAAGTTGACTACATCATCTTCAGGTAATCCATGCATTGAATAAGAATCTACTTTAATTTTCCCACTGTATACACACTCGACACACCATAACCCGGCATGATCATGAATTGGTGTACCTTGCCCTTGACCCCAAACCATTATTGCAATTGAGTAACAACCAGTTGGGTCTCGATGAAAAAGTCTTCTTGCATAACTTTCAGGTTTAGGCTCAAGAAATAATGGATCGAGTAAAACAACATCAGGTCTCACGAATTCCTCCAGAACAGCTTTAACATTGGCGCATGTATCTGTATCCGAATTACCTTTTGAAACCGCCTCATCCATTTGAGCGATCATTTGTTTTTTAGCGTCAATAGTGTCAATTTGATTCATTATTTTTCCAAAGTAAAGATTTTTTTAATATTTTATTCTTATTAAGACTATATATGATTTTATCTGAAAAATTGTTTCTTTTTTACCAAAAAAACATAGATAATTAGTAATAATTTTCAATAAAATACATAAGTATAAAATTTTTTTTCAATTATTAAAATAAAGGATTTAAAATGGACAAAAAAGACATGCTAATTCTTGAAGCACTACAAAGGGACTCATCGTTATCAGTAAGCGAACTTGCAAAACAGATAAATTTATCAACCTCATCCTGCTGGAGAAGAATTCAAACACTTGAGGAAGATTCAATAATAAGCTCCAAAGTAACACTTTTGAATCCAAAAAAAATTGGTCTAGACTTAACAGTATACTCTTCAATTAGAACACACAAACATACTGCAAAATGGTTCGAAGAATTTCATAAAATGGTCTCAGCCAATCCAAATATAATGGAAGTCCATCGTTTAAGTGGCGATACTGATTATTTGATTAGAGCAGTAGTTCCAGATATGGATAGTTACGACCAAATGTACAAAGAAATGATTTCTAAAGTCGATCTTTATGATGTTAGCTCAAGCTTTAGCATGGAGACAATTAAATATACTACATCATTACCGTTGAAAAACTTAATGCTAAGGTGATATTAATAAGACTTGTAAATGAGTGTAACAACCAACTAATTTAGAACCTAAATGAGGCAAACAGAGTTGATAAATGTTAAATTATTTTACTGTGAACTATAGCTAAAAATTACTTTAAAGATAAAATATGGAAATTCTTAATGCTTATCGAGAATAAAATCTCAAATGAAAATTTAATAGTAGCAAAATGGCTTTTGACCTGCTGTGCCATGGTTTTCTTTATGATCATTTTGGGTGGTGTCACCCGTCTTACTGGCTCTGGATTATCAATGGTTGATTGGCGACCTATTATGGGCATTATTCCACCAATAACTTCTGAGGATTGGCAAATAACTTTTGGTATGTATCAGCAATCTCCAGAATTTCTTATTAAAAACTTCACAATGGATGTAAATAGTTTTAAGCAAATCTTCTGGTTGGAATATTTACATAGATTACTTGGACGATTAATCGGTATAGTCTTCTTTTTTCCTTTCGTTTACTTTTTTGCCAAAGGTTACATAAAAAAAAATGAATTCCCAAAATATTTATTAATGCTTATTTTGGGAGGCATGCAGGGTGTCCTAGGTTGGTATATGGTCAAAAGTGGTCTAGTAGACAATCCAGCAGTAAGTCAATATAGATTAACAGCTCATTTATCTTCGGCTTTTTTAATCTATAGCTTTATGTTCTGGGTAGCACTTAATCTTATTTATCCCAAAAAATCAATTACACATAAATGGTCAAACAAGGCTAAAGCACTAACCTTATTGATAATTATTACAATCATATCTGGCGGATTCGTGGCCGGCCTAAAGGCAGGTAAAATTTATAATACATATCCAATGATGGGTGAATATTGGGTTCCACCAGGAATATTCGCCTTAAAACCAATATGGTTGAATCATTTTGAAAATATCGCTACCGTACAATTCAACCATCGTGTACTGACATTGATAACATTTCTATCTGTTGGCTTTTTTTGGATTAAGGCAAGACAAATTACATTCTCCAAAAGAATGAGAAAGGCTATTAATGCGCTCATGCATACAACAATACTGCAATTCATATTGGGAATATCTACTCTTATATTATATGTCCCAACAATACTTGCAGCGGCTCATCAGGCCACAGCAGTTATATTACTCACTGTTGCACTATATTTGTGCCATGGCCTGTCAAGAGGAGAGAGCTGATTTTTTAATTCAGACTTGAACGTCTTCTAATGCCTTATCCAAAGCCTCTATAAGATCTTCACCGTCTTCCAAACCGACTGACAACCTTACCAGTCCATCAATGATACCAACTCTTTTTCGCTCAGCCTCATCAACGTCTGCATGTGTCATAGTTACTGGGTGTGTTATCAATGACTCTACTGATCCTAAATTTTCAGCTAAAGTCCATAAATCTATTGAGTCCATCAATTGTTTACCTGCTTTTAGACCCCCTTTGACCTCAAACCATAACATTGCTCCAAAACCAGAAGATTGTTTTTTTGCTAATTCATGTTGAGAGAATGACTCTAATCCAGGATAAGCTACTTGTTCAACTTTTGGGTGATTCTCTAAATAACGAGCGATTGCGAGAGCATTAGCAGACTGTGCCTCCATTCTAACTGAGAGTGTTTTACAACCCTGAAGCGTTAACCATGCAACCATTGGTGACATTATCGACCCAGTGCTATTTTGTATAAAACGAATTTTCTCATCTAATTCTTTTGTTCTTGCTACTACTGCACCGCCAACGGTAGCATTATGTCCATCAAAATATTTGGTAGTACTATGAAGAGACAAATCTGCACCTAATTCAATTGCTCTTTGGTAGCATGGAGTAATTAAAGTATTATCGACCACATGGACAGCATTAGCGGACTGAGCAATCTTTGATATCTCAGCAATATCTGATAGTTTCATGGTCGGATTTGCCGGGGTTTCAGTTAAAAATAGCTTTGTATTTTCTTTAACTTTAGCTTTCACATCATCCGGATTGGAGGTATCAGCAAATGAGAACTCAATACCAAAACGGCTTAATACCTTTGTACATAGACGGTATGTACCACCGTAAGCTACATCAGAAATTATTGCATGATCACCAGCACTCAAAAATGCCAACATTGTACAATTAACCGCTGACATTCCTGTTCCATAACAAGTTGCATCATAACCACCTTCTAATTCTGCTAATTTCTTCTCTAGCGCCCTAACAGTTGGATTTCCAGAGCGAGAATAGGAAAAGCCTTTTGATAGGTAACTGTCAACAGATTCTTGAACGAAAGTTGTTGATTGGAAGATTGGAGTTAAAATGGCTCCTGTCGTTGGATCTGGTGTAACACCAGCATGAATCTGCTTACTTCTAAATCTCATTTAAATCTCCTATGAAAATACTGCTTGAATTTCTGAAGATGAATATAATACACAAATTTAATATGAATCAGAAAAGATTTGAATTTTATTTTGTAACTAAAGTTAGATTTAACATTCTCCATCTAACCGCATAAAGTCAAAACTACTCATTCCATTGGGGTATCGATAAATATAAATCAATTCCTGATTTTTATAGATACAGTGAATTTTAATTTCATCTTTAGTTATATGCTTTTGCCCTATAATCACAATTTGATCACCAATCTTAATCACATTTCCATCAAAACCAAAACGACGATTCCTTGCTGGTGGTGCTAATAATAAATTCCACACTTTATTATTCTCATCTATGGTCAGGATCTGATCATGCGGATTGCGTAAGCGAAGTTTGGTCACTTTTGATGTTATAGATATTTCTTCACGATAATAAGACCAACCATGATGAGCATAAATATCATATGGCAGAAGAACGAAAATGATTAATATGATATTAATTTTAAGTGACAATCTAATTTTCATATCTAATTAAGATCTATCTATCATTATTGTGACGGATACAGGCTGCTCGCTAAGCCCATAATAACTTAAGGTAAATGAATTAGATTTATATGCCGGACCTCGAGGTGAATCTGGATGCAATTGTTTGATAATTCCAATATTACCCAAAGATAATATATCTCCAGTTTTTAATCTTATACCGTTGGATAATAAATGATCACGAAGCCATTTAACCACCTCTAATGGTTTATACCATCCACTTATTTCTCCTTCCTCAATCAAATTATTATGTTCATCATGCACAGCAAATGTAAAATTATTAATTTTTTTAATCCAAAATTCTGTGGGTTCAACAAAAAGAGGTATACCCATAACTGAAAATCTACTACCCATATTCGACACAATAGTTCCATTTACGCTTCTAGTATCAGGCTCATAATAAGGGTCTGGTATTTCAGCAAATGGGATAATCGCATCTATACCTGCTAATAATTGAATCTCAGTATTCGCCTCATTTATAGATGCATCTTTTACCCTAAATGCGAAATCTGCTTCTAAAAAACCTCGTTTTGTTGCTTCCAATTTAACCTTAAAATTATTTGGCTTTAGCATATTCTCTAAAAGCAAACCACGAATCCCATCTTTAGGAAACGTTGCGAATGATGAGCCAGTATTATGACCTCCAGTCTTATATCCAATAACTGGACCAAATTCGATACCCAGATAATCAGCCATCCTTCCCTGCCAGAAGTAAGCTCTTGATATTGACATTTTTTTATAATTAAAGCCCTGCATTGGCCTTAGTTTTAAAAAATTTTCTGCCATTATTTGAATTTCAGTATCTATTTGATTATGTGTTATATCTGGATCTTGCGAGAACAAGCTTACGGAAGGGAAGATTACCAATAGTATACTTAAATACTTATTTCTTATAATTGAGATCATTTATCGACTGTAACCCGAAATTAGTGGATTATATATTATTGGAATACCAAGATTGTCCAACATTGCTCTAACTTCTGGGTTAGCTTCCCCTAATACGCTTATTTTATTAATCACAAAATGATCAACAAAAGATATAAATCCATCCTCCAGAATCCCACCACTGGATATATTACCAATGTGCGTTTTAATTGCTTCTGAATTATTCCATCTGGAAATTTCAATCACTTCATCAGAGCTTGATTTAAAAAATTTCCACGACAGCGTATTAGGCTCATTAAGCATTACAAGCTCCTGATATTTTCTTGAAAATACTTCTATTTCATCCAATGATTTATCATTAACCGTCATCTCAACATAGAAAATTATTTCATTAGTTTTTAACTCATTATTTTGACTACAGCCAATTAATAAAATTGTAAATATTACTATTGATAGAAGAAATTTCATTTGATTTTCCTTTTTTCTCTTGCGGTTGATTTGCCAACTTCACAGTTTTTAAAATAGTTGGTAGATAAAATAAGTAATATTCTATGTACTCTTAATATAACATAATTTAAATCATCAGAAATGTTGGCAATTATATAAGTAAAGAGCTCAGGTAAGTAGTATCATTTGATTACATAGCTTATTGAAATACCACTTAGGAAAAATTTTGAACTTAACTAAAACTAAATTAATGACAATACTTTTAGGGTTAACTTTTTATAATTCTATTAATGCCCATCATTCGTTTGCTGTTGAATTCACAGCTGAGAGGACCATCGAGATAGAAGGTGTCGTGTCAGAAATTTGGTTCAGAAATCCACATGTTCGTTATTATGTAAGTATAACAAATAGTAATAATGAAGCTGTAAGTTGGGATGTAAGAACAAGTAGTCCCTCACTTCTTGTTAGGAAAGGGTGGACAAAAGATACTATTCGGGTTGGTGATAGAATTAGTATAATTGGTCATCCGGGAAGAGATGGTAGAAAACTTCTATCAGTAATTTCAATTAAGTTGCCCGATGGATCAAGTTTGGGTAAAAAATATCCTGAACTAAAAGAAACTAGGTAAAAAAATAAATGAATCATACTATTCGCAAAATTGAGATATCGGAATTTTTAAAAATTATCAGTCAATTTATATTTAAATTTATGTCCTTGTATCTACTCGCCATCTTTCCTTCTATGGCTGAAAGTACACTAGAAGGAAATTGGATGCTTATCCTCAATGGTGGTCGAGGACAGATAGATAATTCGGTTGTAATTGGTGCGCCAACAGATAATAAAGCAGCCATAATTGGAGAATTATCACTCTCACAGTTAAACGGAAAATGGGAGGGACATATTGAAGGTGGCCCAGTAGAGGTTAAAATTGATAATAATACAATTGAAATTGTTGTTGATAGTAGAGACCTTGCAGGATTTGTCTTTTTTCGAAGGCTTAATGGTGAATTTTCAGCACAAGAAATGTCAGGTACATTTACCATAGAGGGAACAACTGAAACACCTGAGGCAGGTGGAAAATGGATGGCCATACGTAAAGTCCCCAAAAATAAATTATTACCCCCCAAAGCAGTTGATATAACTGGTACATGGACTCCAGCTCCTGGAGTGGACTTTCGTAAATACTCCATGGATCTCACTGAGAAGGCCAAATTATGGCATAAAGACTATATAGATCACTATGATCAGCCAAACGTCAGGTGTGTCTCACCAGGTATTGTTGCAATCTCAGCATGGGGTGCCTACCCTTTTGAAATATTAAAAAGTGAAGAAAGATTTACTTTCTTATATGAGGTTGATAGTGAAGTTAGGCGGGTTTATATGAACAAAAAAGAACCTCCGTCCTACTATCCAACATCTGGGATGGGTTTTTCCAATGGTTATTGGAATGGGAGTGATCTTATTATTGAAACTCAATTATTAGAGGGCAATGTTAGAGATTTTCGTGGTGAACCAATTTCAGATGGTGCAAAAATGCATGAACGATATACTCTTAGTGAAGATGGAGAAACACTCAGTGCTGTGCTTACACTTTTAGATCCAGAAAATTATGAAAAACCTCCAATCAGAAGACGTAAGTGGACAAGAAATCCATCTACAGAAATATACCCTTACGAGTGTGATCCTGATTCCTTTTATCGGCAGATGTATAATGAAAATAAGTTAGAAATGTACTTTGAAAGATCTTATAGAAGACAGATAGATTAAATTTTACACTTGTTACCAACAGAGCATATGATGGATATTACTTGGAACTGTAAACATACTTGGATAAATGCATCAAAAAATACTTTATGGTGTTTACTTGGTTGTTCTATCGGTGACTTTGGAACTATTTTTTTATTTCAAAATATAGAGCATAGTTGGGCTATATGGCAAATCATGTCCCTTGCGATAATTAATGGACTACTCACTAGCATCGCATTAGAAACTGTTATTCTCAGTAGACAGATGACACTAAGCCTTGCATTTAAAACAGCAATAGGAATGAGCCTTATCTCAATGATTGCTATGGAACTTGCAATGAATATAACTGACATTTTACTAACCGGTGGCGCAATGCTAACTTGGTGGGTAATACCATTTATGTTAGTTGCAGGATTTTTTACCCCGCTTCCTTATAACTATTTCCGATTAAAAAAATATGGCAAAGCCTGTCACTAATAATGAGATAATTATGCTTAATCAAAAAGATATTGATCTTCTTAGAAATAAAAAAATTAACGAACAATACTTATTTGTTGATAACAAAAAAATTCCATCACTATCTGGTAAGACGATAGATGTGACTAGTCCAATAGATGGAAAAATTCTCACTACTATCGCCAATGCTAATATTGAGGACGTAGATCACACTGTAAAAGTGGCGAGAGCATCATTTGAGAGTGGTCATTGGTCAAGAGCTACTCCTCAAGAAAGAAAGAAGATACTCATTAGATTCGCAGAACTCATAGAAGCTAATGCATTAGAGTTAGCGGTTCTTGGGGTAAGAGATAATGGTACAGAAATCAATATGGCTATTATGGCTGAGCCATCTAGTGCTGCTTCATGTATACGATACTATGCTGAAACAATAGATAAGATATATGGTGAAATTGCACCAACTTCAGATAGTATACTTGGATTAATTCATCGCGAACCAATCGGAGTCATAGGTGCCATCATACCTTGGAACTTTCCATTAATGATTGCTTCATGGAAATTTGCGCCTGCATTATGTACGGGTAATTCAGTCATTATCAAATGTGCAGAAAATGCATCCTTAGCCCTATTAAAATTAGCTGAATTAGCAACCGAAGCAGGAATGCCAGCGGGTGTTTTCAACGTTATCACGGGAGAAGGTGAAATTACTGGTAAAGCGCTCGCTATGCATATGGATGTGGATGTTATTGCATTTACTGGATCAGGTGTGGTTGGTAGAAAAATACTAGAGTACTCTGCCCTCTCAAATCTAAAAAGAGTGTATCTCGAATTAGGTGGCAAATCACCGAATATTGTCTTTGCAGACACAAAAGACATTGATAAAGCTGTAGCACAAAGCTTAGGTGGAATTTTTAGAAATTCTGGTCAAGTTTGTGTCGCAGGTTCCAGATTAATTATCGAGGAATCAATTGCAGATGAGTTTACTGAAAAACTCATTATTGAATCAAAGAAATTAGTGGTTGGAGATCCCTTGGATTTATCATCGAACATTGGTGCAGTAGCATCACAAGATCAACTTAATAAAAATCTTGATTATGTAGAAAGTGCATTATCAGAAGGTGCCATTCTGAAATCTGGAGGCAAGCAAATTAACCAAGAGATAGGTGGGTATTATATGGAACCAACTATATTCTCAAAAATTAATAATGAAATGAAAATTGCCCAAGAAGAAGTATTCGGACCTGTTCTAAGTATTCTAACTTGTAAAAATGAAAAAGATGCTGTCAATATTGCGAATAATACAGTTTATGGATTAGCGGCCGCGGTGTGGACTTCAGATCTCAGTAAAGCTCATCGTATGATAAGGTCCATTAAAGCCGGTGTCGTCCATGTTAATTGTTATGGTGGAGCAGATCTAACCGTTCCCCTGGGTGGTGTGAAGCAATCCGGTAATGGTCATGATAGATCTTTGCATGCATTAGAGAAATATACAGATCTTAAAACGGCATGGATATCTTTATAGAGTAACTACAATTTAAATTTTAACATGAATCAACTAACAATCTATCAGCTGTGTTTATTAACTCTATTAATCTTAATTCAAGGTTGTACGCAAGAATCAAAGCAACCTGATAATAGTATACTAAAATCAGGTATCTCGACTGAGTATTCATCATTTGCAGCGATCGCTATACCGGATAAATATGGTGCAAAAATCAGTCAAGATATTCTTAATAAAGGTGGTAATGCTATAGATGCTGCTATTGCTGCTGGCTTCTCGCTAGCCGTGACTTTTATTGATGCTGGAAATATTGGTGGAGGTGGTTTCATGACCATAAAAATGGATAATGAGGTTGCCTTCCTAGATTACAGAGAAAAAGCACCATTAGCGGCCCATAAAGACATGTACCTTGACCAAGATGGAAATGTAATTGAAAACTCTACTTTAATTGGAGGTCAAGCAGCAGGGGTTCCTGGGACTGTCGCAGGTTTCTGGAAAGCGCACCAACGTTTTGGAAAACTACCATGGAAAGATTTAATTGAACCAGCTATATCTCTCGCTGAAGAAGGTTTTCTTCCTGCAAAAATTTTAGTAGATGATATCCAAAACTCGTTAACTTGGTTTGGAGATAAAACAAACTTTCAAACTTACTTTGGTTCCATTAAGGTAAATGAAAAATTCAAGCAACCAGAACTTGCAAAAACCCTAAAACGTATTGCTGAGTACGGTGCAGACGACTTTTATCATGGCAAAACAGCTGATCTAATCGTGGAACAAATGATTACTAGTAATGGCTTAATAACAAAAAAAGATCTTGAAAAATATGAAGCAAAATGGCGTGAACCACTGCGAGCATCCTGGCGTAATTATGAGATTATTTCCTCACCACCGCCGAGCTCAGGAGGTTTCGCGGTAATTCAATTATTAAAAATGAAAGATTATCTTGCGCATCTTTTTGATGGTGTGGAGCATAATTCACCAATGTATATTCATTTAGTAGCTGAAATGGAGAAAAGAGTATTCGCGGATAGAGCTGAATACTTAGGTGACCCGGATTTCTACGATACTAATATAAAAACTCTGATAAACGATGATTATATTGCATCCCGGGCACAGGAGGTTAATCCAGATAGTATTTCCAAACTCGAGGGTGTTAAGCCTGGAATAGAGTCTCCTAATACAACTCATTACTCTATTGTTGATCAATGGGGTAATGCGGTCTCAAATACCTATACTATTAATTGGAATTATGGCAGTGGTGTGGTTATAGAGGGCGCTGGATTTCTCCTTAACAATGAAATGGATGATTTCAGTGCCAAACCAGGAGTGCCAAATATATTTGGTGTTGTTGGGAATATTGCTAATGAAATCCAACCAGAAAAAAGAATGCTATCTTCAATGTCCCCAACAATTATTCTAAAAGATAATGAAGTTGAGATGGTACTTGGTACGCCAGGTGGATCCACAATTTTTACAAGTGTTTTTCAAGTTATTACAAATATTATCGACTTCAAAATGAGTCCATTTGAGGCAATTAAAGCCACTCGATTCCATCATCAACTTATCCCTGAAGATGAGATTACTTATAATGGCTTTACCATTGATAACACCTTACCTATAGAAACTATTATATCACTCGGTGATTATGGTTATAAAACTATTCCACACAGTTATGATTTTGGTGATATGCAAATAATTATAAAAGATAAAACATCGTGGATTGCTGCCTCAGACCCTCGTGATCGAGGTGACTCAAGAGTGTTCAGAGCACCAATTTTAATGCAATGAGTCCACAGAGGGCAGGAGTGAATCAAACCCATTAGGTGGCTGTCGATGTGGGAATTTTTGCTCATAAGCGTAAGAAATTTGAATCAATAATCCCTCTGAGTATGGGCGTCCTAATATTTGCAATCCGGCAGGTAATTTATTTTGCCAAAATCCCATTGGTATTGTGACTGCTGGAAGGCCAGCACTAGGTGCGAGAAATTGGTTATTATCACCCCGATAACTCTCCCTTGCCTGATCAATTGGTGCAGGTGGATTTGACCAAGTAGGATAAACTAATACATCTAAATTAGCCTTATTCATAGCTTTTAAAGTATTTTCAAGTAATTCATTTCGAAGTGTATTATGAGGCCATATTTGACATGCATCTACTCTTTCTTCTGGATTTAAATCTATTGGAAATTGTGAAAAATATTCTATTCCACTTTCAGAAGCTGGTGCATATTCACCAGTACTTAATAATATTTTCATATCTAAAAATGGAGGTGCATCAAGCGATTTTAAATAACGTTTCAGGTCATAGCGAAAACTACTGCAAGATTCAATCTCATTTTCTAAATCTGAGAATCTAGTTATTTTAATGTCTTCTATAATAGTTGCTCCCGCAGACTCCATATCCAATAACGCTTGAGTGAAAATAGATTTAATCTCTTTATCAGCATCCTCATGATCCACCAGTGCTTGAAGAACTCCAATACGCTTTCCTGATAAACCATCAATATCAATGAAATCCATATAATCATCCTCTCTCATATTTGGAATCGATAGAGGATCAGCACTATCATGACCTGCAATCACATTAAATATTCGAGCACCATCTTCAACTGTTCTGGTCATGGGGCCAGCAATATCTCGATCAAAAATAAGTGGAATTACTCCATCACGGCTTGTAAGACCTATTGTCGAGCGTATGCCAAAAAGTGCTAAATGTGATGAAGGGCCCCTTATTGAGTTGCCAGTATCACTTCCCAATCCAGCAATTGCAAAATTTGCTGCAATCCCCGAAGCGCTGCCACCGGAAGATCCAGCGGGGACATAATTAATATCATAGGCATTAGCTGTTCTTCCAAACGAGGATGATACAGTCTCCCTAGGACTAAATGCCCATTCGGCCATATTTGTTTTTGCAATAATTATCGCGCCAGCTTTTCTAAGCTTACGTACCATAAATGCATCGTCAGGAGGAAAATTATTTACAAGAGTAATTGAGCCACCACTGGTCACCATATCATGAGTATCAAAATTATCTTTAACTAAAATTGGCACACAAAATAAATCAGGAAGCAACTCACCATCACTTATCATTTGATCGATAATTTTAGCCTTATCAAGTGCCTGTGAATTAACAACTGTAATCGCATTAACTCCTGTGCTCTTATCGTACATCTCAATACGCTTGAGATATCCTTTAACCAAACTTTGACAGCTAATCTGTCCATTTAGAAGGTAATTTTGTACTTCAGAAATAGTCAACTCTATAAAAGAAATTTCATTTGAGTTTCTATTACCACAAGATACCGTCATCAAGGTAATTAAAATATAAACTGCAAGTCGATTTATTTGCATAATAATTTCAATATTCTGCTTGTTTTAAATTAGAGAAATGATTAATACCTAATAAACCAACCTCTGGGGTATTGATTAAAGAAGTTGGTATATTTTGCATCAAATCTTGATAATTATCTTTGTTCTCAAAACCATGTCTAAAAAAACTTTTTTGCATTAAATAGATGTTTGAATTTACTATGTCACCTGTGATTAAAATCCCATCAAAAGCTCCTATTGCAAGTGCAAAATCACCTGCAATTTGACCTAACATCTCAAAAAACAAATCTACACTAATTTTTGCTAACTCATTGTCATAAACTTGCTTAAAAATATCCTCAGATGAGTATTCTTTATAACGTTTATTTTTTATTTGATGTAGAGCCCAGAGGATATTTTTCAAACCTGGGCCAGAAACAACTGTCTCATTAACCACTCTATTAAATTTACTTCTTAGCACCGCAACTAACTCCGATTGAAGCTCATTTTGAGATGAAAATCCAACATGTCCTAATTCTGCGGCATAAGCTCTTGTTTTATTATCAACTTTACGTAAACCTGCTCCTCCTAGTCCAGTTCCTGGACCAACAATCCCAATATTATATTGTAATTTTTTAGTATGTATCTGCTCTAAGGAACCTATGGTTTGATAATTAGATTTATTTATAGAATCTATTGCATAGGCAATAGATTCAAAATCATTAATTACATGGAAATTATCAATATTAAATTTTCTAGCTAATTCTTTTCTATCAACAAACCAATGACTATTTATAATTTTTATTTTTTCTTCAAAAATTGGTGCAGCAATTGCTAGAAAAACATTATCAATAGTTTTTAAGTCAACCTCTTTTAAATAAGATTCGATCGCATCACTTAAAGTCTCATAATTTACACATTTGAATTTCTTATAATCCGAGAACAATGAATTTTTGGTTGAAGTTAATGCAAAACGTGCATTAGTTCCCCCAATATCTCCAATTAATGTCATTTTCTTTGGCATAATTTAATCTAACCTATTAACTATATACTTAAAATTTCTCAAAAAAAAATGTTAGAGTCTAAATATATTGCACCTTTAACTAACCATATCACTCATTTTTTATAGAGGAAAATTCACTGTCATGCTATCAAACTTTGACTGGATGATTATAGGCTTATACTTTTTATTTCTTCTAGGTATTGTATCTTACGCGAGTCGCAATCAAAAAACGTCTACAGACTATTTTCTCGCTGGGAGAAATGTAGGATTTTTTGCAATTGGTGCCTCAATTTTTGCTTCTAATATAGGATCAGAGCATATTGTTGGCTTGGCAGGCCAGGGAGCATCAACTGGATTGGCAATGGCACATTATGAATTACATGCCTGGATTGTGGTTTTATTAGCCTGGGTGTTTGTTCCCTTTTATTACCAATCAAAGGTATTTACCGTACCTGAGTTTCTTGAAAAACGCTTTGGCAAAGAGCCTCGATGGATTTTATCTATTGTTTCATTAGTAGCCTATGTTTTAACAAAAGTTTCTGTAACAGTTTATGCTGGGGCTCTGGTTTTTGAGACATTACTACCTGATACTTTTGGCTCCCCCGAAAATGCGTTCTGGATCGGAGCATTATCAACTGTGACTTTAACTGGCTTATATACGGTAGCTGGTGGACTGAGAGCAGTATTATTTACTGATTCATTACAAGCAATAATTCTTATCATTGGGTCATTTGCTATTACTTATTTTGGATTGAATAGACTAGGTGGTTTTGGTGAATTACAATCTTTTGCTAGTCAAAATGTGGCAGAATATGCACTCTGGAGACCTCTTTCTGATCCAGATTTTCCCTGGTTGGGCATCTTAATAGCATCTCCTATTGTGGGCATCTGGTATTGGTGTACAGATCAATATATTGTACAACGTACGTTAGCAGCGAAAAATTTAAAGACCGCTAGGAGAGGAGCCCTCTGGGGTGCTTTTCTTAAAATTTGGCCAGTTCTGATTTTTCTTTTACCTGGCTTGATAGGAGCAGCTCTTTTTGAAAAAAACTTACTTATGATTGCAACTGATAATAATGGTAAAATTTTGGGTGACCATGTATTTCCAGCCATGGTTGCAACCTTATTACCTGAGGGCCTAAGAGGTTTAGTTGTAGCGGGTATATTAGCAGCTTTAATGAGCTCACTTTCGTCATTATTTAACTCCACAGCAACATTATTCACGTTTGACATTTATAAAAAATTAAAACCTCTTGCAACTGATAAAAAATTAATACAAGTAGGGCGAATTGCTACCTTAATTGTCGTTATTTTTGGCTTGCTATGGATACCCATCATGCCTCTAATTTCGAAGGGAGGTTTATATCAATACCTCCAGAGTGTTCAAAGTTATCTTGCACCACCAATTACAGCTGTTTTCTTACTTGGCTTATTTAATAATAGGATCAATAATAAAGGAGCTACATTTGGGCTTTTTTTGGGATTCTTAATAGGTATGTTAAAACTGCTCATACAAGCTTTTTATGGGCATGGGAAAATTGAAAATCCAAGATTCTTGGCGTATATCGGTGACTTTAATTTCCTGTATTTTTCAGGAGCCCTATTCCTTATTTGTTGCATAATTATTTATACTGTCTCCTATTATAGTGAGCCCCCAAATAAAAATAATATAGATGGATTAACTTATCATTCTCTTGATAAAGCTGTTATTCGAGAGAGCTGGGATAGAAAAGAAGTATGTGCAACTGGGGTTATCTTAACTCTTGTCCTAGCTATCTATATTTATTTTTCATTTTGGATTTAAATAATCTAGTTAGATAATATTTTTCAAATTTATTCGAAATGAAATGCACTTGATTGGAAAACGATTCTGATTAATCCCTTACTGAACAAAAACTAAAGACAGCCATTCAGAAACAAGTGCTGGTTTTTCCTCATCTTCAATCTCTATATTTATTTCAGATTTTAATAGCCATTGACCAGGACTTCTCTCAACAGCTGAGAGCGGTTTTACTGATGCCCTAATTCTACTATTAACTTTTACTGGATTTATAAAACGGACTTTATCAAAACCATAATTAATCCCCATCACTGTCCCCTCAGGAATTAAACCACAAGTTTCAGTTAGATGAGTTAGCATTGAGAGAGTTAAAAAACCATGTGCAATAGTCTGTCCAAAGGGTCCTTTTTTGGATTGCTCTTCATCTACATGAATAAATTGATGATCTATTGTGACATCTGCAAATTTATTAATTTGGCTTTGATCTACCGAGAACCAGTCAGAATGACCTATCTCTTTATTCATATAGTCATTTAATTTATTTGCTGGAACTTTAAGTTTCATAATTTTTTACCTGTTTTAGATAATTCTTTTCCATTGTCAAAATGACTTTTCCTTTCGCACGTCTTTCTGTGATGACTTTAAAAGCACTTTTATAATCTTTTATGGAAAACTGTTCAGTAATTCTTGGTGATAACTTTCCTAATCCAATTAGATGCTCCATTTCCTTAATATTCTGAATATGTAAAGAGGGATTTTTAGCTGCCCAAGTACCCCACCAGACACCCATTACACTAGCTTCTTTCAATAATAAAATATTTGCTGCTAATTTAGGTATATCTCCAGATGCAAAACCAACAACCAAATACCTCCCTTGCCACGCCATCGATCTAAGAGCAGCCTCAGTGAGATCCCCTCCAACCGGATCATAGACCACGTCCACACCTTGACCATTTGTTAGATCTTTAACTCTATCCCTTAACGATGACTCTGTATAATTTATAGTCTCATCTGCTCCAATAGTTTCTGCAAAAGCCAATTTCTCTTCAGTACTTGCTGCAGCAATAACTTTTGCTCCCATTGATTTTGCAATCTCAATAGCGGTTACACCCACGCCTCCAGCTGCTCCAAGCACTAATATGGTTTCATTTTTTTTAAGATTTGCCACTTGTTTAAGAGCATGGTAGCTTGTGCCGTAAGTAACCATGAATCCTGCACCTTGAGCATAATTTAAGCCAGTTAGTAATGGAATTGATGAATTTTCATCAGCAATAAGCCTCTCAGCAAAAGCACCACCAGCAGTACTCATTGTTATTACTTTATCTCCTGGCTTAAAACGAGTAACACCCTCACCTACTTCATTAACAATCCCAGATGCTTCATTTCCAGGGATAAAAGGTGGTTCAGTTTTAACTTGATATTTTCCTTCAACTGCTAAAACATCTGGAAAATTTATCCCAGCAGCTTTTACATCAACCAATATTTGTCCTTTTAAGGGTAAAGGATCATCCTTAATTTCCAAACTGAGGTCACTTGGTGGACCATATTTTTTACACACTAATGCCCACATTATTACTTATCCTATTATATTTCTCATTAGGCAACTTCAAATAATGAGGCCGCTCCTTGACCACCACCTATACACATTGTGCAAACCACATACTTCGCACCGCGGCGCTTACCCTCTAATAGAGCATGACCAACCATTCTTGCACCCGACATTCCATATGGATGACCAATGGAAATAGCACCCCCATTCACATTTAATTTTTCATTTGGAATCCCCAATCTATCACGGCAATATATTACCTGCACTGCGAATGCCTCATTGAGCTCCCAAAGATCAATATCATCCATTTTTAACCCTGTTTTTTCTAATAATTTTGGCACTGCAAAAACTGGACCAATACCCATTTCATCAGGACTGCATCCCACCACCGCAGTAGCACGATAATACCCCAATGGTTGAATTCCTCTCTGTTTTGCTACCTCAGCTGCCATCACCACAGATGCAGAAGCACCATCTGAAAGTTGACTGGCATTACCTGCAGTAATAAAACCACCCTCCCTTACGGTCTTTAATCGCTCCAAACCTTCAAGACTTGTCTCAGGTCGATTCCCTTCATCCTTATCTAGCTTCACATCTTTGAAGCTTATCTTTCCAGTATCACGATCCATTACACCCATGCTTGATGATAAAGGCGCTATTTCAGCATCATATTTACCTTTAGCTTGAGCTGAGGCCGTTCTTTGTTGACTTTGTAAAGCGTAAGCATCTTGACTCTCTCTGCTGATATTGTAACGTTTAGCGACCACTTCAGCTGTATCTAACATCAACATATAAATATGTTCATGTTTATTAGTAAGATTTTTATCGACCACCCTGTGCACATTCGCATGTTCATTTTGTACTAAGCTGATTGACTCTATACCACCCGCAACCATAATATCATGCTCGCCTGTCATTATAGATTTTGAAGCTGTAGCTATCGCCATCATGCCCGAAGAGCATTGACGATCTATTGTCATTCCTGCTGTGGTAACTGGGAGATCTCCAGACAAAGCGCATAATCTGGCAATATTCTGACTCTGTGTACCCTGTGGCATGCCACAACCCATAATCACATCTTCAACTGAGTCTGGGTCAATATTTGCTCTGGTAACAGCATGCCGAATAGCATGTCCACCCATAGTTGGTGCATCAGTATTATTATAAGCTCCTCGATAGGCTCTCCCAATGGGTGTTCTGGCAGTCGATACAATTACCGCATCACGCATAATTTTTCCTCAATATTATAATTAGTCAACATTCAATTTAAATTTAATCCTAAATTTTTGGCGCCTTGTATAGCAAATTTTTCTGTTTGTTTTGCACCGTTCTGTGTTTCGTCCATTCTTTTTTCGTCAACTATAGATTGCCAATGTTCCGCCACTCCTTCCGCTGATAAATTATCTGGTAACAAATTTATTCCCTCAGTTTCAAAACCCTTATAAACATCAAAACTACCACCACCTGCCCCTAAAATAACCCTACTAGGCGCACTTTTGCTGCATAAAAAAACCACACCTGGACTTACTGCTTCAGGTGTTAATAAATCAAACACGGGTTCTGGAAACAAACCTTTCGTCATCTCAGTTCCTGCTGCAGGTGCAAGACAATTAACATTTATATTATACTTCATTCCCTCCAAGTGCAGCGTATTCATCATACCAACCATAGCCATTTTAGCTGCCCCATAATTTGCTTGGCCAAAATTCCCATAAAGCCCTGAACTAGAAGAAGTGAAAACAATTCTTCCATACGCTTGTTCCCGCATTATTCCCCATACTGCTTTAGCGCAATACATTGAGCCCATTAAATGAACATCTATCACTAAACGCATATCCTCAGGAGTCATTTTTAAGAAAGTTTTATCTCTTAATATCCCCGCATTATTAACTAAAATATCTATTCTTCCCCATTTATCCATAGCCTGCGAAACCATATTTTGAACTTGATCGAAATCTGAAACATCAGCACTATTAGCAAATGCTTCACCACCTAGTTTTATAATATATTCAACCACTGCTTCAGCATTTTTTGATACAGCTCCACCTTCAGCTAAATCATTGATGATTACCTTAGCACCTCTCTCAGCAAGTGCTATTGCATGGGCTCTTCCTAGACCTCTTCCTGCACCTGTCACTATAGCAACCTGATCATCTAATCTAATTTCCATTTCAATTTCCTTCTTAAACATTATTTATAACAACTTATTATCAACTTATACGTTAAACAATAATCTTTCTGTTACCACACTTCTTATTCTCTTATTTTTGCCTTCTTCTCTTCTTCTTTCTAACCCTAGATTCTATATTTACTTTTTTGCGTGCTGGTAATTCAAATACGGTGGCTAAATTAGAGAAATCATCCAGCAAATGAGGAATCGCCATAGCCGCAACAAATTCATCTTGAAAAGATTCTTCCACTGCTGTTTCAATTTTCTCTATTGATCGAACTTCACTTTCCAACCTGCTTCTACTTTTTTTATCAAGCAGAGTAATTCTTGCTCCTGTTCCAGCAGCATTTCCAGCAGAAGATATTTGATCAATTTTGCAATCAGGTAACAGGCCTAGTGCCATGGCATATTTTACATCTATATGTGCACCAAACGCGCCAGCTAAACGAATACGATCAACTTTTTTAATATTCAAATGTGACATCAATAATTTTATTCCAGCATAAAGTGCAGCTTTTGCCAGCTGGATTGCTCTAATATCATTTTGTGTAATTTTTAAATCTTGTTCACCATGATGAAGGATATATGAAAAAGTTCGACCATCTTTAACTATTCTTTTTGACCTTAAAGCAGCTTCCTCTGTAATTTTTCCATCCTGATCCACAATACCACTTAAAAATAATTCAGCCACTATCTCAATAATACCTGAACCACAAATTCCAGTAATACCCCCCTTTGGAAGATTAGCTTCGAAAGCTTCCTCATTCGACCAAAAATCACAACCAATTATCTTAAATTTAGGCTCAAGAGAGTTGGGATCAATTCGGGCACGTTCAATTGCTCCAGGAGCTGCTCGTTGCCCAGAACTAATTTGCGCCCCTTCAAAAGCTGGCCCTGTTGGGCTTGAAGCGGCTAATAATCTGTCTTTATTACCTAAAATAATTTCAGCATTGGTGCCTATATCCACTATCAATGAAATTTCTTTTTTATTAAATGGCTCTTCAGCCAAGACAACAGCAGCTGCATCTGCACCTACGTGACCAGCCACACAAGGTAAAACATAGAGATAACATCCTGGATTTACATCGATATTTAAATCTGATGCTTTAATGGTGGTACTGGTATCTGTTGCCAATGCAAATGGCGCTGTACCTAGCTCTATAGGATTAATACCAAGAACTAAATGATGCATAATTGGATTACCTACTAGAGTAAGTTCACAGATATCGGCCTTCTCTATATTGTTTTCACAAACAATATTAAAGATAATTTCATTAATTGCATTTCTAACAACTTTAATTAAATCAATCTCTCCACCATCATTCATCATGATATAGGAAACTCGACTCATCAAATCTTCGCCAAAACGAATTTGCGGATTCATCTTTCCAGAACTACCAATTACTTCGCCTGAACTTAGTTCACACAAATGAGCAGCAATGGTAGTAGATCCAACATCAATGGCTACGCCATATATATTCTCTTTAAATCCTGGCCAAATAGCTATAATTTCATTATTGTCTCTTACTGCAACTGTAGTTTCCCAATTACCCTTTCGTAATACTTTCTGTAATGATTTAATCACATGTACAGAGCAAAATAAGTTATTCAAATTCCACTCAGTACTCAGAGCTTCCAATAAGCGAGATAAATCACCAGTTCCTATATGCATATCGGGCTCATCAACTTTTACGTAATAGAGCTTAACAACTGGGTCAATATCTATATCATGAGCCTCATTTTTCTTCCTAATAACCTGTTGATGAACCTGAGAGTCTGCGGGAACATCTACTACCACATCAGATACAAGTTGTGCTTGGCAGCTCAGGCGACGACCATCAACTAAATTTCTTCTTTCTTCGTATTTGGCTTCTGCCTCATTAAATTTAGATACAGATTTCAGTGTTGATTGAATATTATGTTTTGAAAAGTCACCCTCACTGACTTCAATTTGACAGCGTCCACATAATGCTCTTCCACCACATACCGAATCAAGATCAACTCCAAGTTGGCGGGCAGCATCCAACAAAGAAGTTCCTTGTTTAAAAACACCCCTTTTCCCTGATGGTGTAAAAACAATCTTACATTGATTAGCTGAGTTAGTTGAGGGCATTAGGATTCCAATGAATTATACTTTCTTTAATATCTTTTTCGAAAAAAGTAAGGCCTGTAAATTCATACGAATAACTCAACCCTAAGTATTTTGCATGCAATTGAGCCATCTGCTGAAGTTTAGTTGAATGTGACTGAGACAAATATACTAGTTTTTCATAATTTTTAAAATAATCTTTGATTAATTCAGGATGGCTCATTAAACCCAAGCCTTCTTTAATTAATCGATCAAAGTGACGAGTGAGAAAATCAGTCAAGTAAAACGTACCAAGACAGGATCTTGATAATGTTGAAAATTTTTCACTTCCAGAAAAAAATTCATAACAATGCGCACCAGGTAATCTAGATAACCTATACTTTTTAATAACTTTATCCAATAATCCACCAGTCCCACAATCAGCATATGCAATAAAAATATTTTTATATTCTTTTTTATATTTAAGAATAGCTGTTTCTACCGCAATGGGGATTTCATTAGGACGGTTATGCAATTCAGCCGGTAAGCACTGAATCTTCATATATCGCCAATTATTGAGCTGCTTGATGAATTGCAGTTCTCTGGCTATTGCACCACAAGCTATAATTAGAGAGGATTTTTTTCTTGTATTCATTTTTTTACATATGGTTTCATATTGCGATATCAAATTTTGCTTAAAAGTAATTATTATTATAGTTTATAAAATCAACTAGGAAGTCTAGAGAAAGTTCACTGCAAATTATTACTCTTCACAATGATAATTAACAAATACAAAATAACAGCTATCTTATTACTTTGCTTTCTTGGGGGCTGTGAGGAGATTGAAGAAAAAATCTATTTAGAGAATAGTTTTGTATCTGCGTCATCAGTTGAGGAGGTAAAAGAACAATTCAATCGACTCCCTAATGATGATATTTGGTGGACCAAAAATGGTTCAGATATGGCTTGGAACTTCAAAAATCTGCATCGAATATTTCCAACTGTAAATGTATATCGAAATGGTCCTGTTAGAGAATTAAAACTCAAACCTTCTCAGGAAATCTCATCTTATCCAGTCAACACAGCTTCAGGAAAAATGTCGTTCAGTGACTACCTCAAAAGTAGTGAATCCACTGCAATGGGAGTTGTGATTAGTCATCGTGGTGAAATCATTTTTGAGTCCTATCCAAGAATGGAGGAATACGAGAAACCCATTTATTGGTCTGTCGCAAAAATTTTACCAGCAACATTGATACGGATTTATGAAGAAAGAGGTTTAATTAATGTAAATCTGCCGATTGAAACCTATATTAAGCAATTAAGTGGTACCAGTTTAATGGGAATCTCAGTAAGAAATATTTTAGATATGGCAACTGGCTTAGAATGCTCTGATGATTATTACTCTAAAGACAGTTGCTACTATTTATATTCAATGTCTATCGGTGATGGGTTTCGAACTAGTGTTGCTGCTGACAATCCTTATGATTTTGTAAAAAATACTATAATTAAAAGAGAAATCGAAGCTGGCACTCAATATTCATATTCTGGATTGAATACCTTTATTCTCTCCTGGTTGGTTGAAGAATTAACAGGTATGCCTTTTCAGGATGCATTAACAAAAGAAATCTGGTTTCATATTGGTGCTGAGGCAGATGCATCATTTTTAGCACCTAGAAATGGAATTGCAATAACTCATGGCGGTTTCATGGCTAAAATGCGAGATATGATCAGATTTGGATTGCTTTTTACGCCTAGTTACAATGTAGTAAGTGATAAAAAAATTATATCTGATTCACATATTGACCTAATTTTAAATAAAGGTAATCCAAAATTATTACAAAATCTAAATATAGCTGGCTTTGAGCAAAGTGGAGTTAAGCATAATATTTATCAATGGGATTATGTTTATGATAACAATGATTTCTTCAAGGGTGGCTGGGCTGGTCAAGGCTTATTAATTAATCCAACTCGAGACCTAGTAGCTGTGTTTACTGGTTACAAAAGAAATGAAGATCATCATGCAATGGAAATGAGAAGCATTATAAGAGAAGTGCTCGATGGCGTATTTGATTAATGAAAATAAAATCAGAACAGCATACAAATTCTTATTATGCTGCTACAACTGAAATCACAACTAATTACCCCATACTAAAAGGACACCAAAACACAGATATATGTATTGTAGGTGCTGGCTTTAGTGGTATTTCTGCTGGATTACATTTATCAGAATTAGGTTATAAGGTTACCATAGTGGAGGCCAATAAAGTTGGCTGGGGAGCATCTGGTAGAAATGGTGGTGAAATTATTGGTGGTTTTTCTGGTGATGAACTAATGGCGGAAAAATATGCCACCAAACACAAAGATCTAATGTGGAAAATGCGCTGGGAAGGTAATGATATTATCCGTAATAAAGTACTGCAATATTCAATCAATTGTGATTTAAAATGGGGCTATCTAGATGTCGCAATTAAGAAAAAACATCTAGATATGATGCAATCATGGTCCGAGGAAATGCATTCAAATAATTATCCTCATGAGTTTAATTTATTATCAAAAGAAAAAACGGCTAATCTTATTGGTACAAATAAATATATCGGTAGTTTATTAAATATGGGAAATGGGCATATACATCCGTTAAATCTCTGTATCGGAGAGGCAAAGGCTGCAGAATCATTAGGTGCGTCAATCTATGAACAATCCCCAGTGATTAAATTAGAAAAATCCAACAAGCCTAGAGTTTATACAGAACATGGCAGCATATCTGCTAATGCTCTATTGCTTGCTGGTAACGCATATCACCAATTTGATAGAAAAATGCGTAATTTTATAATTCCTGTAAACAGCTTTGTTATTGCTACAGAACCACTCCCAGAAGAGATTATTCAAAAAATTAATCCGCAAGATTTAGCTGTGTGTGACCCTAATTACATCTTGGAATACTTTAGATTAACTGGTGACAAGCGATTATTATTTGGCACTAGACTAAATTACCATGGTAATAATGAGTCCTATATCAAAAATGGACTTCGAAAAAAAATGTTACGCATATACCCATTTCTTAGTGAAATAGGCATAGATTATGCATGGACTGGTAAAATTGCAGTTACCATAAATCATGTTCCTCAGCTTGGAAAATTAGCACCCAATATTTATTATAGCCAAGGTTATTCTGGGCATGGAGTAACAACAACTCACTTAGCTGGCAAGATTATGTCAGAAGCAATTTCTGGAACATTAGAGCGTTTTGATTTATTCAATAATATCAAACCAATTGCTGTGCCGGGCACCCACTTATTCCAGAAACCCTTATTATCACTTGGTGTTATGTTTTATAAACTCAAAGATCTTCTATAAATACATAATAATTGGTGGTGATGGGTGGACTTGAACCACCGACCTATGCGTTATGAGTGCATCGCTCTAACCACCTGAGCTACATCACCATTGTAAATTATTTGAAAAATGAATCAGAATTGTCCGTGCATGATTATCATCTGTCAATAGTTGTAATCATATTAATAATCATACATTAAATCTAAAATGCATGATATCGCCCTCTTGGACGATATATTCTTTTCCTTCTAATCTTAAAACTCCTGCCTCTTTAGCTCCTTGCTCTCCCTTCTTTTCTATAAAATCAGAATAAGAAACTACTTCAGCACGAATAAAACCTCTCTCAAAATCAGTATGAATTTCAGCTGCTGCTTTGGGTGCTGCTGCATTCTTTTTTGTAGTCCATGCCCGAACCTCTTTTGGTCCAGCAGTAAAAAAAGTTTGCAATCCTAGTAACTCATAACCACCTCTAATAAATCGATTGAGACCAGGTTCTGCCAAACCAAGATCTAACAAAAAATCACCTTTATCCTGCTCATCTAATAATGCAATTTCAGATTCAATCGCAGCACAAACCTCAATCACTTCAGATCCCTCTTCTTTACCTAATTTCTTGAGAGCCATAAGGTGTTTATTATTCTTCGAATCCTCATCAATATTTGCGATATACATAATGGGTTTGGCTGTTAGCAACTGAAGTTCACGAATTATATCCATCTCATTTTGCTCTAAAGAGAGAGTTCTAATAGGCCCCCCATTGTCAAGGTGGATTTTTACTTTATTCAATACATTATTCTTTAAAATAGCTAATTTCTCATTAGTTTTGGCATTTTTCTGAGCTTTAAATAGCTGCTTCTCAACAGATTCCATATCTGCTAATGCTAATTCAGTATTGATGGTCAAAATATCATCTATGGGGTCAATTGAACCTGACACATGAACTATATCATTATCCTCAAAGCATCGAACAACATGCGCAATAGCATTTGTTTCTCTAATATTAGCTAAAAACTGATTTCCTAAACCTTCACCTTTTGATGCCCCTGCCACTAACCCAGCAATATCAACAAACTCCATAGTGGCGGGTAATATTTTTTCTGGATTTACTATCTTGGCTATTTCATGAAGACGTAAATCAGGCACCTGAACAATACCAATGTTTGGTTCTATCGTACAAAATGGATAATTTTCAGCAGGTATCTCGGCAGCTGTTAAAGCATTAAAGAGTGTTGATTTACCAACATTTGGAAGTCCTACAATGCCACATTTAATTGTCATATTTAATCACCATTTTTGCTAAGATCATCCTCGGTATGCAGTTTTTTCATCGCACTCTCCACTCCCTCTTCAATCAATATTGGAATTATCTTCAGTGCCTGATCTATATTTTGATGTAATGCTATTTCTTGTTCTTTAGTGACTTTACGTAAAACATAGTTAATAACTTCATCTTTATGACCCGGATGCCCAACACCAATTCTTAACCGCAAAAACTGATTATCACAATGAGAAATAATATCTCGCAATCCATTATGTCCGCCATGGCCACCAGCAATTTTTAATTTCAGCGTCTCAGCATCTAGATCAATTTCATCATGAACGATTAAGATATGCTCAGTTGGAATCTGATAATAATTTAAAACAGCCCTGATTGGACCACCACTCTTATTCATAAAACTTTGAGGTTTAACTAGCCAGATATCTTGTTCAGATATAGTCACCCTAGTAATTTCTGTGTCAAATTTTGCTTCATATGAAAAAGCTCCTCCATAATAGGAGGCAATTTCATCCACATAAGTAAAGCCTGCATTATGCAGAGTATCTTTATAGCGTGAACCTGGATTACCAAGCCCAGCAATTACTGAAAGTTTATTTTTCATAAATCAGGTGGTAATTAAAAAAATAGTAAATATCAACCAATCATAAGACATGAGTTACAGTCCACGAAGAAGATAAGTGATTTTTCTGAATCTCTCTAGAAAAAGTGATAACTCTTAGTTCCAAATGAGTTTAAGTTCACCCTTCACTCTTATCACTCTCGGAAGTATCACTTGAATCATCGCTAGATTCTTGATCTGAAGAATCTGTTGAAGCTTGATCATCACTAGATTCACCTTCTGTATCTCCATCTTCATCAATGATTTCTTCTTCAATGATTTCTTTAATTTCTTGAATTGAGACAATAGCTTGATCTTGCTCAAGAAGTATTTCTGAAACTTCAACACCCTTTGGAAGCGAGATACTAGAAACGTAAAGCATTTGATCAAGTTCAAGCTCACTGATATCAACTTCCAAAAACTCTGGTAAATCCTTTGGAAAGCAAGAAACCTCTATTTCGGTCATCAAACGAGAAACACTACCACCGCCAATTTTAACACCAATAGCTTCTTCTTCTCCCAAGTAATGAATTGGGATTTGCATGCGAATTTTCTCATCTTCAACAATTCGTTGAAGATCAATATGCAGAATCTGTTTTTTCGAAGGATGTCTCTGAATATCCTTCACAATTGCAGCACGGCTCTTATCTCCAACTTTAATAGTTAAGATACTGGAATAAAACGAAGCATTTTCTAATTCACGTAGAACTTTGTTATGATCAAACATTAATGCTCTAGGCTCACGACCGGCACCATAAATAATTGCTGGAACTTTCCCCTGATGACGCAGGCGGCGGCTCGCTCCTTTCCCCCGGTCATCACGCATTTCCGCAATAAGATTAAACTCATCACTCATGTTATATCTCCATAAATAACTGATTTATATATTAATTTATATCAACCTATTTCGCGACCAAATTAAGTTGAGGTGCGAATCATAGCCTAAAGTTTGCTGTGATGAAACAACGATATTAAAATAATAACTTGCCGAATGGATAATTACTCTAAGTACAGTGAACTAACAGACTCTTCTTCACTGATACGGCGCATGGTTTCACCTAATAATTCTGCTGTAGATAACTGTCTAATTTTTGAACAACTAGCTGCTGCCTCACTCAAGGGTATAGTATCTGTTACTACAACCTCGTCTATTGCGGAATCTATGATTCTTTGAACAGCTGGTCCTGATAATACTGGATGAGTAATATACGCTTTTACAGAGGTAGCACCGCATTCTTTTAATTTATCAGCTGCATGGCATAATGTACCTGCTGTATCGACCATATCATCAATCATAATACAGTTCTTATTTTCCACGTCGCCAATAATATTCATTACTTCAGATTTGTTCGCCTTGGCTCGTCGTTTGTCAATAATTACTAAATCAGCATTATCTAATCTTTTTGCTAATGCCCTTCCTCTTACTACGCCACCCACATCTGGAGAAACTACTACAGTTTCTGATAGATCATTCTTCCAAGCATCTCCAAGTAGAATGGGGGAAGCATAAACATTGTCAACAGCTACATCAAAAAACCCCTGGATCTGCTCTGCGTGAAGATCCACAGTTAGAACTCTATCAATGCCAGCTGCAGCAATTAATTTTGCTACTAATTTTGCTGTTATAGGCACTCTTGATGACCTCGGACGACGATCTTGCCTCGCAAAACCAAAATATGGTATGACTGCAGTTATTTGAGCTGCTGATGCTCTTCTACACGCATCCGTCATCACTAAGAGTTCCATCAAATTTTCAGCAGCCGGTGGGCAAGTGGATTGAACGATGTAGACATCTTTGCCACGAATATTTTCCAAAATCTCAATATTAAATTCACCATCGCTGAATCTACTGGTATGAGCTTTAGTGAGGGGTATATGAAGAACTTTTGCAATATCTTGCGCTAATTTCGGATGAGCGTTACCTGAAATTAATGCCATTGATGATGAATCCAAAACTCTTCTCCTCAATTATATTTACTTTATCAATTATTACACAAACCCCTGAAACACTTATGGATAATGTAATTGGCTGGGGTGGCAGGGATCGAACCTGCGAATGACGGGATCAAAACCCGTTGCCTTACCACTTGGCTACACCCCATTAATGACTTA
>MDTC01234522.1_pt1 | contig 33639 bp, 30 predicted proteins | sample 811181 | NCBI WGS metagenome assembly MDTC01 (sample SAMN05326644, study PRJNA326480) | marine metagenome | isolation source: seawater | place: Pacific Ocean: North | collected 2011
CCGTGTCTTAAGACAAAGTACCATTGGCGCTGAGAGGCTTGACTGCCGAGTTCGGAATGGGATCGGGTATTACACTCTCGCAATAATCACCAGGCAAGCTCTATTACTAAAAATAATTGAAAATGTAAAGACCAATCTACAAATTTTTAATCAATAAACTCAAACTAATTCCACAAAATAGAAAAATTACACACTTATTTAATTACTTATTTTAAATTAATTAATACAATTTTTAGTATAAAATTTTTAAAAGTCTTATTCAATTAGGCTTAATTTGATATTTTTGGTTGTTTATGTATCATTAATGCAATTATTTATTAAAATATTTAATAAAATTTAAAGCATTGACGTAATAATATTAGCAAGAATTATATTAGTTTTTTGACTAATATAATCGTCAGTATATGAACTTAATAATTTAAAATGCTAAATATTTTTTTTAGTTCAATTGTTAGCACAATAATTTTACTAAGCTATGGAAGCTTATTTAATAATTTTTTTTTCAAAAAAAATTTTTTTGGAAATGATTTTTACTATTCAGGTTTATATGGTTTTATTTTAATAGGATTTATTGGTGTTTTAGTTAATTTTTTTTTACCTATAAATTTATTTGTTGGAAATATATTTTTAATTTTTTCTATAATAATTTTTATTAAACTTTATTATAGCCAAAAAGAAAAAATTAAGTTTATTTTTTTAATTATTTTTATCTCAACAACAACGTTCTTATTAGTTACATTATCTAATATAAACCGTCCAGATGCAGGTTTGTACCATTTGCCATATATAAATTTTCTTCAAGAAAATAAAATAATTTTAGGACTAACAAATATACACTACAGGTTTGGGCATACATCGATTTTTCAATACATATCTGCAATCTATAATAATTCTCTATTTGAGAAAGAATTTATTACAATTCCATTAGCATCATTATTTTCATTTTTTTTAGTTTTTTTATTAGATAAATTTAAAAAATTTTTGGATAGCAAAAAAGAAATAAATAAAATTTTTACTTTTTTTCTTTTAATTTTTTCTATTTATTCATTTAATAGATATAGCAATTATGGCAATGATGCTCCAGCAAATATTTTTTTTTTTATTCTTCTAATCGCACTATTAGATATTAATAATCTAAAATCAGTTAATTTTAAAACATTTTTTAACATTTCTATTTTGACTATTTTTCTTACAACATTGAAGCCTATGATGATCATAACATTAATTTTGCCTTTAATACTTTTCTTAATTAATAAGAATAAGTTTGATATTATTAAGAATAGAAATGCACTACTTTGTTTTGTGCTAATTTCCTTATGGCTTGTAAAAAATTTATTATTAAGTGGATGCTTTATTTTTCCTTTGAAAACTACATGTATTACTAAACTTGATTTTTACAATGAAAGTATAACTATCAAAGCTTCTTTAGAAGCTGAAGCTTGGTCAAAAGGATACCCCAATTCACAAAAAAAAACTAATTATGAAAATTATATATCAGAATTTAAATGGATAAAAACTTGGCTAGATAACCACTTTAAAATAATTATAGAAAAAATTTTGCCAATTTTTATTCTAATTTTATTATTTTTTAGGAAAAAAATTTTTAGTATCAATTTCTATAAAAAAGAACTTTTTAGAAATATAAGTAGAAATAAAAACAATATATTTATCATAACATTTCTATTGTTCTGTTGTGTTATTTGGTTTTTAAAATTCCCAGTTTATAGATTTGGGCTGGCATTTATTTCTTCATTTATATTACTTACTTCAATTATTTTATTCACAAATGAAAAATCAAAATTATATAATAAAAAATTTTATTATATTTTTATTTCTATTGGACTTTTGGCGTTTTATTTAAAGAATTTGGATAGAATTATTCATCGATATGATGTGTATTATAATAACTATCCATGGCCAAAAATATATACAATGAAGAATAATGAAAAAAATTTAAAAAAAGAATATTCAAAAATTTATGATAAAAATCAAAATTTTCTTTATTACTTCAGTGGTGGTGAAGAATGCATGTTTAACACATCTCCTTGCTCTAACTTTATTAGTAAAAATCTTAAACTAGAGCAAAATAAATATTACAAAAAATATTTTATAATAAGAAATTAATTAAAAAATCGATATTTAAATATACAAAAAATTGCTATGAAAGCATCTTTAAGTGTTATCTTTTTTCCTTCTTCATAAGATCTGCCACGATAGGAAATAGGAACTTCATAAAATATATAATTTTTTTTTGCTAATTTTACTGTTATTTCAGGTTCAATACCAAAAGAATTCTCCTTTATATCAATAGATTGAATTACAGATTTTTTAAAAGCTTTATATCCAGTCTCCATATCAGACATATTTAAATTTGTTACAATATTTGAGCATAGGGTTAATAATTTATTGGCTATAAAATGCCAAAAAAAATGCAGCCTAACGTAATCACCTCCAAAAAACCTTGACCCATAAACAATATCTGCATCTGTTTCAAAAAAAGGTTTCAACAATGCCGGGTAGTCCTTAGGATCATATTCTAAATCGGCATCCTGTATTAATATTATATCTCCTTCAGCTTCTTGAATACCTTTTCTTAAAGCTCCTCCTTTACCCAAGTTTTTTTCTAAAAAAAATGGTTTAATTTCTTTATTAGTCTCAGCTAATTTCTTAATTATTTCATTGGATGAGTCGGTTGAACAATCGTCTATTATAATTATTTCTTTTTCATACAAATTAAATTTAAGAACCTTACTTATTATTTTTTCAATAGTAAATTTTTCATTATAACATGGAATAATTACTGATAATTTCATAATTTCTTTTATTAGATATTAATATCTTTAACAATAGAGAAAATAGATTCAATTAAACGAACTTCTCAAGATATGGAATTAATTTAAGCTTAAGATGTATATTAATTATTCATTATTACTATTTTTTTTTAAAAAGAAGTAAATTCCTAGTGGATAAAAATTTATTAAGTTAATCCAATTATTAAAAAAATTACCATTTGTCGTAAGTGGCCACAAAGCTAAGAAAAATCCGATGAGTAACACCAATTCACTATCTGATTTTTTTTTTGGACTCTTTTTAATTAATAATACAAAATTTTTAATTAATATAAACAAAATATATAAAAAGAGAGAAAACACAAATACAAAACCTACAAGACCCACTTCAGCTAATAACTGAAAATAAAAATTATGAGGATGAGTATTGCATGCTGAAATTTTAAATATCTCTTTATCAGGCAAATTTTGAGGATCTAATCTCAAAAAAATATCATTTTTATCATAAACATTTTTTTCATATATTTCTTTAACAATTCCTTCTTTGTCTGACTGATAAATAAATGTATTTTGTGATTCTAAAAAACTATACGAAAATAATTGATCACCTTTTTTTATTAAATCATTTTTTGATATAAATATTTCTTTTACTTGAATTAAACCCTTATTTTTCCAGGAAAGATCTATACTCAAAATTGTATTATCAACAGTTTTAAATCTATTTAAAAAAAAACTTTTAAACTCAGGGTCATTACAGTGATACCTATAAGATTTAGGACTTTTGCCAATAATTTTACTATTATTAAACATTTTTAGTGATGTTTGAAACATTGGAGAATAATTGGACATAAAAATATATTGACCATTTTTTATATCTTTTTGAAATATGTGTGATTTTAATTGATTGATATATCTATCAAAAATTATTGGGTTTATTAAAATAACTAATAAAAATGAACTTATGAAAATAGCTAAACTCGAAATTTTTATACTCCATCTTATATTTGTAACTAAAAAAATAATTACTAATCCAAATATAGTTTTTAAAAATGCTGCTCTTTCTCCTGTAAGAAAAATTAATAATACACAAAAACTAATAATTAGAATACTAATCTTGTTTAATTTAATGTTGTCTTTAAAATATAAGGTCAATCCAATTAGTAGAAATAATACTCTTGAAAGATAACTTCCTAATATTAAATCGTCATTAAAAAATCCAGATATTCTATCTACTCTATATTTCTCAAAACCAAGTAAGTTTTTTCCATAAAAAAACTGAACATATCCATCGATAGATACAATAAAAACAGTTATCATTAACGAAATAAATAAATACTTTAAGTAATTTGAATTAGTTTTTAATATCTCATACACTGCAAATGGAAATAAAATAAATCTAAAATAAAACAAAACATTAATTTTAGTTTCATTAAAATAATTAGATTGAAATAGACTTAAAATTAAAATTAAAAAGAATAATACTAAAAAAATAAACAATTTACTTTTCAAAAATCCAAAATTCTTATTTTTAAAAACATTAAATAAAAATATTACATTTAAAATATTTACAATTAATTCTACTATTAGTGGTCCAACTACAAAGGCTAGAGGTAAAAGAGCTAGAAGTATGAATTGAAAGTTTTTTAAATCTAATTTATTTAACATTAATATTATTTCTATTCATAATCTGCACTAATCTATTTATTAATATATAATAAATAAATTAATATTTCAGATAATGATTTTAATTTTAAAAACTTTAGAGTTCGTATATTTTATTTTATAATTTTGCTTGATAAATTTCACTAATAATCTCTAATATTGTTGTAGTTTATCATCAAATCTTTATATGTTTTCAAGATTGCATTTTTGAAAAGAGTCTTTGGTTTCCAACCATATTTTTTTGCCAGGTTAGTGTCTAGTATTTTACTGTAAACACCATCAAATTTTTTATTATTATCAAATTTAACTTTCATCTTAAAATTGAGTATTTTAATTATTTTGTTTGCATAATCTTTTATCGAATATTCTCTGGAAGATCCTATATTAATTAATTTATCCTTTGGTCTAACTTTCATAAAATGAATTACAGCAGAAGCCAAATCGTCAACATATATTACTTCTCTTTTTGGTTTACCAGTTCCCCACAGCTCTATGTAATTTTTATTATTAATTTTTGCTAAATAAATTTTTTTTAAAATAGCAGGAATAAAATGAGAATTATTTAAATTATAATTGTCTTTAGGACCAAAAGTATTTGTTGGCATTAATGAAATATAATTACGATTATATTGAATATTGTAATTTTCACACATTTTAATTCCAGCAATTTTAGCAATAGCATATGGTTCGTTAGTATATTCTAAAAACCCGGTTAAAAGATACTTTTCTTTAATTGGTAACTTACTTAATTTTGGATATACACAACTTGAACCTAAAAATATTAAATTATCAATTCCATTAATATGACTTCCATGAATTAAATTATTTTGTATTTGTAAGTTTTCAGTTATAAAATCTGCTCTATATTTATTGTTTGCTTTAATTCCTCCTACTTTTGCAGCAGCAATAATAACAATTTTTGGTTTAGTTTTTTTTAAAAAATTATTTACTTTTTTTTGATCGAATAAATCTAGTTTATGTCGATCTCGCACAATTATATTTTGATATTTTCCTTTTCTTAATAGCTTTAATATTGCTGAACCAACCAGGCCATTGTGTCCTGCCAAGAAAATTTTATCTGTTTTTTTGATCATTTATTCAAAAGGATAGCATAATCCTCTTTAACCATTTCTTTTACCAATTCTTTTAATTTTATTTTTGGTTTCCATTTCAATTTATTTTTTGCTTTTTTGGCATTACCGAGCAAGGTTTCAACTTCAGTAGGTCTATAATATTTTTTTATACATTCAATTATAACTTTATTATTTTTATCATAAGCTTTTTCATTCAAACCTTTTCCTTTCCAATAAATTTTCATATTTAATTCTTTTGCAACTAGGTTAATAAAATACTTGACTGTATATTGCTTACCTGTAGCAATAACAAAATCTTCTGGTTTTTTTTGTTGCAATATAAGCCATTGTGCTTCAACATAATCAAGGGCATGCCCCCAATCTCTTTTTGCATAAATATTTCCTAATTGAAGTTTTTTCTGCATACCCAATTTAATCTTGGATAATCCAATAGTTATTTTTCTTGTAACAAAAGTCTCACCTCTTCTTGGACTTTCATGATTAAATAAAATTCCATTAGATGCAAATATTCCATATGCTTCTCTATAGTTTTTCGTAATCCAGTATGCAAAAACTTTAGCAGCACCGTATGCGCTTCTTGGATAAAAAGGAGTATTTTCATCCTGTGGATTTTCTAAAACTTTACCAAACATTTCAGATGTGCCTGCTTGATAAAACTTTACTTTTTTTTCTAAACCTAAAAATTTTATACACTCTAATATTCTTAAAGTACCAATTGCATTTATATCACTTGTATATTCTGGTAACTCAAAAGAAACTGCAACATGAGATTGTGCAGCAAGATTGTAAATTTCGTTTGGCTTTACATCATTAATTATTTTTTGGATTGATAGTGAGTCTGCCAGATCACCATAGTGTAAATAAAATGAATTTGATTTACCATTATTATATAAATGATCAATTCTTGAAGTATTTAAAGAAGAGGATTTTCTTTTGACCCCATGTACAACATATTTTTTTTTAATTAGGAATTCTGCCAAGTAAGATCCATCTTGACCAGTAATACCAAATATTAATGCTTTTTTTTTCATATGTTAGTTATTTATTTAAATATTTTTTAATATAGTTTATCAATTCAATACTTTTTATTCTTTTTTTGGAAATTTGAAAGTTTTTAGAATAAATTAATCCTTCATTTATATGCTCACTAGTTGATTTAATCAAATTAACATTTTTTAAAATTTGCTTTATTAATATTTTTTTTGAGCATAAATTATTTGAATTAGAAGTAGGATGAAATTCATCAAAATCTTTATGATTAATTCTATCTAAATTTATATTATTTTTATTGGAATAAACATTAAATTTATAAAATATTTTATTTTCCTTATAATCTTGCACTTTAAAAAAATACTTTTGATTTAAATTGATATTAGACAAAATTTTTATACACTTTTTTTTATCTCTATAATTTTTAAAAAATACTTGTGCACCTGTTGTCATATTTGGTTTTACATCTTTATAATTAATATTTAGCTTATCCAAAAAGAATTGAGGTTTTTTTGGTCTTAAATGATATTTTGGTTTTATTTTCATCTGCCCAAAACCATTATAGTAAATACAAGCATTATACATTTTTTCAATACATGAAAATTTTTTTATCATTTCATTTAAATACCAAAAATAAAATTTATGACTCTTCTTTTCATCCCAATAATTATGCTGATAATGTGCAAATGAATTAAGTGCAATTATAGTAACTTCAGATTTATTTTGTTTTAACTTGTTGTAAACAATTTCTAAAGATATCAAATCCAAAAAAAAATATAAACTAAATGATTTAAATTTACTTTTAATAAAAATATGAACAAAATTTATTATGCTTTTTAAAAAAAAAATAATTGATCTAGAAATAAGCAGTGTCTTAAGAAATAAAAAAGAATAAAGAATAAATTTGAAAATATTTATATTTGGATAATTCAAGGCATAATATCTTGGTAATTTAAGAAAATTATTAATTTTATCGGGATAAGCGTGTTGAGTATAACTCCATGGATCAGGGTAAAATAAATCTATATTACGTTTACTTCTTAAGTTAGAATTAAATAATCCCCACAAAGTAAATTTGATCTTTTTAGTTTTTACAAGATCCCATAATTGATCGAATTTTGAATTTAATTTCTCTCCAATTCTAAATACTTTATGTTTAGAGGAATTTAATCCTGTATGTATTGATACCCATTGTACCCATGGATCTAAATTGTAACCTTCGGTTTTATCATTAGTATAAGTAAAAGATTTTTTTTTATTTAAAAAAAAATTGCTTATTAATGGGTAGTCAAATTTTTTTGCTCCCTCTAAAATAAACTTGAAATCACATTCATTAATTTCAAATATAACTAAATTTTTTTTTTTATTTTTTATCATAAAAAATTTTTTTAAAGTTTAACAAAAAAACTATTATTATTGTAAAATTAAAAAAATAAAATCCCGAATAATATTGATATCTTTCATATTGAAAATAATTGAAAAAACCAGATTGATTGATATTTGAAAGTATATAAGCAAAATCAATTAAAAAAAATAGAGGTGAAATAAAAAACAAAAAAATATTAATTTTATTTTTATTAATAATATTATTTAAAAATAATATTCCATAAAATATTATTATAAAATATCCATGATAGAATACTCTAAAGAAATTATTTCCCACCATATTAAATAAAAATAAAGCAAAGCTTATTGGGATAAAAGAAAATAGAATTAATGGATAGTTTTTTACTAGAAAACTAATAAATTTTTTTGAAAATAATAAAATTCCGAATGGTAAAAATAAAAATATATTTCTATTAACGAACAAACAATTAATAATCGAATCGTAAAATGTATAAAATAATTCTAAGTAAGATAGTATTAGAGTGTATAAATTTATAGTATTCTTTATGTCACTTTCTGATCCAGCCAAAACATAATTAAAGAAAAATATAAACAAAATCAATAACAAGTGAATTATAAGATTATAATTCTTATTTTTCTTAAAAGTATTAAAATATGTCAATAGAACTAAAACCAACAAATATTCCTTAGTTAAAATTGATATCAGGCTTACAAATAATAGTTTAATTAAATTTTCATTTTTATTTAATTGAATAAAATAAAGTATAAAAATATAGGTAAAAAGGTCAATTAATTGATAATAATTAAAAACTGAATAAATTACAGAATGATTTGAATAAATTAGAATAGCTACCGATGGTAAAATAAAAAAATTTTTCAATTCAAATTCCTTAAATAAATAAAAAACTTTTAAATTCAAAAAAATAAACATCAAATAAGTTAGATATTTAAAACCAATTGGAACTGGAACACCAAAAATTTTTAAGATAAAAACTAATAGACTTGGAAAAATTCTCATCGATTCTTGTTGTGGTGAAACAAAATAATTTCTAGGATCATTTGCTATGGCAATATAAGCAGAAGCATCTTGCAGCGAAAGCTCATCTTCGTATAAGTAAATATAATTTGATAAAATAATAGTTGATATAACTACAAAAAAAATTATCAAAATTGAATTTCTATCACTAAAAACTTTATGATAATTTATTCTTTTTAAATTCATTTATTTGGATTATTAAGATAATCTATTATTAAAAAAATCATTAAAGATAAAAACATTACAAGACAAGATATTGAGCTAAACATAATAACACCTGTTGGTGCAAAACTTTGTAATATATGATAATAAATATAGTTGTAACCACCATATAATATAGTCATAAAAAATGATAATAAAAAAAATGTTACAAAAAAACTACCTAAGCTAAAATTATTTTTAAAATAATTAATTTTTATTCTATGATAAATCCTTGATAAATTTTTAAAAAAAAAATTAAAGCTTTCTCTTATTACACTTAAATTTTGCTTTTGATCGCTGTGATATGTGATTGTAACTGGTATATCTTTTATTTTTGATTTTAGATTGTATAAATTAAATAACATATCTGTCTCAAAAAAATAACCATCATCAATTTTAAACAAATTTAATTTTTCTAAACATTGTTTTTTTATTGCTGTATAGCCATTAATTGGATCGTAAATATCCCAATATCCACTTGATAGCTTCGTAATAAAAGATAAGAAAATGTTGCCATAAAATCTTGATTTTGGATAGTTATCGATTCTAGTATTATTCAAAAATCTGTTACCCTTTACATAATCATAATCATCAAAAATAATTGGATGCACCAACATATTGATTTCAGATGGACTCATTTGATTGTCACCATCAATTTTAACAATTATATCAACATTAGAACTTAGACATTTTAAATAGCCAATTTTCACGGCACCACCTACCCCAAGGTTTTTTTTATTAAATATAACGTGTAATTTATTTCTATTCTTAATATTTTTTAGAGCATAATTTCCTGTATTTAACGGACATAAATCATCTACTAAATAAATATGATCTACATAATCAGGTATTAAATCTAAAAATTTAACAATATTTTTACCTATATTGTAAACAGGTATAATTACAGCAATTTTTTTTTTTTGATATCATAACAAATATTTACTTCTACTCTAAAAATAGAAAACCTAAAGAATTTTAATCTTAAATAATTTAATATAATGAGTTTTTAGATATTTAAGATAATTTTTAGATTAATTAATATTTACAGATGAATATCTGTCTTCTTTCTAAATATAATTATATGTTATATTCAACTATAATTTTAATTAAGTAGATATTAAAAGATCACTCACATCTTTACAATAATAAAAATAATGCTTAATGATTAATATTATAAATTTTTAAATATTCTTTTGCAATTTTTTCTATAGAAAATTTTTTTTGAATAAATGTACCAATTAATTTTCCTTTTTTTATTCTTTCCTCAAGTGACCATTTTGATACATCAACAATTTTTTTTGAAACTTCACTAATATTTGCCTTCGTAGATACACCACCTTTTTGAGTAAATTGGTTTAATTGTATTTTTTTATTTACAATACTTGGTAGATGCATGCCAGCAGCTTCTAAAACAGATAAACTTAATACTTCACTTTTTGACAATAAAATATTTGCCCAAGATGAATTTAAAATTTGTTTTTTTTTATTATAAAAAATAGTATCTTTTATTTTAATATTTTTGTGATTTTTTATTAATTTTTTAATTTTTAAAAAATAATTTTTATCATCTTCAATACCATAAATATGAAGTTTCCATTTTTTTCCTAATTTAGCTAAGACAAATGAATTAATCATTAGTTCTAAATTTTTGATAGGGTGCAATCTTCCAAAAAACACAAATATTTTGTTTATTTTATTTTTTTGAATTTTGGTAAATTTAAATGGTATTGGATTTGATATAAGTTTTATTTGAGATTTATTAAAATAATGTTTAACATATTTTGCTTCTTCTTTGGTAATTGTTACAAATTTTGCATTATTTCTCAGTAGTATTTTATATACAATTATTCCAAATTTTTTTAAAAAATAATTAATACAACCTTTATTTTTTAGGGCAGGTTTTAAAAGCATGCCATGGGTGTGGATATAAAAGTTTTTAGAATTTGTAGCACAATAAAAAATAGATAAAAAATTTATCCATTTCCATAAACCATGTATATGTATATGATCTGCTTTCTTAATATTAAGTAAAATAATACGATTAATCATTAAAAAATTTTTATATAAGCTGAGATTTAAAATTTTAACTTTATAATTTTTTCTAAAAATTTTATTATGAAATTTATTAACAAGAATACTATGTTTAATTTTATATCGTTTACTAATAAAATCTGATAAAAATAAAATTAGTGAGGAAACACTGTAATTTTTCTTTGATAATTCTTCGGTAACATGTAATACGTGCATTTTGAATTAATTAAATATCATGACAAACAAAAAAATAAAATATGTTAGTAAGTTTTATAATAGCTTTGGCTGGAATAAGAAAAAAAATGAGACTTTAGATGCTACCTTATTTGAGGATTTGAGATCTTGTGCACAAAAGTACGTCTCTAAATGTAGAAAAAGATTGATTAAGCATATACCTAAAAGGGGTGATCACATTTTAGATTTTGCATCTGGTCCAATTCAATACCCAGAATATTTGAAATATTCAAAAGGTTTTAAACTTAGGCATTGTGTTGATTTTTCAAAACAAGCTATTAAAGATGCAAAAATAAAGATTGGTAAAAAAGGAAGATATTATTGTGATGATTTTTTTAATATTAAATTTAAAAAAAATTATTTTGACTGTATTCTGAGTTTGCACACAATATATCATATCGATAAAAAACTTCAGGCAAAAGCAGTAAAAAAATTAATTGCAATATCAAAAAAAAATACACCAATTATCATTGTTTATAGTAATCCAGATACTATTATAAACAGGATAAAAAAAAAAATTATTCTCCGAACTATAAAAAAAAATAAAATAAATCTCTACTTTTTTTGTCATAAAATTGATTGGTGGTATCAATTTGAAAAGATAGCATATGTGCAATTTAAACCATGGAGATCATTTTCATCTAATCATCAAAAAATAATTTTTCCAGATAACTATGTAGGTAAAGCTTTATTAGATATTTTATATTTTTTTGAGGAAAAATTTGAAAATTTTTTTTTAAATAATTTTCAATATTATACAATCATATTAAAAAAAAAATAAGTTTAATCTTTAGAATAAATTAAATAGAAATAAATTATAAGCTGAGTCATAAGAAACAATACAGTAAAACCATAATAATAACCAAAAATTGATGGTATTATTATTAAAGATTGAATAATCAAATTTGTTTTAATTAAGCCAAACTTCATAAATAATATATGATGAATGTGATTTCTATCAGAAGAAAAAGGATTTTTGTTTTGAGAAAGTCTTTTTATAAAAAGCCTCATTAAATCTATTCCTGGAATTAGCATGAATAAAACAATATGATCAACTTTAATATCTATAGATTGATTATAAAGTTTGACAAAAAAATAACCAAATATAAAAGCTAATACATAGGTTCCACTGTCTCCAAGAAATGAATTATTCTTATGATTAAGATATAAAAAAAAAAGTAAACTAATCAAAATAGATAAGAAAAAAATATTAAAATAACTATTAAATAAAAAAAATAAACTTAAGTATATAAAATATAAAGCAACTTGATAGTTGATACCATCAAACATATTAACTGCATTGATAAATAATAAAAAACATAAAATAGTCCAGAAAATTGAAACATATTTGGATAAAACATAGGTATTTTCATTAAAAGAAAAATTTATATGATAAATCATTAAATCATCTGAAAAATAAATAATAGGAATTAATAAAATTAAGATTAATAATAATCTTTTTGTTGCCGATATTGTGTACTTATCATCCAAAAAACCTATAAAAAAAAATATTATTGTTGAGATTAAAAAAATTTTTAAATCTTTATCTGATCCAAAAATAATTCCGTCTAAGTTTAACTGATCATTAAATAAAGTAATTGATAATATTAAACAGGTATTTATTATCATCATAATACCTCCGGTGAGAGGTACATTTGATTTATGAAACTTTCTAATTTTATCGGGATAATCAAATAAATTGATTAATTCTGCAATTTTTTTATTGAATAAAAGAAGCGATAAGTTGACAACAAATATTAATAAAAAAAAAAGCATATAAATTATTCCAAACAATCAAATAAGTTTACTGTGTCTAATTGAAAAATATAACCATCATAATTTTTTCCTCTATTAAATAGATTTCTTGCCTCATATTCACCAATATCTTTTTTAAAGTATAATAATTTGCCTACACAATTTTTAAATTTACCCAAAATTGGTTTTTTCAATTCATAACCATAAGTCAAAAGATACTTAGGATTTTTTTTCTTAATTTCTTCTAGGTAAACTATGCCTCTTTTGTCTTTAAAATCAACATATGGTACAAAATCTGAAGAAATATAACGAGATTTTCCAAGAGAAATTGATCGATGCATAGAAATTACTACATCTTCTTTTTTTAATTTATTATTGGCCCACTTAAACAAACTATAGCCATTAGCATTTTTGAACAAAACTTTGTCTTTAAGGGTTAAAGTAAAATTTGCTGGGAAAAGGAAATAAACACCTAATATTGTTGCTAATATTACCAAAAATACCTGCAACCTACATAGATATTCAAACAATTTTAATTTAAGCGGTGTCCCATACCTTGCGCAAATAAGCATTATCCAAATTAATGGTTCGAGAAGGGATCTACCAGTAAATTGAGCAAAATTGTAATAAATTAAAATATAAGATATAATAGTTACTGAAGCAATTTTTACTCTAAAATTACTAAAATTTAAAAAGAAAATATATATAAATGCAATTCCAATTGAATTGGTAAATTCACCAGGTTTATTACTTAAAAAAATTTTAATTAAATTTTTCCACCTTCCATACTCTGTAAGATAATGTTGAAACTCCTCAAAACCAAAAATATGTAATGGTAATGGTGAATACAAATATTGAAAAATAAAACCACCAAAACTAGACCATTTCCAAAAAATTAATGGAAAATAAAAAAATAAAAAAGATAATAACAAACTTAATAAAAAAAATAAAAAATTTTTATCTTTAATTGAATTATAAAAAATAATCATACTGATTAAAAATGAACTAATTAAAAAATTAAACTTTGCAGTAACAGACACAATTAATATAAAAATAGAAATTAGAATTTTCCAATTTTTTTCTTTTGAAACCAAAATATTTTTATTGTCAAAAAAATATAAGGAAAATACTAATGCTGTAGAACAAATATGAAATAATTGAGGTTTGGCTGTAGACGATAAAAACAAAATTACAGGAGATGTAAATGCCAATAAGCAAAAATAAAAATTATATTTATTTTTTAATTTTTTAAAAATACCATAAATACTTATAAGTCCAGAAAATTGTACTAAGCTACTAAATTGTTCGGCTCCAAAAAATAAACCTATAGCAATTAATATTTCACCTGATCCAGATAATAATGAATGAAAATGAGTAATGTCTTTTACATAATTACCAGTTATTAAAATTTTTTGAGCAACAACAAAATGGTATCCTAAAGAGTCTCCATGAGTATTAGGAGTGAGTGATAAAAGTAATAATAAAATCAAAACTGTAATAACAAGATATTGATCAAATCCAATTATTCTAAAATTAATATTTCTAAAGAAAAAAACTTTTTTTATATTTCTAAAAATATTAACAAAACCAAAAGTAAATATACTAATACTCAAAAAAGGAATAATGTTGAATTTATTGCTTATCAGTACTACAGGATAAAAAATTAATAATATAAGATTTGTTGAAATTAAAATTTTTTGATACTTAGCCTCACTTATTTCACTGATAACATTATTTAATTGTTTTGACTTAAATACTAAATGACCAATTTGATATAAACCAGATATTAAAATTAAAGAATAAAAAACATAAAGAAGTGGAATATCTTTAGCTAATTCTTTTAAAATCATTTTGATAACTATCTGTACAAATAAAAATTTTCTAAAACTAAAATACCCATTTTAGTTCTTAAAAAACAATCAATAACCTCAGATGTATTACAAACAATCGATTCATTTTCGTTAAATGAATTATTTAATAAGATTGGAACTTTAGTTATTATCAATATCACTAAATGTATATAAGCAATTTAGTAAATTTAACACTATTATTTTAGTATTACTTTTGCATATTTTTTTCTTAAAATTTTAAGAATGATGAACTTTGGTAAAAGAAATTTTATAAATTGAGTAATTAATAGTAATAAAAAAAAACATATAATTTTAAAAAAATTTGTAAATGAAGGTTCATTTTTAAGTATAATTTTAAAGTTTTCTTTAAAAGCTATGTATCTATTTTTGTCTGACAAGCCTCCTGATTCTACAGTGCTTACAGTTAAATTTATTTTTTTAAAAATTTTTTCTTTCTTCATAAGCTTAAAAAAAAAATTAAAATCTGAACAAATTTTATATCTCAAATCAAAGTTATTTCTTTTTAAAAGATGATTTTTGACAAAAGATGATTGGTGACAAAAAGAAATATTAATTGAATTTTTATTAAATAATTTTGCGTTGACTCTATATCTAAAATTTTCATTATTTACGATTGTATCACCATACACAACATCATATTCATTATTCTTAAATGAATACATCTTTTTCAATACGTAATTATTGTAAAACAAATCTCCAGAGTTTAAAAATATAACCCACTTACCGTTTGCAAATTTTATTCCTTTATTCATTGCATCATATATTCCTGTATCCTTTTCGATAATCAATTTATCAATTTTATTTTTTTTTTTTAAAATTTCTTCTTGTGTGCCATCTATCGACATTCCATCTATAACAATTATTTCATAATTTTTAGGATAAATTTTTTGTTGATAAATTGACTCCAAAGTATTACGTAATTTATCTTTGGTATTTAACGAGACAACTATGATGCTAAAATATATTTCTTTATTAATCATTATAGTTCAAAATTTTTAAATAGTTTTCAGAAAAACTTTTTCTCAATTTTTTATAATTTTTCTCTAATTTATCTAAATTTATATTAATATTTTTATTTTTATTTTTATTTTTATTTAATTTAATTAACTTTTTTGAAAGTTCTTGATATTTGTTTGGATTAAAATAAATTGCTTTGTTGGGTCTCTGCTCTAAATGGACATTTATATTGGATAATATCATTTGTTTGCTTAATATCTTACCCTCCTCTACAGTTGTACTCCAACCTTCATAATAAGAAGGGTTAATTAAAAATTGTGCATTATAAACTAGATTGATTACTTTTTCATGACTAACAAAGCCTAAATATTTAAAATAATTTTGAAGCTCATTTTTTCTAACATATTTAAAAAATAAATCATACTGTTTGGTATTTTTTTGATTATATCTACTTCCAGTTAAAAAAAATTTTATATAAATTTTTCTTGTTTTTAGTATTTTACAAGCTTTTGCAACAACAATATGATTTTTATGATTCCAAAATTGATTTGGTAAATATGCATATGAATTATTAATCTTTTTAAGACTTTTAATCTTTTTAAAATCTACAAATGGTATAAAGTTTAGAACGTGTATTGGTGTCTTATCTTTATCAAATTTATAATATTTTAAAATTTTTTTTTTAGTATCCACACTACTTGTAATAATACTGCTCGAGTTAACTAAATAATTATTAAATAATTTATCTCTTCTTATTTTTTCAACTGAAGTGAAATTTTTTTTAAGTGTTTTGTGTTGTAAATCAGGTATCCAAGCTATATTTTCACACCATCTTGTAGGTTGAAAATGAGAAATAATATCTAACTTATATTTTCTAACAAAATAAAAAATTAAAGGGTCGTAATAACCAAAAATTTTGCTCAAAATTTTCTTAAGATAATTTAAAGATGATTTTTGATCAAAAAATCTAGAGCTAATTATATATTTTGAGCTAATTTTTTTTTTTTTTAAAAATTTTATGTCTTTCTTAGAGCAAAAAATTTTTAATGAAATACTTTTATTTTTAGATATTGAAGTTATGAGTGATATTAAATAATTTTTTTCTCCTACCCATGTATCGTTATTTTCAAAAAAAAAGGCTATAGTTTTCATTGTTTATTAAACCACTTAACGTATTTTTTTATACCCTTTTCTAACGTTATTGTTGGTCTCCATCGTAATTTAAAAATATTTTTTAAAATTATTTTTTGATGTTTGGGATCTCCTTTTTTTTTAATTTTATTAAACAACAAATTTTTAGAATTAACTTTTAAATTCTTAGATACAATAGATAAAATTTCTTTTACTTTAACTTGTTTCCTTGGTGCTACATCGAATATTGAAAATGGTTTTTTATTTTTAATTACACAAGTAATTGCACTGATTACATCTTCAATATTTATCCAAGATCTTGTTTCTTCTCCATCGCCATAAAAAATAAAATCTTTATTTTTTAATTTGCTACATGCCTCCCAAATTAATTGTTTTTTCAATCCAACTCCATATACAGAAAATAATCTTAAAACTGCTAAATCTAATTGATATTTTTGAGAATGCTTCATACATAATTTTTCAGCTAATAATTTATTTTTTCCGTATGGTGACAATGGTTTTAAATCTTTTAAATTTACAAAATTTCCATAGACTGCCGCACTGGAAATATAAATTAACTTCTTTATGGTAGGTTTCAATTTGCAATATTGCAACGTTTCTTTAATTGTAATAAAATTTTGATTATAATCTTTTTTTTTATATCTATATGAAGCACCTACAGATCCTGAGCCTGCACAATGAATAATTATATCTGGAACTTGCTTTAATTTTATTAAATTTTTTTTAGTGACTTTTGAAAAAATAATTTTTAAATTTTTTTTTCTTTTATAGTTTTTGTTTGTACCAATACCATAAACTTCTAAATTATTTATTTTCGATAAATGTGTAAATAAACTAAATCCAATAAATCCGTTTACACCTGTGATTAAAATTTTTTTTTTTCATACTAAAAAAATTTCTTTATACTTTTATGAAAGGGTATTTTTCTATAATATTTTTTTCAAAAACATTATTTTTAATAATATTATTTGATTGGTCAAATGTTTCAGAAAATGAATTTAAGTTAAAACATTCACTCGGTGTTTTTGAAACTAATCCAGAACCAATTAATAATTCATTCTTTACAAAAAAAGCATTATTACCATTCATATTTGTGCCAACTAAGCTATAACCTTTTCTTATTCCCAGATTATATAGAGCTTTTAGGGATGCTCCATAAATAATTTTATTTTGATTTATACCTCTTTGAAAGTTTTCCTCATATGGTATTGTAATAGATCTATCGAAACCTAACCTGGCATTATACTCAATAATCACAATGTCGGGATAAACAACATTAATACATTCCCAAATCCAATAATCATTACCATCTATATCTATTGAGAGTAAACCTATTTGACCTTGGATATTATTTTTTTTGATAATTTTATTAATATTTTCAGCTTTAATAAAATCACATTCAGCAACTATCTTATTTTTCCAATAATAATCTTGGTTTTTTATATGCTCTATATTCTCAATTGATGAGTCAATTATCAGACCTTCCCATCTATCATTTTCCAACAAAAATCTTGTATTAGCTTCTTCATAGTTTTCCACACCAAATTCAACAAATATTTTATTTTTAATTTTGATATTATCTATAATGAATTGTATGATTCCATCTTCACCAAATTGGGAATAAACTTTAAATTCAAATTGATTTAGATCATTAACTTTTTTTAATCTATTTTGATCAGCTTTTATAGCTCCTATTAAATTTTTTAAATTTTCAATATCTTTTTCAAATTTATTTTTTAAAGGTTTGTTATTAAAAAAAAAATTTAAAAATTTTTTTAACATTCTTATTTTTTTAATATTAGCCATTTACCGACTGAAATTTCATCCTCCCAACCTGAGTCAAGTACCAAAATATCATTAAATTCTTTTTTACAAATATCTGTCCACCATTTTAATGAATTATTAAAATAGCTTTGATAATTTGTTATCCAGCCTTCGTCATTATCTGATCTTGACACTGGAATTAAATGATAACCAGAAATTTTAGTTACACGTTTACTTTCTTTTAAAAATTTTGTGATGCCATCTTTAGTGAAATGTTCTAATGATCCTATGGAATAATTATAATCAAATTCATCATTATTATATGGTAATTTTGTAGCATCACAAATTTTCAATTTTTCTTTTTTTATTCCTTTTTTTTCAGCTTTTTCAATTAGAAAATCTGAAATATCACAACCATAAATATTGTTAATGCTCAAATTATTTTTTAATATTTGCATAACAATTCCTGTTCCACAGGCGATATCTAAAATTTTGCTTTCTCTTTTATCTTGTAATATATGTTGTATTTCAATCCATGTATTTCTCGATCCCCATGTATCGAGAATATCTGACATTTCTTTACTATAATATACATCTAATTCTTGTTTTGATGGGTTGATTTGAATTATATTTTTTTTGATTTGTCTTTTAAAAATTCTTAAAATATCAGTTATTAATGGTGGTAATAATTTTTTAATTAATGTTTTCATATTTGTTACTTATAAATGGTTTTTTATTAATAATACAATCAAGAATTAAGTTTAAATCTTTGTCTTTATTTTCAGTTACGTTTTCAAAAAAATCTTCATTAATATAAAATGGTGGAAAAGAATATGGCTTTTCTATGAGTGAAGAAAAGACCAAACTTCTCTTAAAAAAATAGTGAAATGCAAACTTTTTAGCTAATAAATTTTTTTCCGCATCGAGCATTTCAATTTTTTCCAGTTTTTCTAAAATATTAAAATATTCTGTTTTATCCTTGGGCTCAATTACAAAACCTTTTTTTCTGGTCATCGCCTCTCCTGAGACTATAATTGGGTATCCACGTGCTGCATATTCGATGTCTAATTTGGTACCATAAGTTAAGACAAGATTGCACTTATCAAGTATTGAATAAGTGCTTATATTTTCGATCGAATCAACAATAAATATGTTTTTGGTTAAATATTTTTTTATTTTTTTATTTATTTCTTCTTTAACTTTTTCACGTGCTGGACGATCAGATTTAGTTTCGGTAGGATGAACTCTAATTATGAGGTTGTAGTTTTGATTTTTACTAAAGAATTTTATTGTTTCATAAACCCATTCCATCATTGATGAAAATATCGTATCATCATAATGTAATTGAGCATCCCAAATAACATTTGTTGTCAATCCTATGAGTGGCTTTGAATTATCTAATTTAATATTTTCAAAATATCTATTAATATCTAAATCTACATTTGATTTGTGATAAATATAATCTTGTAATCCAAAAACTTTTGACTCTAAATAATTATCAATTATTTTTTCCTTAGCATAATTTAATTTCAACTTATCCCATAAATATTTTGGCTCATTTACAAAATCTTTATTATAAATATTATTATGACAGAAAATAAACGAGTTTTTTCTAGCTCCAGATGTCCATGTTACAACATCTATTTTATTTTTTTTTGCTATTTCAAACAAGATACCTTGTGGCACATAAAATCCATGATTTGTAACAATTTTATCAAAATTATTTTCTTCTATCATTTTGGAAATTGAGTAATAACTCAAGAGAGCACTGTGAAAATATCTTATAACAATTTCTTTATGATCATCTTCTCTCGTAAAATCACTTAGAGCATAATATCTGCACACATTTGCTATTACTTGCTCTCCTAAATTAATACCATTTATTTGAAATTTTTTAATCTTATCAGTATCTAAGGACTTTTGATTTAAAACTTCTTGAATTTTTAATCTATCATTATCACTAAGATAATCAGATAATAAAATTCTTTTTATTTTTAAATTGGCATAAGATTTTTTTGCACAACTAAAACATGATTTGCATAATTTTTTATTTAACTTGTCATTTATAATTTTTTTTTTATTTTTCAAAGTTTTTAAAATACATAAATCTAAAAATTCATCACAAATTAAAGTACTGACATCATGACCTTTTAAATTTAAACCAGCTGCAATCATGGATTCAATCGTAGAAGCTACTTTGTGACCACCTGAAAGTGTTGCGATTAAAATTTTTTTTTTGTTTTTTATTGTAACTTTATAGTTAAGTTTATTTCTTAAAATAGTTTTCCAATTAGGTAATCCTTTATTAATCTTATACTTGAAAAAATAAATCAATTTTGATAAAAAAACTTTCATATAAAACTCTTAATATAATTAAAGATTTTACTTAAGAGACTAGGCTTGTAAATTTTTCTAAAAACATTCAAGTCTTTATCTACATTTTGCTCAAAGACAGTATTGTTATTTAATGGTTTTTTTAGGGGATTTTTTTCAAACTTAGTTATATTAATAAAATTTTTCATATTTGTTCCTTCATTGAGACCTAAATTTTTAATTAAATTTTGATTTGGAGTAACTGTTAAGCCATTATTTTCCCAAATACTAAATAAGAGATATAAAGACCAAGATTGGAGTTTGTCTTGTGTTACTAAGTAATAGAATTTTTTCCAATACTCATATTCTTCATCATGATGAACAAAATTGTCAAATTTGATATTATTTTCAAATTTACTCTTCCAATAGCTGTCGTCAAATATTATTTTTTTCCATGTATCTCTCCATGTAGCCCAACCCCATATATGAGTATATTTTGAAAAATAATAATCAGACTTATAAACTTCATTTTTGTCTTGAAAATTATTACCTGTTATAAACATTATTTTTTTATTTTCAAAATATCTTTCGAGCATTAGATCACAAAAATAAAAAAAATCATTATGTGGATAACAATCATCTTCAAGTATAATTGCTTTTTTTTCAATTTCAAAAACTTTATTTAAACCAGTTATTATTCTTTTTTTTAAACCAAGATTTACTTTTGAATAATCTCTTATCACTTCACAAGACCAATCAATTTTTTTTTCAAAAAATATTTTAATTTGATTATTGTTTTCCTCATCTTTTTTGTTATTTTTGCGAGGATAATCGATTATCAAATACAGTTTTTTAGGTTTATAAAACCTTATTTTTTCAAAAGTCTTTATTGTTGTTTCATATCTATTGAAACAAATAAAAACTATAGGAGTTTCAGACATTAATTAATGTTTTATTTTCAATCTTAAAAATTTTATCACATTTTTTTAACACATTTTGATCATGAGATATAACAATTATTGTTTTATCATTTTTTAACTCATAAACATCATTTAAAAATTTTGTCTCAGTTTCATCATCTAGTGCATTAGTAGACTCATCAAATATTAAAACCTCACTATTTTTATATATAGCTCTAGCTAACCCTACTCTTTGTTTTTGTCCTCCTGATAAATTTTGACCTCGCTCACCTAAATTATAGAAATTACCGATATCATTATCATGGATATATTTTTTTAATTGTGAAACATAAATTGATTGATTATAGTTAAAAGAGTCAAACTCTGTTGGGTTCTCATAATAAACAATGTTATTTTTTAGATTATCATCATTAATAAAAACTTCCTGTGGCACATAACCAATTAATTTGTACCATCCATATATATTTTCATGAATATCTTTATCATCTACGGTAATTGTACCTTTTTCTGATTTAAGTAAACCTATAATAATGTCAACTAATGTTGATTTTCCACTTCCACTTTCTCCAACAATTCCTATTTTCTCACCTTTGGTTATTTTCATATTTAAGTTTTTGAAAATCACATTTTCCGAATAAGAGAAGTGTAAATTTTTTATTTCAATAAATTTATCAAATTTAATCTCTTCAAACGACTTATCATTATTTATCTTAAGGTCATGGGTTGTATTATAATCACTTAATTCATCTATTATTAAATCTAAGGAAGGTTTATAAAAATTTAAACTAATTATAGAAGTAGATAGCCTATTTATTGAAGGTAGCACTCTTGAGCTAGCAGCAACTAAAAGAGCAAAATAAGTAATTATATATGCTATATCATAATTTTTATTGATTAAAAAATAAGCTAGTACTAGCAATGACGATAATATTACAAATTCTAATAAAATTTTTGGTATCTCATTTATAACTGCAAACAAATAATTTACATGTTTTACTTTTTGTATATTTTTATTAAAAAAATCTATTACCTCATTTTCTTTACAATTAATTAGAATCTCTTTAATTCCTCCTAAAGATTGCATTATATTTTTTATATTTATCAGGGAAAATTTTTGTCTATCTTTTCCAAGTTTTTTAGATTTTTTTTTTAATATTAAAACAATTGATAACGCTACAAAACCAGAAAAAATAAAAAAAATTAAAGATATCTTCGGATCATAAATTAATAAAATTGCAAACATGCCCAAAATTGTGATTGACTCTAATATTATATTTGTAATGGATCCAAAATATCCGATGGATACCTGATGAATCTCACTTAATAAATTTCTCATTAATTTTGCTGAATTATTCTTTTTATGAAATAAATAATCTTTATATAAATAATTTTTAAATAATTTTTGAATTAAATCTGAAAAAAATGTGTATACATAGTCATTTTTGAAATGAACAACAAAAAATTTAAAAATATTTTTTACTAAATATATTAGAAAAAAAATTACTATAATACTTTCTATATTTACTAAATTTTCCAAACTTTGAAAGTTATACTTATAAAGAAAATCTATAAGTTTTGCTTTTTCATCAAGAATAATTGTTAGAAAAGGTATTATCAAAGAAACTGATAACATTTCCAATAAAGTACTAAAAAAAATAACTATTAATAAAAAGAAAAAATTTTTTCTCAATTTATTATTGAGTAAAATCCATAACTTTGAGAAATTTTTCATTTTAAATAATATAGATTTACTTATAAATAGTTTTATGAAAAAAAAAGAATTTGCTTACTTACATTAGCTAAAGGAAATAGCAATAGATTAAAAAATAAAAATATGAAAATTTTTCATGGTAAACCAATGCTGTTTTGGACTATTAAAAAAAACCTAAAAATTTCAAAGAATACATACGTTAATTCAGATAGTGATGAAATATTAAAATTTGCTCTAAAATGTGGTGCAAAAATAATTAAAAGGAGTCCTAATTTGTTAGGTGATAAAATTCCTTCTAGATTATTAATGTTAGATTCTTTTAAATATTTTCCAAAAAATACTGATGGGGTAATTCATGTTCAAGCTAATTCACCCAACCTTAAAATTGAACAAATCAAGAAATTTTATGAAATAATCAAGTATACGAATATTGAAGATATTTTTACCCTTACATCTAAATATGAAATTAATGGCTCAATGTGGGGTATTACAAAAAAAAAGTTAATGAAATACAATTTGAATAAAAAGTTACACGATCACAAATCATTAAAAAATGAATGCTGGTTCATTGATGATACTATAGATATCCATTATAAAAAAGATTTTGAAAGAGCTAAAAAAATATTTTCAATTAAATAACTTTATAAGGATTTTCCCTAGTATAAAATGTTATGCCATCTCTCAAACAACCTGGTTCTCCATAACTCCTTCTGTGATAACCATGTGTATTTGCAATCATGAAACTATTTTTCGGACAAGTCATTACAACTAATTTTTGTTCTTTTATTAATGATAAATTTTTATCTAAAAAAAAAGGTTTATAATTTTTTTTAAAAATTCCAATCACTGAATTATAATATTCCCATATCAATCTTGAAATTGATAATCTATTTGAACCCTCAATATAATTAAATGGTCCGTTTTTATCTTCTATATCACTTATGTATATCCAGGCTTTATGAGTATTGTGGAAAGTATCTACATGCCAATAAGAATTTACATCATTTTTTTCCCTATCTATAGTTTCAACTCTTTCTAATCTCATAAATATTTTGCAATTTTTTTTTCTTTCCGCATTTTCAAAATATTCTTTGATTTGGCTCAGTTGGGATAATTTATACAAATTAGGAAACTGTTCTTTATTTTCTTTATTATCTTCAAATTCATAAAGAAAATAATTAATTGATTTATTTGCATTAGCTTCATCTGTATCTTTATAAACATTTCTTGCTATGTTTATTTTAATAATAGTTTCAAATTCTTGCTTAACTAAATTAAAAAATTTTTTTTTTAGAAAATCATTTCTTAAAACTACACCTTTTTTATCGTACTCATCAATAATATCTTTTTTTCTCAAAAAAAAGATAGAAGAAATTTGATAAAAAAATTTTGCTAATAAATACCTCAATCCTTGTAAGCCCAACAAATTCAAAATATTAAAAGTAATTAATTTCTTTGTAGTAAAAATTGCTATTAATTTATTCATAGGTTTGTTATATATAATTTAATAATTATAATTATAATTATTTATACTGACAATTCAAAAACAAAAAATAATGACTAAAATTAAGCTCGGAAAAAAAACAATTTATTCAGAAAAAAATGATTTTTACCTAATCGCAGAGATTGGACATAATCATATGGGTAACCTAAAAATTGCAAAAGAAATGATTATAAAAGCTAAAGAATGTGGTGCTGATGCTGTAAAATTACAAAAAAGAGACAACAAAACTCTTTATACAAAAAGTTTTTATAACGAACCTTACAACCATAAAAATAGTTATGGTAAAACTTATGGATTGCATAGAGATAAATTAGAATTTAATAAAAAGCAATATCAAGAATTAATTAAGTTATCAAATAAAATTGGAATAGATTTTTTTGCAACACCATTTGATTATAACAGTTTAATTTTTTTAGAAGATTTAAATACACCGTTTTATAAAATTGCATCAGCAGATTTAAAAAATTTACCCTTCCAAGAAAAAATAGCTAAAACAAAAAAACCAATAATATTAAGCACTGGAGGAGGAGATTTAAAAGATGTTACGTTAGCAGTACAAAACATCCTTAAATATAATAAAAAATTGGCAATTTTACAATGTACAGCATCCTATCCTGCAAACTGGGGTGATATGAATTTAAAAGTTATTCAGACATATAAAAAAAAATTTCCTAATCATGTGATTGGTTTATCTGATCATGAGGCTGGAATTGAGGCATCAACTGTATCTTTTATGCTGGGAGCCAGAATTTTTGAAAAACATTTTACTCTGAATAGAGCTAACAAAGGAACTGATCATGCTTTTTCATTAGAGCCTGAGGGACTAAGAAAAGTAAAAAGGAATTTAGAGAGAATACCAATTTTAATAGGTTCAAGAATTAAAAAGAAATTAAATTCAGAGAAAAAACCTTTGTTTAAAATGGAAAAATCTATAGTTACCTCGAAAGATCTGACAAAAAATCAAATTATTACAAAAGAAAATATTTCATTTAAATCACCAGGTGGTGGAATTCCTCCGTCAGAACTGAATAAAATTTTAGGTAAAAAATTGAATAAAAACTTAAAAAAGGATGAATTAATAATTAAGAAACATATCAAGTAAGGAAATTAGTTTATATATCCAATCTTATTAGATACTCCAGAATTATTATCTGCTATTAATCTTAGACTGCCAGAATTTATAAAGTCTTTCAAATCTAAAATTTTTTTATTATGAGAATCTAGATTATAATTTTTCATAAAAAAATTTATTATACGATAAGAATTGTAATTTTTTTTTAACTCTTTCATACATTCTGTCCAATTATCTAAAAATGAGTATTCTGATAAATATCTCATAAAATAAAATTCATATATTTCGTTTTTTTCCTCAAAAGTTATTGAATAATTTTTTTTTGTTAATTTCAAAATAATATCTTCATAGTGACTTTTACTTTGAGGATTTGTATTAAAATTATAACTACAATGTGGGCCATTGTTAGAAGCATTTATTACTGGTTTATTAAATAATGGATATTCGTGTCCTACAGATCCGTAAACAGTCGTTACATAATCAAAATTCTGATTTAGAGACTCAGAAACAGTCATATTTTTTGGAAGCAAGTGAAAATCAAATTTTTTTTTAAGTTTATTAAAGTGTTTCAGATTTTGATCAAATTGAGCAGGATGAACCTTTATAAAAATATTATATCCTCTTAACTTAGAAGCTTTAAATAAAAATAACATCCAATCTTTATAATCTGTGTAAAAGCTATCCCCATAAACATGAATAGCATCATTAAAACAATGCGCAGCAACTAAAATATTAATTTTTGAATCGTCTAAATTAAGTTTGAAAGAGGACTTTTTATTTGTGAAAAGTCTAACATCAGTGTCTTGGTCTAAAAGTAATTTTTTATCAAGCTTTCCACTAAATCTTAAATCTAATTCAGTTTTTGCATATTTGACTGCTAAATCTTTATTTAGTTTTGATAATGATTTGAACGCCTTAGAAAAATATTTACAACAAGCTTGCTTGCCATCATCTTTTGGAGAAATTTTAAAAAAATTTTGAGCAGCTACTGAGTAAACAGGGACATTAAATTTAAAAGCTACACGCATTATTAGTGCCATGAAGTAAACACTATGACTTACTAATACCGCATTTACTTTATTATTTTTAAAATATTGTATCCAATGATTTATAATGATTAACATCGATCTAACACATTTATAAAAATTAGGATCGTTTAAATCAACCTCACTTTTATTATTAACTCTTAAATATTCGTCATACAATTCTTTACCAATATCAATTCCAAGATATTTTAGTTTTAAAACATCATCTTTAGATGATATTTTTTTTTTGATATCTTCCATATCTTTTTTAATTTGATCGTTCTCTATATTTTTTTTAATAAAAATAAATTTACAAATACCAACTATTTTAAAAAAATAGTAAATTATTGAAAATCTATCTCTAACTTTAATTAATAAAGTACGAAAAAAACTTGTGTAATGCGGATTATAACAAATTATTTTTGAATTATTAAATGTTCTTAATACTTTAATAAAATAAGCGAAGCCTATCAATGATGGATAATATTTAAAATATTCAACTAATATAACTCCATCTTTTTTTTTTTTGTAATTAGAATAATAAAATAGTTTTCTAAATTTCAAAAGTGTAAAAAAAAAATTCATTATATAATAATTTTTATCATAGATATTTTTTTATAATTAAATTAAAATAAATCAATTATCTAATTATCTTTATATCATTAATCAGATATTTGATAATTTCATGTATTTTCATATGTTTTGCTGATCCAGAATTATTGAAAAAAGTTTTTAAATTCTTTTTACTATTATAATTATTATTATTTATTATTAATAAATTTTTTTTTTCAATAATTTTTTTTATTTCTAATTGAGTAAAGAGTGACTCATGTAATTTTTCTCCAGGTCTTAATCCGGTAATTTTTATTTTATTTTTACTATTAAAAATTTTTTTTAATGCATGTGCTAAATCTAATATTTTCAGAGCTCTCATATTCTTTATAACAAATAGCTCATTACCTCTCATTATTTCTATTGATTTGAGAATTTCCAATGTAGCATTTTTTATTGAGATAAAAAACCTTGTAATATTCTTATCAGTGATTGTTATATTTTTACCTTCTTTAATTTGATTTATAAAATGAGGCAGCACTGAACCTCTAGATCCTATTATATTTCCAAACCTAATAACTGAAAATTTTGTTTTTAGATTTTTTTTATTTGAAGACAAAACTAACTTTTCACCTAAAAATTTTGTTTTGCCCATAACCGAATAAGGTTCAACAGCTTTATCAGTGCTGATAAATAGAAATTTTTTAACATTATTTTCTATACTAGCTTTAATAAGCTTATTTGTGCCTTGAACATTAGTTTTATATGTTTCTTTTGGATTGTACTCGCATATAGGCACATGTTTCATGGCAGCTGCATGAATTACAATATCTATTTTTTTTGTTACCTCTAAATTACGCTTTAAATCTCTTACATCACCAATTAAAAATCTTATTTTATTTTTTCTCATCTCATCATCAAAATTTTTTTCTAATTCTTGGCTAATTTCGTTTCCTAATTTATACATTCCATCTTCATCATTACTTAGAGCTCTCACAACTTTACAATTAGTTGTTAATAATAGCTTTACTATTTCAGATCCAATAGATCCTGATGCTCCCGTGACTAATATTGATTTATTTTTTAATGATTTTATTGTCATGAATTATTTTAATATATAGTAAAAAAAATTTATATATATACAAAAAAATTTAAAAAATATGGTAAACATTATTTTTAGAACTGATGCTGACGATGGTACAAGTGCGGGCACAGGTCATCTTTCAAGAATTCTCAAAATTAGAAAATACTATCTTGGTACTAAAAAAAAAATCAATTTTATTTTCTTATTTAAAAATTTAAATAACTCACATAAAATTTTTTCAAAGTTCAAAAATAAAATTATTTATGACAACACTTTCGTTAAAAAATTAAGCTATATAAACTCAAATGATATAATTATTATCGATACTCCATTTGGGGCTGATGAAAAATTAAAAAAATTTTGTGCTATAAAAAAGATTAATAATATTCTATTAATTGACGATCTAAATAGACCTAAATTTAAAAATGCATATATATTTAATGGCATTATTTCTTTTAAAAAACAACTACCTTGTGGAAGAAAAACTTATCAAGGATCAAAATATGTAATATTAGACAAAGAGTATTCAAATACTTACCAGTTAAAAAACAAAAATGCTATTTTAGTAGCAACAGGTGGAACTGATAAAAAAAAACTACTTTTTAAATATTCAAATTATTTAATTAAGAATTATGATTATAAAATTTATGTTATAATTGGAAACCAAGTAAAGGCAAATAATCCTATTTTTAGTTTAGATAGTAATAAATTAATATTTGTTAGATCCCCTAAATCTCTTCTAAAATATTACCTTAATGCCAAAATCTGTATTATTACTGGAGGGATAATAATGTTTGAAAATTTAGCATTAAAGAAAAAATCATTAATACATCAGTCATACCATCATCAAAAATATGCTGTGGATTATTTTAAAAATAACAATCAAATAATCAAAGTTGGAGAAAACAATAAAATAAATTTTAAAAAAATGGATTATTATTTAAAATCAAATATAAATAATAATAAGAACATATTTAACAAAATTGATGGTAAAGGTTTTTTTAGATTACAACAAATTCTTAAAAAATTTAAATGAGAAAAAAATTTAATGTATCAAAACCCTTCCTGGGAAATGAAGAATTAAAAAATCTAAAAAAGATTATTAAATCAGGATGGATTACCTTTGGACCTGAAACGAAAAATTTAGAGGATAAAGTAAAAAAAAAGATTAAAACTAAGCATGCTATTGCAGTTAATTCATGCACAAGTGGAATAATTGCTGCACTAATTGCAAAAGGTGCTAAACCTGGTGATGAAGTAGTCACACCCGCAAACACATTTGTTGGTGTAATACATTCACTTTTTAATTTGAAGTTAAGAATCAAACTCTGTGACATTAATAGACTAACATTGAGTAGTGATTTTAATAATATTGTTAAATGCTGTACGAATAAAACAAAATTTATCATTCCTATGCATTTTGGTGGAACTCCAACAGACTTAAAAAGAATAATCAATTTTGGTAAAAAAAAAAAAATTAAAATTATAGATGATGCTGCAACTGCCTTTGGAGCTAAAATTTATAATAAATACATAGGCTCATTCGAGGATACTACTACAGTGTTTAGTCTGCATGCCAATAAAATAATTACAAGTGGAGAAGGTGGCATAATATGCACTCAAAGCGATACTGAAGCATCTTTAATACGAAAAGTAATTAACTCAGGACTTTATATAAATAGTTGGAAAAGACACAATGAGAAAAAATTTTCTTACGTAAATTCAGTTTTACCTGGCTATAAATTTAATTTTAATGATATTTTAGCTAGTATCGCTACTGTACAGTTTCAAAAACTGAATAGTATTTTAAGAACTAGAAAAAAACTATACGAAAGATATATCTATAATCTAAAAAAATTAATTAACAGTAAGAAAATTTATGTACCTTTGATCAAGGCAAATAGTCAGAGTACATATTACTGTTTTCAAATTATTTTTAATTTAAACAAGGTAAAAATTAAAAATAAACTAGCAGAATTTCTTTTAAAAAATGGAGTGCAAACATCTGTATACTACACTCCAGCGCACAAACATTTATTTTACGAAAAAAAATTTGAAAAATTTAATAAAAATCTGCCAAATACAAATTTTGTATTTGATAATGCCTTAGCTTTGCCTCTACATAACAATTTGAATATTAAGGATATTAACTTTATATCAGAATTAATTTTAAAATTTTTTAAAAATGAAGAATAAAAACACATATATTGTTGCTGAAATTGGAATAAATCATAATGGTTCAAAAAAAACTTTATTCAAATTAATTGATGAAGCAAAAAGAGCTGGTGCTAATGCAGTAAAGTTCCAACTTTATAAAGCTTCAACATTAGCGAATCCATCAGATAATATTAAAAAAAATTATTTTTCATTTAAAAAAAAAGAAACTCTTTATCAAATGTGGAATAGACTTAGAATAAAAGACTCTTGGATCAAAGAAATATCTGAATACACAAATAAGATTAAAATTGACTTAGGTTTTAGTATTTTTGATATTAAAAGTCTTAATAAATTAAAAGGTATAAATTATGAATTTATTAAAATTGCATCAGGAGATATTAATGATCATTACTTAATAAAAAAAATTTTAAATAAAAAAAAAATTATTATTTTATCAACTGGAATGGCTTACAATAATGAAATTAAAAAAACTTGCAAAATAATAGGAAAAAATAGATTTTATTTATTGCATTGTATCTCATTATACCCAACTTTAGTTAATGAGGTTAATCTTCAGAGAATGATAAGTCTGAAGAAATTCACAAAAAATGTTGGTTTTTCCGATCATACATTAGGCCCCATGGCTTCTATAAAAGCAATAAGTTTAGGTGCTAAAGTCATAGAGAAACATTTTACGTATGATAAAAAAGCAGAAGGTCCAGATCATAAATCATCAGCAAACTTTGATGAGTTAAAATTAATATGTGATTTTTCAAAAGAAAATAAAAAATATCTTGGGGATGGCTTAATAGATCCACGAAAAAGAGAAAGAGAAATGAGAAAATTTGCTAGAAAAAGTTTATTTGCAAAAAAAAAAATTTCTATTGGAGAAAAATTTACAGTTAACAATATTGAGACAAGACGTCCTGGAATTGGTGTATCAGTTAATAATTTTGAAAGCTATTTAAGTAAATATAGTAAAAAAAGATATAGTAAAGGAGATGCAATCAAAATTACTTGATAAACCTCATAAGGTATCTCTTGTTTTTTTTCTCAAAAAGTTTGTGTTTTGTCTTTTGAAATCCAAATCTTTTATATAATGATAATGAATTACTATTTGCATATAAGTATGTAATATAATTTAAATTGATAATCTCGTTTAAAGACTTTGAAAGTAAAATATCCGAAATACCTTTGCCTTGATAATCTGGATCAATAATAAAACTATCAATCAGTATATATTTAAAATAACTACTATTTAAAATTTTTAAACAATTATAACCAATCAAATTTGAATTGTTAAAAAATAATATATGTAAATCATTTTTTTTATACATTTTTTGAAAAAACTCTTTTTGGGATTCCAAGCCATATTTCCAAAAAGTATTTTTTAAATTAAAAATTTTTATATGTTCTGATTTTGTTAATTCATAAGTTTTTTTAACCTCAAAAAAAAATTTATTTTTTTTATTTATTTTGTATTTTTTCAACTTATCACAAATTAATTTCCAATTTATTCTTGTAGGTATTTGGTCTAGATATTTTTTTAAAAAGTTGTAATCTTCTATATAATCTAATGTGCATCTCAACTGGTACATTTTTTTATTTTTAAACACATTAAAAATATTAAATATATTTTTATGTTTGATGTGACTAGTAACATGCTCCTTAAGATATTTTGATTTGATATTTGTTTCTCGTAAGAGCTTAACCTTAAATAATTCTAATGAAATACCATAAGGAATATTATTTTTTTTTGAGTTAATATACGAATATTCATTATTTTGCTTAAGAAAACAATTTATACATTTTTTAATGATATTTGAGTCCATAAGCAAATTATCACCTGTTAATCTAATTATAAGTTTGTCATTACTTAAATTTGATGTGCTACTTTTAAATCTCTGGAGTACATTTTTAGATGATCCTTGGTAAAATTTAATTTTATTTTTTTTTAACACATATCTCAAATAAGCATCTGATTTATCATTTGTTGTGAGAACTGTTGTGTATTTTGCATACATGCCAATTCTTTTATAAAGATATAATATTGAAGGTATGTTTTTTATATTTAAAAAACATTTTTGAGGTAACCTAGTTGAATTACTTCTAACTTGAAGAAGAATTTTTATATTATTTGACATTTTAACATATAAATTTTTAATTTTTTTATATGTTAAATTTTGATCAAAAGCATCTTTGTATTTTTTATCAAGTGAAAAAATATAGATATTTGAATTTATGGTAATAACTAATAAATTTGTGAAACAATTTAAGTTTTATTTGACTAAAGCAAATTTTGAAAACTTTAAATTATTTATTTATAAAAATTTTTTTCAGTGCATAAATCAAGCCAATTGAGCTATTAGTACTGGTCAGCTGCACGCATTACTGCGCTTCCACATCCAGCCTATCAAC
>MDTC01041885.1_pt1 | contig 33636 bp, 29 predicted proteins | sample 811181 | NCBI WGS metagenome assembly MDTC01 (sample SAMN05326644, study PRJNA326480) | marine metagenome | isolation source: seawater | place: Pacific Ocean: North | collected 2011
AGGAGTAACTGGTTTCAAAAGAAAGATTTCCATCAAGGGCACCGATTACTTTTCCATAAATTATGGAACCGTCTTTTGTCTCAATTCGATCGGCAAAAAGATAAGACGGAAGAAGAACAAGCAAAGTTGTCCAAATTAACAGTAAGGAGTGTCGCATTGTGCAACCACTTAACCAGGTGGCCATTTCATCTGCCTGCCGCCCAAAACATGAATATGAAGATGAGGTACAGTCTCTCCTCCGTCGTTACCATTATTGATTACAACACGGTATCCCGAATCAAGATTTTCCTGATTAGCTATTTTTGCAGCAATGAGCAGTAAATGTCCCAAGGTTGATCGATCTTGGTCTTCGGCATTACCGATGCGGGAGATAACTTTTTTGGGAATTACCAAGAAATGTGTGGGTGCCTGTGCCTCAATGTCTCGGATGACGATACATTGATCATCTTGATATAAAATATCAGCTGGAATTTGCCCTGATATTATTTTCTCAAAAATTGTGCTCATTTCTAAAAATTATTTTGCCGTCCAGATTCGGAGGGAAGAGAGGTAAAAATCTTCGATTGCAGCTTCGTCCTTAAGGTTTACCTCCATTAACCGGACATTTTTTTCCAGCGATAAAAGAACCCTAGATAATTTGATTCCAAGGTTGGGTAAACGAGCATAATTTTCATCACTTGTTACGAATGATCGTGTGCAATCAGCAAGTTGGCGAAGGAGACTGGAACGAATTCCTTTACGAACCCCTACTTCCAGAGCATCTATTTCTTTCTCATCTAAACCGGGAGACTCCTTTTTGGTCTCCTTGGCAATTGCGTCTGATCGTTGATTAATTAATTCGAGAAGAGTAGTCGCCAGACCATATGCTGCAAAGAGCGGGCTTACCCTGTCCCTTTTGAGGTTTTCTCTATCCAATAATCCACTTATCCATTGCTGGTATCTGCTCTTCCATGATTCCCATTGATCATCTGGTTCCGTGTCTTCGTTCATTGGCAGACGTGTAAGCAAACAACGACTTCTGATGGTGGCCAAGAGCGAATACGGTCGGGTAGTCAGTAAGAGTAGGTAAGTATCTGGCGGTGGTTCTTCCAAAGTTTTCAGAAAAGCATTGGCTGCTTCTTTTCTCATACGGTCTGCCTCATGAATTATCGCGACCTTGGCACCTCCCTGATTGGAAGTGCGGTTGAGGTTGGAAATCAAATCCCTTGTTTTTTCTACGCTGATTATACGGGCTTTTCCTGCTGGACGAAGGTGAAAAAGATCGGGATGTTCATTTTGGGATTCATTTAGAGAAAAGATAGTCCCAATTAAGTCGAGGCAAGAGCTTTCCAGTTGTTGAAGAGAGCCTCCGAGAAATAAAATTCCGTGATGAAGACGACCTTCACCAAAACGATCTTTGAGGACTTCAATTGGATGAACCGTGGTAGGGGACATTGTTTTAATCAGTCGTCCGCTTATACCTGAAGCAATTTATTTAAGAGTAAAAACGGGCGTGAATTTCATTCCAAATCTCTAATTCGATCTCATCTTGATCGGCATTGCCATCGACGACAAAGAAACGATCTGGCAGGCTTCTGGCAAGGTGAAGGTAGCCCTTCCGGACCTTCCCATAAAATTCGATGTTTTCTTGCTCCATCCGGTCGGGCATGTCGGACACTCGGTGCTTGATTCGTTCGAATCCAACCTCGGGTGGTATATCGAGAACGACAGTCAGATCAGGAACAATTTCTCCAACCGCAAATTCATTGATCATGGTCACTGGATCGTCCGCAATCTGTCGTGCTACACCCTGATAAACCGTAGTTGAATCGAGAAAACGATCACAAAGAACAATTTTTCCTTCTTCAATGGCGGGGAATATAATTTCTCTAACTAACTGGGCCCGACTGGCTGCAAATAAGAGAAGTTCAGTCTCGGGTAGCATACTTTCAGAGGAGTCTGCATGCATAAGTAAATGCCGGATGTCCTCTCCAATTACCGTACCTCCAGGTTCTCTTGTTACAATAACATCGCGGTGATCAATTTCTTCCAAGCGGTCGGCAATGCGGCGAATCTGGGTAGATTTTCCGCAACCTTCCGATCCTTCGAAGGAGATTAGTAGGCCTTTTTCGTGACTCATATAATAAAATTTAGCTGTTTAATTTTAAAAGTTCAATGACTTGAGCGGTCGACGGGCTATCTGCGGTTCTTACATAATGTCCGGAAGTACAAGTTGCTAGAGCGAGAGAAGTTAGAGGCGAAAAGCCACTCATTCGGGCGGAGCAAAAACCGGCATTAAAATGATCGCCTGCGCCGGTGGTTATTTTGGGATTCTCGCAATAGGGACCCTCGGACCACCAAGCCCCATCTTTTGTAGCACAGGCAGCAGATTCGACGGGATGTAAAACGAGTGTGGATATTCCTAATTTACGACGAATTTCAGTCGCCATTGATTTCAGATCGTTTTCACTTTTATCCCCACTCTTTAAACCGAGTACATCGCATACTTGTAGCCCCTCGTTGTAATTTAAGCCAAGAGTAACTTCCGCATGTGCCTGAAATCTTGAAATGACTTGGAGAACTTCGTAAATATCAGAACTCGATCTTTTAGCGGGATCAGCCAGATCAAAAAAGAAGGTTCGGGTATCACGAGGAGGAAGGTTGGGAAGTACTTTTTCTACCAACTCAATAAGTAAGGCAGTCATCTTTGGTATCATTGTCCAGTTCACAATGGAGATAAGATCAGCCTTGGATAAAAGATCGAAAAATTCGCCCTCGCCACATTCTTCAATCATTTTTTCATAGTTTATATTCTCCAAGCTTAGGGTGTTGCCAAGCATGACTTTTCCGTCCTTGAATTCCAACGCAGTGGTAATTCCTGGTTCACACAGGGAAATGGCATTTGTTTTGCGGGCAAATTCACCGAAAACGGGATTGATGACAGGAGAACCGAGGGCACCAATATACCTAATATTCATCCCAAGAGAAAGCATCGCATTGGCCATGATTGGACCATTGCCGCCCAATTTCTCAAATCTCGGGAATAATTCAATGTTAGCACTTTTACCAGCTGCCGCGGAAATTTTTTCTCCCATTTCAGAAATGGTTTCAATGGCATCAAATTGATCCCCTAATCCATGCCTCTTCTCAACCGGTGCAACAATCTTGTCTACAAAACCATCTAGTCCAACCACTGCATTTCGTGAGGTCAGTGAAAATGATTTTGTGTTTATTTCATCGAGCGTTTTTTCAGATACCTGCATGGGAGAATTTGCCTACGATGCTTTAGATAATCGTGCAAACTTAATCGATACTTTTTCCTATACTTCGTTAATTTGGGTCGTTTTTCGTTGATTTTTAAAGCATTACCTTAAAATTTGAGTAAGGTGTTGGTGATTTAAAAAAAGAATTATAAGTATGGGTATGATGGCGAGTGAGTATTTTTCTCCTGTTTTGGCAGGTGCTGGTGTAATTGATTATTTCATTGATTCAAATTTTGCCGGCAAATTAGTTATTTTTGTATTGGTCTTTCTCAATTGCTGGGCCATTGCAATCATGTTGAGTAAATTTTTTGATTTAAAAAAAATCCGTCAGGCAAACGCCCGTGATGAAAAAAGAATTAATCAATTAAGAAGTATGGCAGATTATGATGATGCAAATTTTGCCGGTCAGGGTAGTCCCTATCTTCAAGTGTGTTCTAGGGCGATGGCGGCAGCTAGGGTAGGGGCACGGGATGGTAAGGTAAGAATGAATTATGTGGAGAATGCCATTAGCCGGGCTGTTACGGAGTTTGAGGACAGGTACGAAAAAAATATGTATTGGTTGGCCACCATAGTATCAGGTGCTCCTTTTTTAGGTCTCCTTGGCACGGTATGGGGAGTGATGGATGCTTTTGGTACTATGGATGCGGGGGGTGCAACTATTGAGCATCTTGCCCCGGGGGTATCCGGTGCCTTATTGACCACGGTTACGGCACTATGTGTGGCTATACCCATCGTTTTTATTTACAATGGACTTTCCGGTTTTACCCGGGCCGAGATGACAAAGTTAGAAAATTTTGCCAGTAATCTTGCCGATCGTATTGAATTAGAGACTAGTTCTTAACTTCAGTCTCTTTCAAACCTCCTCAAAGACATGGCCAGAAACTTTCAAAGAAAAAATAAATTGGCAGTCATTTCAGACCTCAATGTAACCCCGCTCATTGACTTGGCCTTTTCTTTGTTAATCATTTTTATGATCACCACGCCGGTGATTGAACAGTATAATCGAGTAAACCTTCCCGAACAGTCGAGCACTGTTCGGCAACCCCCGCCACCTGTCGAGGATAAATATATAACCATAGATGCTCGAGGTGCCTTTTTCTGGGGCAAAGAACCAGTGGCTTTGCCTGAATTGAAGTTAAGATTAGACCAATTATCCAATATGGGTGCTTCAGTTCCCACTATTCATATAAGAGGAGACCGCTCGTTGCCTTACCAAAAAGTAATTGATGTGGTAAACCTGCTCAAAGAAAGAAACCTGACCAAGCTCAGCTTAGACACCCGGGCTAGTTAAAATGATTTTTTCTGGCTAGGGAATCTGGCGGAGCAGTTTGGTTAATACATTACCTGGGCCACATTCTATAAACTCCTCGTTTCCCGTTTTTCTTATATTGGAAATTGTTTCGCTCCACAGGACGGAGCTGTGAATTTGTCGGACGAGAAGCGGTGCGATTGAATCTCCATTTTGGTAGGGGGCTGCATCTACATTCGAATAAACAGGAAATCTTGGAGAATTGAATGAAAAATTCTTTAGAAAACTTTCGAACTCAGATGCCGGGCCTTCCATCATTCTCGAATGAAAGGCTCCACTTACTTTTAATGGGACAACCATCCTTGCCCCAGCTTCTTTTAGAGGATTAAGAACCGCTTGAATGTCGGTTGAAGGTCCAGAAAGCACGATTTGTCCAGGGGAATTGAAGTTGGCTAAATCTACTTTAGATGCTCCGGATTCTTCAAGAGTTGAATGGATCTTGTCGATATCTAACCCGATCACTGCTGCCATTCCACCACCACTTACCTGTGACATGATCTGCCCACGCTTGGAAACCATACGAAGCCCATCAAGAAAAGATACCGCATCTGCAGTGGCCAAGGCCGCAAATTCTCCAACCGAATGGCCAGCGGCTAGGGTAGGGGATTGACCATCTTCAATTTTTGAAAGGGCTTCCAGATAGCTGACAAGATAGAGAGCTGGTTGGGTGTATTGAGTTTGCCCGAGTTGCGAGTCTTTATCTTCCAAGCAAATATCACTTAGGGAATATCCAAGTTCTGAATTCGCTTGGTTAACTAATTCGGGATAGCGGAGGAATGGCTCTTTTCCCATACCTTTTGCTTGCGATCCCTGACCGGGGAATAAAAATGCCAGACTCATAGATAAAGTTTATAGGTTGGATATTGCGTTGCGGGAGAAGTAAATTCTCTTCTTTATCGATTTTTACTCCTGGATTAAAGAACGAAAATAATGCAAGAACATCTAATTATAGACGGAAATAATGCGATGCATGCGATTCCCCAAATAAAAAGGGAAATGAATCGTGATCGAAACCTTGCTCGGGACAGTTTGCTAAGAATGCTCGAACCACTTGTATCTGGGAACGATCGAGTCACCGCTGTTTTTGATGGTAGGGCGGGCAAGGGATCATTGGAAAAATATGCCCGAAGAGAATCATTTGATGTTTACTATTCATCGTCAAAGGAAGGTGCAGATGGTGCAATTGAACGAATGGTAATGGGGGCAAAATACCCGGAAAGAATATGTGTGGTTACTAACGACAATCTAATCCGTAATTGTGCCTATGCAAATGGAGCATCAGCTATGAGGGTTGAACAATTGATCAAGCGTTTAGATCATTCTATTGATCAAGTGGTACGAAAATCCATTAAAATTAAAGGGCAAAAACAAAGCATAGAGGAACCCTTTTATAATCGAATTGAATTTCCTGAGCTTGAGGATTGATATTATTATTGATGATGGCCCAACTAGTAGTTCAAGAAATCCCCGGTATCTATGGATCCGTGAGGGTTAAAGAAATTATTTTACAATGTATTTGGGCGGAACAGGATTTTTTTGCAGATTCTTTATGCACGGATTAGTTCAATGTATTATCGAGGCATCTTCTGTATAATTTTATGAGTACACAATCAGCAGAGAAAAAAGAATTTTTTGATGCTTTGCTGGAAGAGTCCTGTCTTTTTGTAAAGATCTACCTTGGCAATAAAATACTGACAAACGAAGTTTTCGAAGAGGTTTTTAGAAACTTACCTAGGATTGATAACCAAGAAAATGATCTACAACGAGCAAATTTGTTTCTAGAACTGCAAAAAGTCTGCCTAGAAAAGAAGCTCAATAGGAAAGCGACAGGAGGCAATCAACTTGAATTATTTACTGAGTTGCCTGGCAAATCAGTAGATATAATGAAGGGTGAAAAAGAAATGGGGATCTATCGGGCACTTGCCTACCTTAAGTGTTTAAACGATTCATCAAAATTACACCAAAGTGATTTATCATCCATTGAAGATGAAAATTTACTTGTTTCGATACTAGAGTTTTCTCGAAGGTTATTACTGGAAAAATATTTGGAAGATGGGGAGATTTTAAAGAAAGAGGATTATACCCGGCATGAGGAAATGATTCGTTACCTAATGGGATTGTTGCCTGATTCTGATTCGCTAGTTGTGGAAAGAAAATGCCGGCAAGACCCTGATTGGCAAAGGGCAAAAGTTTGGAGCACCAAGATAATTTCTTGGTATAAGGCGGCCTATCATCGATTAGATGACCAAAGCTCAAAAATAACGGATTTTAATTTTCCGGAAATTCAAGTTTTGTTTGAAAAAAGATTTCTTCAGTCAGGTGATATTATTCCTGCTAAGGCAGAGAGAAAAACGGTGGTATCCGATGATGGAAAATCTGATCCTGGAGAATTAATGATAGAAAAAGATCACTCTTTACTAGTATTTTGCTTGGTGGGATTTGTTGCTCTTTTGGTTGGTTATTTTGGCTGGGATGAACATCAAGGGACAAAGGTTGAACCTGATATTTCTCAAGATAATTCGATTGATCAATCCATTGAGAATTTAGTTAAAGTCGACCTTGATGACCTAACGCATTTGGCTACCCAAAGTGCAAATCAGGTGGCCACTACAATATTGGCCAAGCAGACCATTTTATCAATCAGTGAAATGGAGAAAGAAATAAAGGTTCCATCTTCTTTATTACAAGATTTTGAAAAAAATGTTTCTCAAGAAGCAATATTATCAAATTTAGATTCTATTTCTAGGGCGAGCCCAGAGGACAATGTTACTTTAACTCTCAATGGATTTGAAAAATACTTAGGTTCAAATCCCGCCTACTTATTTAAGCCAGAGGAAGAATCTTTAGGGAAAATTTTCGATATTCGTAACACAGGTTGGCAAATCTTTTTTAAGCGAGCTGACTGGCCTAATCCCCGTGCAAGCTTTGCATTACCTGCCGCAGAATATGAGATTAGATTGGGATCTGAAAGAAGCAGATTTCTTATCCTGAGAGGTGAAGTTGTGAGAGTTTCGGAAACATCAGAAAGCAATACATCCATTCCTTCGTATTCGATGAGCCTTTCTCGGGCATGGTGGTTGGACGAAGACCAAGAACGAAAAGAGATCAATCTAGGTTTCTAGATTCCCAGAGAAGCAAAAATTAATGGATCAGGGACAAAAACATTTAAAGAACCGGTGACCAGTCCCCTGAGGGCCAATTCTTACTCTTAGGGCATGCATGCATTTGGGACAGTGTCCCACATATGCTGTTCCCTCCTTGTTTTTATATATTCTTCCGTAGGTTCCACAGTTTACAAAATGAATCCCCAGAAAAGACCGAGGAGAATTGGATCCGGAGGAGGGTCTTATGGGTCGGTCCCCATTCATGAATTTTATTCAGACTGGTTCTGCTGAAGACCACGAACTAGGCCATCAACCCGTTGACTCAAAATATGGGCCTGTACGGATAGACCGTCCTGCCCGTCAATTATTTCAGAAACCCAGGTTTTCACTCGCTCTTCAAAAAATTGGAGTTTTGCATGGGATTCAGGATTAGATGCAAGTGCTTTGAAGCTGGTTTGCAAATCTTGGGTCGTTGAATTGTTTTGACCAAGCATCTCTTGGATAGCCTGCAGGGAAGAATAAACCAGTTCCAAATTCACCTCATGAGTAGTTTTTTGGATAGGTTTGTAATAATGAGGAGCTGAAGGTTGTTTTATCTGGGGAGCATTGGTGCTGGCACCGTCAAACAAAGGAAAGGAGGAATCTGCATCCTCTGAGCTAAATAGAGGCTGGTTGTTGAAGGATAGGGCAGCCAATGCTTTTAATTCTTTTCTTAGGACTTTTAATTTTTTACGGGATGATAGTTCCTGATCTTTACTGATATTGCGTATAATATCTTCCTTCATGGACGGTGCGAGACCGGCAATTTCCTCCAATACCTCAATGGTTCGTTCAAGAGCAATTTGTTGGGTTTGTAAAAATGAAATAGCACCTTGCAGGTATTCCTCCAAATTTTCTTTGGTTTTGAGAGGTGATACATCCTCGGCAATGGGTAATTTGCTTCTTGTTTTCTTGGAAATTCGTAAACGCATCATTGAATGCTTTTATTTATGGTATGCGAGGGTGTTCAAATCAAGATGAAAGGGAAGCTCTACCCAGATTGGAGTGCGAGTACATGGCTGATCCAACCAATTGTTCGCCATGATAGAAGGCAAGCACTTGCCCAGGGGTTAGAGCACGTTGAGCCTGCTTAAATTCAACCAACCATTTACCGTTAGAATTAACCAGCCGAATGGGAGTCGAAGGGTCGCGGTACCTTGCTTTCCCGAGCAGACTAATTTCCTTCATGCCATCGAATTGTGAATTCAAAAAATATACATCTTCGAGACCATAGGTTTTTGCCCATAAGGTTGATTCTTCAGGCTTATCAAATGCAACGATTAATTGGTTTTTTGATTCATCCTTTCCAGTGACGACAAATTTTTCAAAATCAGTGTTAGAGGGTACACCAATTCCTTTTCTCTGTCCTAAAGTATACCTATGTAAACCCTGGTGAGTTCCTAGCTTTTTTCCAAATTTATCAACAATGTCTCCGTCTTTTTGTTCAATGAAGTGGGATAGGAATTCAGGAACTTTTACTTTTCCCAAAAAGCAGATCCCCTGGCTGTCTTTTTTATTGGCTACAGGAAAATCGGATGCTTCAGCCAATTTCCTGACTTCAGGTTTTTTGTATCGCCCCAAGGGGAACCGAGCGTAGGACAATTGATCATTTGTTAATCGAGCAAGAAAGTAAGACTGGTCCTTGTTTTTATCCAATCCTTCCCATAGTTCAGATTGATTGGATTTATTGAACTTCTGAATTGCATAATGTCCGGTAGCTAAAGCATCAAAACCTCTTTCCTGGGCATATTTCATAAGCTCCCCGAACTTCATTTGTTTGTTGCAAAGAATATCCGGGTTAGGGGTAATCCCTTCCGCATATCCTCTGACCATAGGATGAACGACTTCTTTTTTGTAAAAATCCACAAAATTTACGACTTCGAAGCGGATGTTTAATATCTTAGAAACCTTTTCCGCATCTTGTAAATCTTTTGCCCCGGGACAATCACCCAGTATATCATCCTCGTGTTCCCAAGTACGAACATAGACAGATTCCACCTCGTGGCCCTTGCTCAGTAAGAGTGTAGCTGCCACGGCACTGTCTACTCCACCCGACATCGCAACAAGTATTTTTTGCCTATGATTATCTTCTGACATCTCGGTATATCTCTAATTCCCTTCGGTGATACAGGCAAAGGGATTTTGGGTGCATCGGAACAAACAATTTATATACTATAAAAATTATGTCTTATCAGCGTGGGGGAAAAGTTTGGGTCGAAGAAAATGGCTGCGGTTGGGTTGCCTTGGAACGAGATTGGTCAGGTGATGGATTACCAGAGGATTTGGTATCGGAAGCCGGGTTGGTAGGCGTGGATTTTGAACTGGTTAATTACAAGACACGGGCAAGTATTGGTGGATACTCAAAGTTCGAAGAAAAATGGTTTTTCTTTTTATCTAAACAAACGATTGAGTTTCATCATTTAGAAAGTGCTTCGGTATATTTAGTTGGTGATTTCAATGATTGGGAACCATCATCTTTATATCTACTTTCAAAGATAGATGGAGGGTTAGGAATTGCACTAGATTTACAAATTCTTCAACCTTACCAAGAATGCGAATTTAAATTCCTGACTAATGATGGTCGATGGATTGAACCGCATGCTAAGTTTCCTACTTTTCCCAATAAACATTATCCGGTTAAGAATGGTTGGTTTCATAAGGAAAGAACTGGGCGAGATTTATTCTCATTTCGTTTTATCGAAACCCAAGGATATGAAGGTTCTGAAAAATGGATAAATACTAGGCCATCTGGTGAATTCGGTTTTCATTTTGACGGGAAATCTTCAACCTTTCGCATTTTTGCTCCGCGGGCATCCATTTTAAATCTTTTGATTTTCGAAAACCCTGATGAAAAGAATGTTAATGAGTTCCTCATGAGTTTGGATGATCATGGGACTTGGTCCTGTTCGTACCCTGGCGATTTGACTGGAAAATATTATAAGTACAGGATTACTCAGTTAGATAAAGCGGGTCGATCATACTCCAAAGAAATTTTAGACCCGTATGCAAGGGCAACAGTCAGTCGCAATGGTCCAGGGATTGCCTTAAACCAAAAAATCTTTTCGGGGAAAAAGCAGTTTTATCCACCTCCCATAGAGGATGCAGTCGTGGTCGAGGCACATTTGCGAGATTTACTGGCTAATAGCTCTTCTAATATTTATGACTCCGAAAAACTTGAGTTTGTTGGGCTAACGAAGTGGCTGAACTGCGAAAATTGTTATCTGAGGAAACTCGGGGCTAATGTGGTTGAATTGCAACCAATTCAGGAGTTTGATGCGAAGGAGAAAGAGGCCTATCATTGGGGATATATGCCGGTAAATTTCTTTTCGCCAGCATCGGTATATGGAACAAAGCCCGATGATGGTAGCGTAATTGAAGAATTCGCACAACTTGTGGACACCTTTCATGAGGCGGGTTTGGCTGTGGTTCTTGATGTTGTTTATAATCATGTGGGTATCCCCCCTCATTTAGTCCACTTGGATAAAGAAATTTATTTCTCCACTGATGATGGCAGGTTAAGTAATTTTAGCGGATGCGGGAATGATTTGAGATGTGAATCAGAACCGGTTAAGAAAATTATCATCGATAGTTTAATCTATTGGGTAAAAGTTTTTAATATAGATGGATTTCGTTTTGACCTAGGGGAATTAATCGGTTTCGAACTGCTTAGTGAGATAGAGGTTGAATTAAGAAAAGTAAAACCAGGCATCCTTTTATTTGCAGAACCATGGAGTTTTCGGGGTAGGTTGTCCCTAGAGATGAATCAAACGAATTATGCCCTTTGGAGCGATGCTTGTCGGGAGGAACTATTAAGTTATGCAAAGAATCAATCGGGCAACGATCTGATTATTGAATTGTTGAAAGGAGGGATTAATAAGGAAAATACCAATCCCTGCCAGTCAGTTAATTACCTCGAATCTCATGATGATTATTCACTGGTTGATCGATTTCGCGATTTAGAAATTTGGCAAGATCATAACAATGTCCCAGACGAGGTGGTGCACCGAGCTGTGATTGCGATGGGTATTTTAATGGTTTCACCGGGCGTTCCAATGATAAGTGCCGGCCAGGATTTTTTAAGACATAAAAAGGGAATCAGAAATACTTATTTATTGGGTGATATCAATGCATTGGATTACGAACTGGAAGATGTTTACAAAGTAGAATCTTCCTTTATCAGAAAATTGATCGAACTAAGGCTTTCTGATGTCGGTCGTAGGATTAGGTATCCCTGTTCAGAAGAATGGAATATCCATTTTTTTTCCAACTTTTCATCCCCTGCATTCGGGTTTGGATGGGAAAGTAAAAAAACCAATGAAAAATTTCTGATAACTGCAAATAATCAAAATACACAACAGATTATAGAATTGCCTGAGTTTTGGAATATGAACGCAAGATTATTGCTGGGATACAGGTCAATGGATCAAAGTCCAAATGTTTTGGCTCCCTTATCCTTTTCCTGGTTTAAGGTGTTTTAATTGATCTCATTTTTTGAGCTTAAGAATTCTTGGGCCAGTCCATATCTTAAGTTGTGATATGAATGGGCTAGGGTACTGGCTTTCAGGAAATTCATAATTTCTGAAACTACCATAAGACCGAATGGAAAAATGTCTGCCCGGTCTGCAGGTAAGTCTGGATACTGTTTTATTCTTTGCTCCATGGAAATGGAACATGTCCTTTCGATCATCTCTTCGAGGCAAGTCCGTTCAATTTGACCGGTTGATAGTATTTTTTCTTCTTTTTCTAAAATTTTCCTGAGGAATACGATGGTTCCGCCAGTTGCGGCTAACTGCTCATGTTTTGAAGAAAATAACTGCAATTCACTTTCTAAAATTCTACGAGCATATTTTCTCGCTTTTTTTTGGTGGTTAAAACTAATTTTACTGTGCAAATCGTCACTGGTTGAGTAAGCCACCCTTGCGGCTCCAATAGGTAGGCTGTTCACTTGGTTGACTTGATTATCTTTAACCTCGATTAGTTCGGTGCTTCCACCTCCAATATCCAATGCAATGTACTCAGTTCCCATTTTGAAAAGGGGATCGGTTTGTAAGCCTTGAGCAATTGCCTTGGCTTCTTGATTGCCACTCAGAATTTCAACTTCTAGACCGGTTCTTTTTTCAATTTTAGTAATAAGAGATAAAGAATTAAATGCCTTTCTTAATGCCTCTGTGCCAACTGTTCTTATCTGATGGACACTATGATTGTCGCAGATCTCTAGAAATTCTTCTAGGCAAAAAAGTAATCGATTGATTGCAAGATCTCCGATTTGATTTTGTTGGAGAAGAGAAAGCTCAAATAAGCGGCAAGGACGGGATGCTTGGTAGAATACTTCCAGGTATTTATTTGATGATAAGGAACAAAATCCGGCGATCAATAGTTTGCAGGTATTGGATCCAATATCGATAAGCCCTACTTTTCTCATCGTTGAAATCCAGTAAATGAATAACCGGACGGACCAATAACTAGCGTAAATTCCCCTTTCCCGCTCGCAAGGGATTGTTTTTGAGAAACCTCATGAACAGGGCCGGATAAAATCGACTCGTGAGCCTTGGTAAGCTCACGGGCAATGCATATGTACCGATCCGAACCGAGTACTTCGATAATGGCTAAGAGCGTCTTTTCGATTTTATATTTTGACTCATAGACAATAATGGAGCCATCGAACTCCTGCCATTTTACTAGTAAATTTTTTACTTGAGCTGATTTTTTGGGCAAAAAACCAAGGTAAATGAATTGATGAGTGGGTAACCCGGATACCACCAATGCAGTCAGGGCTGCGTTAGGTCCAGGTATGGGAATGATGAGGAGATTCCTTTTGTGGCATTCCCGAACAAGACGAAAGCCGGGATCACTAATACAAGGATATCCTGCATCCGATAAAAGGGCGATTTTCTTGCCGTCCTCAATTTGACTGGCAAGTTCCGTGCATTTTAAACGTTCATTTTCTTCTCTGTAGGAGATGAGCGTTTTTTGAATATTTAAGTGATTTAAAAGTTTCGCCGAAACGCGGGTATCCTCGCAAGCAATCAATTCACTGTCTCGAATTGCTAGTATTGCCCTAGGCGATAAATCTCCAAGGTTACCAATCGGAGTGGCTACTAAATATAGGCAACCGGACGGACATGAATCCGGGCACATGGAAGGTGTACTAATTATCGATTGAATCCACCGCGGTCAAACCCACCTGGTAAGCTGTATTCCCAGCTTGCAGGCTTAGCATGAGGCATTCGGGAATCATCCGGGGAGGCCGTAAAGCAACCCGATAAAAAGATGGCTAAAATCGAGAGTGTTATCGGTAAAAGAATCTTCATAAGTTTGATCAAATGTTATAAGGTTTCTTCTATTTCGGGAACCACATGCACACTGTCTCCGGGTTGAAGTGCTTGTGGGTTCCCAAACTGGGGAAGAAGGTACGCGAGTGAGAAACCTTGGCTTACACTTTGTATACGAATTCTTGCTGCTTTTTTATTTTCCTTCCAAAGGGTGTAGACATTACCAAGAGCGACACCTCTTTCAATGCCTAAGGGCAGGAGAATCATCCCAGATTTACCGTCCACCCGTCCCACAGTTGAAGGAACGCCCGATTCACCAATGGTTTTTGCTTGTGCAGCAAGCATTAGCTCTGCTTGAGAAAGCTTGGGTGGACCGTCTTCGGTGGGAAGAAATGGATTAACTGAGGTCTGTTCATCAGGTTCTTTAATTTCTCCACCCTGTTGCTTGGCAATCATTTCATCAATGCCTCGCTTATATCCTTCCGCATCTGCTTTGCGAATTTCGTCCTGCAAGGCAGCCATTTGTTCTTTTTGTTCGTTACGCAGGGTGTCGATGAATTCTTGATGTTCTTGTTCAGTTTGAATTTTTTGTGCCTCAAGATCCGCTACAAGACGATTAAGTTGTTCTTCCTTTTGCTCAGCCGCTTCGTTTTCTGCCTTTCTTTCTTCTTTTTCACGTTTCAAATCTTCTTCCAATCCTGCTACTTTGACAGTTAATTCACCGACTTCGTCTTCTAGTTCTTCTTTGCGTTCTTTTTCTTTTGCGTAGAGGTTTTGATATTCTCTAAGTTCGATATCTCGCATGACAATCATTTCTCGCAGTTTTGAAATTTCTTTAAATTTATCGTCCCTATCTTTGTAAAACATACCTATAACCGTTCGTAATCGGTTAGGTCTGGGCACACCTCTTATGATTGTACCGTCTTCTTTTTTAACGTCTTTGTAGGGGAACTTTGATTCATTTTTGAAGGGATCCATGAAACTCGCTGGCGGTGACAATTTAGTGGATGGATTTTTTTCCCAAATCTTGGTCTCTGGTTTCCAGATAAGGGCATCCACCCCGAATTCCATGTTTAAATTATCTAAGCTTTCGCGGTATTCTCGATCAGTGAAAATTTTCTTTTCAGCAGCGGTTAAAGATTCTGTGGCTAGGGAAAGTGGATTTTCATCATTTTGACCAACTGGATCATTGGCGTCAAAAATTTCGTAAAAGGAACTTTTCTCGGTCGCAATTTTTTCCCATTGTTCATTCTCTGACTGAAGAATGGTGTAGGCGTCGGATACAACCTCATCCAGAAAAGAGTGCGTTTGAGAAGTAAAAGTATCCCACTTCCACCAAAGAATACCGGCTAACCCAATTAAAGTTAATGTGGCGAGTAAACGAAAAACTGTGGCAAGTGCTCTCATAGATCTTAATCAATCGCAGATATTAAATAAAATCAATCAAACATTAAACCATTAATCGTAAACCGCTACCCGGAAAATTTGAGCACGATCGAGCCCATGCGTTGATAGAATTTCAATCTCGATTGATTGAATAATTGGGCTATCAAGAAGATGAAAACGATGGGGGGATGAGTTGTCTTTAATATGCTCGATTAACTTCGTTTTTCCCTCGATGGAGGTAATGTATATTTTGTAATCCTTGACTAGAGAATTGGCGTAATCTTGGGCAATCCCGTGAGGTTGGGGAGGAGTATGATATCCAAAGCATGGGTCAAAAAAGATATCAATTCTCGCGGCTGTGATGGGAGAAGGCCATTGAAATTCAATAAATTCAGGATATTTAAATTTACTAGTTTGAGAAATCCACAACCCGGGAAGATGACCGGGGCGAGAATTGTCAGTTGTTAATTCGATGGGATTGTATGCTTTTTGTTCCGGCCAAGTTTCGATAATTGCAGATCGATGAGGTAGGGGAGAGTAGTCAGTCTTTACGCAATACTCTGAATACGGATTTTCGGCATCTAGTGGCAAATTTTTTCGAGGGTATTGAACCAAGTGACCAACTGGTGAATTTTTGCCTTCCACGATGCAAAATTTTTTATCTGAGCGAATTTCTAAAAAATGATATCCATTGGTTGCAATATCGGTTTCAAAAGAAATCGTTATCCGCTGATCGCCCGTTTCCTTAATTTCCAAAATATCTGTTTGCAGGCATGATCCGGGAATGTTGGGGTTTTGAGGTGATCCTTCGAGCAGACGCACATCAATTTTTTGAATTTCAGAGAACTTCATTAAAAGACTAACTGACTCAAGAGAATCAGAGGTGATAGGAAATTGAACCAAGCAAGCATCAGTTTCCTTACCAGTTTCTGTGACTAATTCATGGAAGTCTTTATTCTGCCAAGTGGTGGATGCGGATACTTTTGCAAGAGGAATCAAGTTATCTTCATCTTTAAAGGTTTTTCTTTGCGTCCTGTGATTTTTCTTCTCCCAATCTTTCTTCAATTCTTCGATGCGACCTTCTTTAGCAAGCGTACGGGGTTGTCTGCTTTTAGAAATTGATTTTGACGCACAATAACCAACTGCACATCCCAATTGAGATAAGGTAGGCGGATGTGCTAAACTCAAGGATATTATTTCATCGCATGAAATGTGCGGACCAGCCCATAATAAATTTTTTATTTTTTTAGAATAGAGACATCGTAATGGAATTTCAAAGGATTGGGGTAAAGCGAGTTTTATAATCTCTGCTGCTCTTTGCTTATTACGCTTGGAAATAGGGCAACGAGCAACCGCAACCGAATCATAAAAGCTTTTTCCTAGGGTAGCATCTTCTTCTGTAAGTAAATAATCACCAATGCCCCGGAAAGTCCCTTCAGTCCTAGTTTTGGGGATAATTCTTTTAATGAATAAATTCTTTGATAATTCCTGCATGGGAGATCTATTTTTAATGAAATCCCAAGCCGACCAGCAGAGTTCATTTGGGTTTGGGTACGATGAATTCACCTTGTCCCATTCGATCAGATGAAAACCACACAGTTTTTTTTCCAGAGACTTTACAAAAGCAATTCTGGCATCAGATGAATTTTCCTCCCACCTCATTTTTACCCAATCTGGGCATTTGAAGATTGATGGGGTAGACGAGCTATCAATTTCGACTACTACAGAGAATTTACAGCATTCGTATTCTGTTTTGGCCTTTTCCAAATTTACAGGGTTACGATATTCACCCGGTGCATTTCCCAACTTGGAGAATTCACCTGTATCCGAACAGTCGATAAAATATTGTGCCCGGTGTAGGTATTGAATGGATCGGGAATGGTTTATGATTGTACAGGATTCGATCCGGTCGTTTGATGGGCTAATAGCTACATCTAGGCAATTAAAGCCAAGCATGGGTGTGATATTTGGTTCCCGACTAATAATGGAATAAAGAGCTCTTGATTGACCACAAAAAGTTCCCTCTTTGTTTTCTTCTCTGATAACACAGATTATTTCTTCAAAAATTCCAGATTCTCTGAAATATGGATCATTACAACTCGAGGTATAATCCATGGGGAATTGCCCGTCCTCACCATTAAAACCTCCTAAATCTTTACTTGGATCAACCAAGCAAACCCTAGCACCATCTCGGGCAGCAGCAAGGGCGGCGGAGATTCCTCCTATTCCACCTCCGAAGATAAAAATATCGGATCTGCTGGGTTTATTTTTCAAATCAAAGCACTTAAAATTGTTCAAAATTAAATTAGTTACCAATTAAAAATTCATCCTTTTGTATTCTTAAGCCTGCTAATGCCATTCATTAAGTAAAATTAATAGGGTTTGTTTATTTTTTTTAATATTGTATGCCCTGCGTTCAGCGGATACTTAGGAATACAATTTACGCATTCAATTTATTAAGTCTGCTCATTTATAAGCCCAAACATGAGAAACATTTTTCCTAGATGGTCCAATACCGTTCCGGTAAAACTGATCATTGCATTGGGCATGTTTGGCGGTGCTGTGGTTGCCGGGATTACTTACTACGCTACACCAAAATACACTAGGGTTGGGTATCAACCAACACAGCCAGTTTCATACAATCATGAATTTCATGCTGGAGAATTAGGTCTTGATTGTCGTTATTGTCACACTGGAGTCGAGGATTCATCTCATGCCAACATTCCAGGTGCACAAGTCTGTATGTCCTGTCATCAAAATATCAAAGCGGATTCTCCTTTGCTCGAGCCAGTTCGCGAATCATATTATGGAGAAGACAGCAATAAAGACGGCAAGCTTTCTGAAGGAGAAGACAAGAATGGAGACGGAATTTTAAACGCAGGACCAGCCATTCCATGGGTCCGAATACACAAAACTCCTGATTATGTTTATTTCAATCATGCAATTCATGTGAACCGAGGTATTAGTTGTGTGGAATGTCACGGTCGCGTAGATCAAATGGTTGAGGTTCATCACGATAAACACCTTAGTATGGCATTTTGCCTAGATTGTCACAGAAACCCCGAAAAGGCACTCCGTCCATTAGATGAAGTAACCAATCTAGCATGGAAGGCAGGGAGTGACGATGATGTTGATCCCCTGATTGCACAGGTTCATGCTGGACTTGAGTTGAAGGAAAGTTGGGGAGTTCATCCTCCGCTTAGTTGTACAGGATGTCACCGATGATTAGGGAAAATAAACAGATCGATTTGACGACTGGCAAGGATTACTGGAAAAGCTTGGATAGCCTTGCTGAAACTCCAGGTTTTAAGGATTGGGTTTCTCGTGAGTTTCCTGAGGGTGCAAGCATGTTTGAGGGAGTGCAGCGTAGAAGTTTCGTTAAATTAATGGCTGCTTCTTTTGGATTGGCTGGCCTTGGCATGACTGGCTGCAGGCGTCCTGAGCATGTCATTCTTCCTTATGGTAAAAGCCCTGAAGAATTAATCCCCGGAATACCAGCTTATTATGCAACTGCTCAACCGAGTAGTCGTGGGTTTCAACCCCTTATTGTCGAAAGTCATCAAGGGCGTCCTACCAAAGTGGAAGGAAATCCATCCTACCTTCCCTTTGGCGGAAGTACCGATGTCTATTCTCAGGCAAGCGTACTTGATCTTTACGACCCTGATCGTGCTCAGGGAAGTTTTGCCCGGCAAACCCTCAAGAATGGAGTTAATCGTTGGAAAAAAGTTTCCACTGAATCTGTATTAGACATTCTCAATAAGGAGTTATCTAATGGCAAGTTTGCTGTTTTAGCCAATCGTTCTCATTCACTGCTCCGCCAATCTCTTCAGAAGGAGGTTTCTTCTTCTGGTATTCAATGGTTCGAGCATGACGCGATAGATTGTACTTCAGCCGAAAACAAACTAGGTAAAGCTCTTGGTCTCAAAAAGGCATTGCGTGCGGTTCCCGATTTATCTTCCGCCAAAAGGGTTTTATCTTTGGATAGTGATTTTCTTGGAAACCGCGATTCCAATGAATTGGCTAATACCAGAGCCTTCATGTCCGGTCGGAAGGTTTTAAAGCCATCGGACGCAAAAAAAATGAACCGGCTTTATATCGCCGAGTCCGATCTTTCCCGCACTGGTGGTGTCGCAGATCATCGTTTACGGGTTGAGTCCTCGCAAATGATTGGGTTTGCCTCCTTGGTTGCCTCTGAATTGCTTTCTAAGCTTGGTGGTTCGGACCAATCATTAAAAAAGCATCTTAAAAATCTTTCATCCTTCACGCAGGATCAAAAGGAGTGGGCTACTGAAGCAGTTGCTGATTTACTAAGTAATCCCAAAAAATCTGTTGTTTTGGCTGGTGGGCACCTTCCATCCGAAGTTCAGTTACTTGCTTACGAAATGAATCGTTTGCTCGGTGCGATCGGTTCGACCATTAACTACATTGAGGTTGGTGCATCTGCTGATTCTATTCTTTCACTGGAAAGTAAGATAAATGACGGTTCGGTAGAGTGCTTGTTCATTCTTGGTGGTAACCCTGTTTATCAAAGCAAAGGTTTTATTAATTGGGAGGTCTTGTCGAAAAAGCTCAAATTTGTTGTGCGACTTGGTGGATCAATTGATGAAAGTTCCCAGATCGCTAATTACCACTTGGGGCAGTCTCATTATCTTGAGTCATGGGACTTGGGTACAACATGGGATCAATCTTCCATTGTACCGGTACAGCCCTTAATCGCTCCTTTGTTTGATACAATTTCTGAGGCTTCCCTTCTTTCACACTTGGTTGGAGAGGAGAAAGACGATCATAGTCTTGTTAAAAATCTTCATTATCAATATTCCAATGGCGGAGACTTTAATGATTTTCTGAGACTTGGAGTTCTAGCTACCAAACCTGCTACATTTACTTCATTAGACGCTACAAAAGCTTTACTTTCTATCAAACCGGGAAAAGTAAAAGCCTCTAAACTTACGGAAGACAATTTGGAAGTTGTTATCATTCCTGACTTTCATGCATTCGATGGACAATTTTCTAATAATGGATGGTTGCAGGAGTGTCCGGATCCGATTAGTAAATTAACTTGGGATAATGCACTTTTGATTAGCCCTGTTCTAGCGAAAATTTTGGAATCTAAACATGTTGGGCTTGGGCTATTACCTGAGCCAACAATGCTTAACAAGAACGGCCAAATAGCACCCGATGCCGCTCAATTCGATGGCGGTAAGCAAAAGGCACCCATTGTTACTGTACAAGTCGGTGATAGGTCAATTACTGCCCCTTTGTATGTTCAGCCAGGTTTGGCAGACTTTACCCTTGTCGCTACTCTAGGACACGGGCGTTCAAATGTTGGACGTATCGGGCAGGGCACAGGGTATGATGCAACTCCTCTTCTTTCGGGTGAGTCACTCGTACTTACTGGAGTTTCTATCGAACCTACCGGTGATTTTAAAATTCTAGCCAATGTTCAGGAGCATTGGTCCATGGAAGGTCGTGCTATTGTTCGCGAAGCTAATGTGGATGAATATGCTGCAGATCCTGGTTTTGCTTCGCATATGGGTGCTGAATCACACTCCCCTCCGATGTGGGGGAAAGACCAAGATAAATCATTGCAGGAAAAAGCAACTACCACACCCCGTGGTAATTCTGCATACGAACATCCCGATCATACCTACGAAAAATCGGATGTATTCGGAATCCATCAATGGGGTATGACAATCGATCTCAACCAGTGCACTGGATGTAGCGCATGTGTGGTCGCATGTCAGAGCGAAAATAACATCCCTGTTGTGGGTAAGGACCAGGTCCTTAGGGGGCGGGAAATGCATTGGATTAGGCTCGATCGTTACTTCAGTTCCTCTGTTCGTGATGGAGCAGAAATTCCTTCTGATGTTCAAGTATCATTCCAAGGAGTGGCTTGTATGCATTGTGAAACTGCACCTTGCGAAAGTGTCTGCCCCGTCAATGCGACGGTGCATGATGAAGAGGGATTGAATGCCATGGCCTATAACCGTTGTGTTGGTACACGTTATTGTGCTAACAACTGTCCCTACAAAGTTCGCAGATTTAATTTCTTTGATTGGAATAAACGCAAGACCGACGAACTTTACCAAGGTCCACTTGGTGATAAAAATGATTCTTTGGTTGATATGGGCAAAAATCCTGATGTTACCGTTCGTATGCGTGGCGTTATGGAAAAATGTACCTACTGTGTACAAAGAATTCAGGAATCTAAAATCCGGACGAAAGTAAATGCTCAACGTACGGCAAAACTTAACTCTGGGAATGATGGTGCGGAAGTGAAACTTGAAGTGAAAGACCTCAAGGTACCTGATGGTACGATTAAAACCGCATGTCAGCAAGTTTGCCCGAGCGAAGCCATTGTATTTGGCGACATCAGCGACCCTCAAAGTGAGGTGAGTAAATTGAAAAATAATCCTAGGGACTATTCAGTACTCGGTTACTTAAATACTCGTCCACGCACTACTTTTCTTGCAAAGGTACGCAATCCTAACCCCAGGATGCCAGATTTTGTTTCTGCTCCTCATTCTGCAAGGGAATACCATGATGCAGCTCATCCGTCCCATCATGGCGATGACCACGGTACCCATTAATCATGTCTGAGGTTAAAGAAATCGAAGAGCACGAGATCTTGAAAAAGATCGATCCTGCTCCCTGGAAAGAAGTTCCTCTGGTATTAAATAATAGAAGTTACAAATGGGTTACCGACAAAATTTGCGGAATTGTTGAATCAAAAACCCCAACTTGGTGGTGGTGGTGCTTCATCACTGCTCTTTGTGTTGCAAGTTTTACCGGAATGGGACTGGTTTATTTGGTATCAACAGGTGTTGGTGTCTGGGGAAATAACAATCCCGTAAACTGGGGATGGGCAATCGTTAACTTTGTTTTCTGGATTGGTATTGGTCATGCAGGGACGTTAATTTCTGCTGTTTTATGCTTACTTAAGCAAAAATGGAGAACCTCAATCAATCGGGCCTCCGAAGCCATGACTGTGTTTGCGGTTCTTTGTGCCGGAATTTTTCCACTTTTCCATGTTGGACGCGTATGGTTTGCTTGGTGGCTTTTCCCACTTCCGAACTCCAACGCAATCTGGCCACAGTTTCGAAGTCCTCTTGAGTGGGATGTTTTTGCAGTTTCTACATATGCCACTGTTTCCATTCTCTTTTGGTACATGGGCATGATTCCCGACATGGCAGTTCTTCGTGACAGGGCAACACAGACTTGGAGGAAATATTTTTACGGATTCTTCGCAATGGGGTGGCGCAATGCAAATAACCATTGGCGAAACTTCGAAATGGCCTACCTTCTACTTGCCGGTTTGTCCACACCTCTTGTTTTGTCTGTTCATACCATCGTGTCCTTTGATTTTGCGGTAGCAAATCTTCCCGGTTGGCACACCACAATCTTTCCACCCTATTTTGTTGCAGGTGCAATTTTTTCAGGTTTTGGAATGGTATTAACCCTACTTCTTCCTGTTCGTGCAGTTTTTGGTCTCCATGACTTGGTTACTCAGAAACATGTAGATAACATGTGTATGATTACCTTAGCTACTGGCAGTCTTGTAGGTTATGCCTATGCGATGGAGTTTTTCATTGCTTGGTACGGTGCTAATTCCTACGAGGGTTTTGCCTTTATCAATCGTGCCTTTGGTAATTATTGGTGGTCTTATTGGATCATGATTTCCTGTAATGTTATATGCCCGCAACTTTTCTGGTTTAAGAAAATTAGGCAAAATATCCCCCTCGTTTGGATTATTTCGATCTTTGTCAATGTGGGTATGTGGTTCGAAAGGTTTGTTATCGCAAATACCACTTTGTCCCGTGACTTTCTCCCATCTTCATGGGGTTATTATTCACCGACAGTAGTAGATATATTTACCTTTTTTGGCACTTTTGGATTCTTTTCTGTTCTTTTCCTGCTTTTCCTCCGTTTCCTTCCACTTATGCCCATGTGCGAAGTGAAATCAGTCATGCCACAGGCTAACCCGCATTCCGATCATTAAATGAGTGATATTATGGATATAAAATATGCGGTAGCGGCAACTTTTTCCTCAGCTAAAGATCTATTTAATGCTGCGGGAAAAGTTCGAGAGAAAGGCTATACTAATTGGGAGTGCTTTACTCCAATTCCTGTTCATGGTCTAGATGCACAAATGGGATACCCGCGTTCCAAGGTTCCCCGCTTTACTCTTGCAGGTGGAGTCACTGGATTTTTTACAGGTATGTTGATTGTTTGGTTCATGAATGAATTTGATTATCCCCTAATTGTTGGAGGTAAACCTTACTTCAGTCCTATCTATCCATTTCCTGTCTTTTACGAACTAACCATTCTTTTCGCTGCTTTTGGTACTTTGTTTGGTATGTTCTTTCTAAACCGTCTTCCTAGACACAACCATCCAGTCTTCGAGCATCCAGACTTTGGTCGTACGGGTGATGACAAGTTCATGATCGTCATTGAAGTTGACGACCCCAAATTTGATGAAGATGAGACTACAGAATTTCTAAAAAGCGTCGGAGGTGATTCTGTTCAAACAATCCGAGAACCAATTGATTGATTTCGTGAGGTATTTTATTCCCATATTTGCGATTCTGATCGTTACTTTGATTTCGATACTTGGTTTTCGTGGTGATCGCACCAAGAACACACCGATAGAAGTTTTTCCAGACATGGATAGACAGGCAAAGTACAAAGCCCAAACTGCCAATCCTCGTTTTGCCAACGGTAGTGCGGATCGTTTACCAGTTTCAGGTACAGTTCTTCGAGGTACCGCACTCGATCCGCTAAATGTGTTTTCAGAATCGCCCAAATACCACTCCGATTCTTTCCTGACTGGAAAAGATAATAATGGTGATTGGTTGAAGCACATTCCTTCCGAAGTGGGTTTTAGCATTTCCACCATGCGTTTAGGTAAAGAAAAATACGACATTCATTGTGCAGTTTGTCATGGTGATTACGGAAACGGAGCAGGTGTTACATCAAAGTTTGGATTAAATCCAAGGAACTTAGCCGACCCCTCGCAATCGGGTACATATTTAGAAACCGCTGCACCATGGGCTGATGGTCAATTTTACAATGCCATTTCTAATGGTTCTGCCTCTGGTATCATGCTCGGTCTAAAGGATCGGCTCTCGCCCAAAGAACGTTGGGCAATTGTCTTATATCTGCGTGCTCTTCAAGATTATGTCGGTAAAGCTACCTTAGCACAGAAAGGTCAAGGTTCATGACTGAAGCGTCCAATCATTCAACCTCATCTCAAAGCATCATGACCAAGTTGCTGGCTGGTGCTATCCTTGGATTGGGTGCTGGTACAATTGGACTATTTCAAGGACTCCAGTCTGGTGATAAAGCACCATTCTTGGGCTGGCTGTGGGGTTGCTCTTTTTGGCTTAGTATCGCGATTGGATTGCTCATGCTCATCATGATCTTTCGTGTGTTTAATTCCAAGTGGAGCCCCGTTGTTCGTCGTCAGCAAGAACATGGGTTGGCTGCATTCCCTTGGCTAGCTCTTTGTTTCTTGCCTCTTTTACTGGTAGCTTGGTTTGGTAAGGATCAAGCGGGTATTCTTTGGTCCTGGGTTGATCCATCCAGTCCAACAATTGAAGTGAGTAGTGTAATTTCGGTTGAAGAAGATGTTCTTCATCAAAAAAAAGCAGGTTATTTAAACCTCAAATTCTTCACTCTCCGATTAATCGCCTATTTTGCCATATTCTGTGGGATAAGTCATTGGTTGAGAAAAGTTTCCTTCTCTCAAGACAAAGATGGTGACCCTAACTGGACTCGTTTAGGATCTAAAGTATCTGCAATTGGTATACCTGCGGCAGCCCTTTCACTTACCTTTGGTGCCTTTGATTTGTTTATGAGTTTAGAGTACCAGTGGTTCTCAACTATGTACGGCGTCTGGTTTTTTGCATCCGGTATTCGTGCAGCTTTGGCAGTAACGATATTAATTTGTCTGTATCTCTTATCCAAAGGTACTTTAAAGGGTTTGTTTAAACAGGCGCACCAATATGATTTAGCCTGTCTATCTCTCGCCTTTACAGTGTTTTGGGCCTACATCAGCTTTTCCCAATACTTTTTAATTTATAGTGCCAATATACCTGAAGAAACATTCTGGTACACTATTAGGGAAATTGATCCAAATACCGGGGCTCTCTCGGGTTGGTTCTGGGTTAGTATGGGATTAATATTTGGACATTTCTTTTTTCCATTTATCTATCTTCTTTTTTATAGAAATAAAGTAGATGCACCTAAACTGATCTTCATTGTTTGCTGGATATTAGCTTTTCATTTACTTGACCTTTACTGGAATATTATCCCAGGCAGGGAAATTGTGCCTGGTGCATTTGTAGGTTATGATGCTCGCCCTGTAATAGGTTCACATCTCCTTTGGGGAGTGTTTTCATTAGTCGGTGTTGGATGCTTATGTGCATGGGCGGTAATCAGGAGTTTTCAATCTGGGACTTCTGAGATCATTCCAATTCGCGATCCTCGTATCCGGGAATCTATCAATCATCATGAGTGATCCAGCTAATCAACGGGCGGATGGGTGTAGCATCTTTTTCACCTTTTTGGTGTTGGTATTTTTGCTTGCAGGTTTTTTCCTGACTCAGCGAATTTTTGAGCCCGATGCACCAGCACCAGTTACCGAGGCAATTGATTCGGTCAGGCGTGAAAAAGCTCAATCTTATCGCGAGCAAAATTCCAAATTTTTATCTTCGGTTGATAAGTTCCATACGGATAATAATTACTCATTGGAAAATTCCATGAATGAAGTGCTGGAAAATTATCGCTCCTCATTGCGAGATACTAAACCTCAATAAAAATAGTTCGCATGTCAGAAGATTCACCAGATAAAATAATTGATCGTTCCGCAAGGTTGGCCTTTTCTTTTTTCCTGTCTTCAGCGGGTTTATGGTTGTTAATTGCAGCCCTCTTTGCCTACTTGGCAGCCTGCAAGTTAACCGATCCCTTTTTTCTCTCCAGTTGTGAATTTTTTACCTACGGAAAGATAAAGGTTTCCCAAGCCAATGCATTCATCTATGGATGGGGAGGGAATGCCATTTTTGCTGTTTCTATTTGGATTCTTGCCCGTCTATCACAGGCAGAGGTTAGGGGTTCAGTCTTCTTAATATTTGCGGGTGTTATTTGGAACCTCGCCATAACCTTTGGATTGCTTGGCATTCTTGATGGTCACATGAGTGGTCATGAAATGCTTGAAATGCCCAAGGAGGTTTGGCCTGCTATGTTAATTTCGTATTTGATCATCACTTTTCTGATCTTGGTCATCCACAGATCACGGCAGATTAAAGAAACGATCGCACCTCAATGGTTTATCCTAGCTGCTATTCTTTGGTTCCCAGCGTTATTTTTAATTGCATGGCATGGCTTGGAAATAAACCCTGCGAGAGGAACGCTGCAAACGGTTCTTTCAATGTGGTTTGGACAGAGCCTCATTTGGTTATGGTTAACTCCAGTTGCATTGGGTGCTGCATACTATTTGATACCTGCAATTCTTGGCAGAACGATTGACAAATACTATCTCGCTATCTTTGGTTTTTGGTGTATCGCCGCTCTCGCTCCTTGGTCTGTTGTGCATCATCTTGAAGGTGGTCCGGTTCCTATGTGGATACCAGCAATTGGTACGGTTATGAGTATAGCTATGGTTTTTCCTATTGCAGTAGCTTCGACCAATTTTCATGCAACTGCCTTCCTCGACCTTGGAAAGGTTTGGAATAGTCTACCCCTGCGTTTTGTCATATTTGGTACTTTGTCTTACACTGTATCAAGCTATATCGGAGTTGTCTTTTCGTTGCCTGCCGTCGCAAAGATTACTCAGTTTACCATCATAAACGAATTTCATTTCAACCAGAGAGTATATGGGTTTTTCAGTATGATTGTTTTTGGTGCTGTATACTTTGCACTGCCTAAAATTACTGGCCGTGAAATTCCTATATCTGCTAAATCTTTTCATTTTTGGACATCGACTTTAGGAGTACTTCTCCTTCTTTTAGCTTATTTAATTGGTGGACTAACTCACGGTGTCCTTGCTGGACAACCCTCATTACCTTGGTCTTCTTCAGTTATCAGTTCAGTGCAGCCATATTTTTTAATTACCAAATTCGCATTTTTGCTTTTAGCATTTTCACAACTCGTATTCGTGGTAAATGTATGGCGTGTAATTTTTCCAAATCCTTTCGCTAAACTCTTTGTTGATCAGAAGGAGGCAGGTGCATGAACAACCTTGCAAAGTTTTCACTTGGTATTTTTCTTACGCTTGGAATCGCCTGGTTGGCTTTTGTAGTTGGTGCCCGGTCACAATATGGTGACCTTAGCCCAACCTCAGAGTCATTAAATGAAGATGGGTCAGTGCCTGTAGACGCGGATCTTTACCCATTTGATCTTTCTGGTATGGCAAAGCAAGGAGCAGAGGAATATGCTGCCCTTGGATGTGTGAGTTGCCATACCCAACAAGTTAGGCGAGTTGAAGCAGGTTTTGATGTTGATAGAGGTTGGGGAAAACGCCCGTCTGCTCCCCGCGATTATGTCTTGCAAGAACATGTTCTCTTAGGAAATTCAAGAATCGGTCCTGATTTAGCGAACCTTGGTTTAAGAGGCTATACCGATCAATGGTTACACCAGCACCTTTTTGAGCCACAAACCCTCTTCCCATCCTCTCTTTGTCCTCCTAGTCCTTTTCTCTACAAGGAAATCAAAGATCCTACACCCTCTGATTTAGAAATTACCAGTCAAGACAATACTAAAGATATTAGGCATATTCGTCCATTAGTTCGTGCGAATCGTCTGATTGCTTATCTTCAGTCTCTCAAACAGGATTATGAACTCCCCGAAGTTTCTTTTGTTGAAGATGATGAGGTTGTCGAGGAAACCGAACTGACTGAAGAAGTTGCATCTGCACAAGTTTCATCTGCACCCAAATGGCTTCAAGATCAAATTGATGCTGGTAAAGAAGTTTATATGAAAGCTTCTGCAGGGGGGGGGATGTGCTTTACTTGCCACCAAGTAAACGGTGAGGGTCTGGCTGGACAGTTCCCACCACTTGCAGGTTCTGATTGGGTTTTGGGCGATAAGGATAGGCTTATTAAAATTTCGATGTATGGACTCATGGGGGAAATTGAAGTCAATGGGGTCAAATACAACAATGTGATGGCACCACCTGGTATACCACCTGGATCATTAACCGATGACCAGATAGCAAATGTTCTGACCTACATCCGCAATGATTGGGGCAATTCTGCAAGTGCTGTTACAAGTGATGAAGTTGCTACTGTTCGCAAATCTTTAAACGGGCGGGCTCCTATGCAAATGTTTACAGCGGCAGAATTAAGCCCTGATGTGAAATGAGTGAAGATTCCAAAATGAGTGGCAACTTGCCTAATAATACACAGTTAGCTGATGAGGAAATTGTAAAGTCTCATGTTGAACTGACCAAAATTAAACACGAGCCAACCAAGAATTTTTTAATGGCTCCGCTGGTTTTCGTTTTTTTATTTGGCTGTTTAATTTTTGTATGTTCCATACAGCTTGCTTATTCTACCAATTACTTTCAACTTCATCCACCCATAGAGGTTGTTGAACTTAGCCCAGAAGAAAAAGAGGCTCTCCGTCTTGAAAGGAAGATCACATCCGGTGAAAAGATTTTTGCTGCCCGCTGTGCATCATGTCACCAAGCAAATGGACTCGGTATAGAGGGACAATTTCCACCCCTCGCTGCATCTGAATGGGTAACCGCAGATGCAGGCGTCATTGCCAATGTGATATTAAAAGGTCTTAAGGGTGAGATTGTAGTTAATGGAAAAACCTATGGTACATCCGCTGCAGTAAATATGGCCGCAGTACCTATTTCAGATCGCGAAATTGCCAATGTTTCCACCTATGTCAGACAAGCTTGGGGGAATTCTGCTCCAGAAGTGACCGAGGACCTTGTGTCTGAACTTCGGTCGGAATATTCTTCAAAACAGGATCAATGGGTAGGCAATGAGTTGAGGGCACTTTATTCCGATTCTTTCGGTAATTGATTTTCCCTTTTTAATAAACGGGCTTTTCTAATTGTCCGTGTCTCAGGTTTATTTCATAGTTTCCGACTTGAATAGATTATATTTGCTTATCGTTTTCCAAGTCATTTGCTTTTTAAATTTGTATGCGTTTGTCGTTCCAGATGATGAAAGGCCAGAATTCTATTTTGCGGATTTAAATAAATCTCTTAAGGACCTATCTTTAAATTCTCCAGTAATGAAACTTGGAGAACTTGATATTACTGTAGCACAGGCAAACTATTTATTGGCAAAATCCGAACAAGGTATTCGTTTAGGAATCAATACTTTTGGCCAATCAATCCACGAGGATCGTCCAAGCCAAGACTTCTATCATCGTTATCGTATACTTAATCAAGTATACTTAAAAAAGCCTCTTTTTCACTGGGGTGCATTGCAAGCACAAGAAGAAATTGGTAGATTAAATAATGACTTGTCTCAACAAAACCTTCGTTTTCGGACAAGGAGATTGAGAGGAGAATTAAGGTCTGTTTTTCTCGAACTAATCGTTCTTAATTATCGCTTACAATTAGCTAACGAACAGATCAATCTTGCAAAGCAGAGTGTTCAATCTGCTGAAGAAAAAATTAAAGTTGGATTGGGAACAGAATTATCTTTGGAGGAAGCGAGGGCCGAGACTTTAAATCGTCAAATTTCAAAATCTGATATTAAGGTTTCCCTTCAACATAAATATACTCAATTTATTTCTCTTTCTGGCTATTCCGAAGAATTGGACCTAACAATACCAGAGGATTTTTGGAGTTTTTGTTTAAAAGAAAATCCAAATAGCAGCTTTCCTGTCATGGTTGGTTCTCTGAACTCAGATGAGATTGAACATTTCAAAGCTCAAGTTTCTATTGAAGACCAGAGAATTATCATAGCAGACTCTGAACTGAAGCCTAAAATTAACTTAACTGGTGCCTATTTTCAGGACCAAATAGATACAGCAGAAAGTGGCAAAAATGTAGACAGAAATAATTTTCTTATCGGACTTGAAGCTAGTTGGGCGATTTGGGATTCCCATAAAAGTAAGGCGCAGAAGAGAGCCGCAATTGCGAGAAAGTCAAAGTTTGAGCATTTAATCAAAGCCAAGTCTGATGAAAAGAGAAAGAATCTTAAAGTAATGTCTGACGAGCTTGATTCTTTAAAAGAAAGAATTGCTCTCGGACGTAAGTTAACTTCGGTTGCCCAGAGCAGACTCGAGAAAAGTAATCTTGAATTATCTTTAGATCGGATATCTCCCTTGGAACACTTCGCTTCAGTTGTTGCACTTGATCATGCTAAGATCAGAAACTTGGAAGCAGCTTGCAAATATATGATGCTGTTGGACCAATATGAGCAAATCGTAGCTAATCTTTAGGTTTTATTTGCCGATCGACTATAATAATGAAAAATAACTTTGTAATCCCCGTTTTACTTCTTTTTTTAATAGCAGTCGCTACGGTCTTTTTTATAATTCGACAGTCCAGTCCATCGGTAATGGTTTCTCGGGCAGAATATGGGCCAATCCGTGATTCTGTTACTGGAAATGTCAAAGTGCACGCAGCCGCAACTTTTGATTTAATCGCTCAAGCAAATGCACGTGTTGAGTGGGTTGCTCTTTTACCGCTCGGCCAATCTTTGGTGGTTGAACAAAATCAAACCCTTATCCAATTAGTACAGGATGATTTGGATCTGCGTATGGATCGTCTCATGCTCGATAGGGAACAATTCAACGAGCGAAAAGAGTTGGGTTCACCTACTGAAATTCTATTGAGTGTAAAAGAAAAAGAACTCCTTTCGATGAGGGAGCTAGCTAACATCGAAAAAGTTTCCTCTCATACTTTTGATCTCATTGATAATGAGGTGGAGCGCTTGAGAACTCAGGTGAAGTTGGAAAAGTTGGCAAATACTCATTTCCTAGAAAACTTTGAACTATCAATGGCAAACCTAGACGCGGAAATTAAAAAACGTTCAGTCAATAGTCCGATATCAGGAGAATTTTCTTCTTGTTTTGTTGCACCTGGAAACCAAGTCTTTGCAGGAAATGTGGTAGGAAAAGTACACGCGAAGGAACGAATTATTGAAGTTTCTCTCAATGAAGAAGAATTTGAAGGAGTTGAGGTTGGGCTCGGTGCTGGAGTGAGGTTTTTTTCCCAGGGTGATAAAGTATTTGATGCCAATGTTTCTGCACTTTCTGCTTCCGTTGAAACAAGTTCAGGCCTTCGTAAATTATACCTGAGTTTAGTCGAACATGTTGATTCTATTCCAATTGGCAGTTCGGGTCGTGCAGAAATTATAAAGTTCAAAAAAGACAGCACTTTACTTATTCCTACTAAGGCCTTGGTTGGGGATTTTGTTGTAATTGAGAAAGATGGAGTTGCTCAATTTCGAAAAGTTGTGACGGGTGCTCGAAATTTACTCACCATTGAAGTTATCGAAGGTCTTAACCATGGAGATAAGGTAGTGGTCGAGACTCCCCATATTTTGAATGATGGTGATCGAATAAACTCTACCGTTGTAGGCTTTCAAAAATAGGTTTTTTTATATTTTAATGCTTTGCTTAGAAATAGCCTGGCGTTTCGTCATCGCCCGAAAAAGACCGATGATCCTGTCCTTGCTGGGAATTGTTTTTGGTGTTTCTTTTTTTGTGATAACCCAAGCCCAAACTTCTGGCTTCGAGCAGTTTTTTATCCGTACTATTTTAGGAACAAATGGAGCCATTCGAATATCAGACCAATTCCAAGATCCTTTGGGCACCGTGCAAAAATCAGGTAAAGATGGTAAAGTGAAATTTATTTTTCATTCCCGGGAAGATGCTCTTTATAAGGAAGGGGTGCACCAGCCTGATTTAGTTCGGGTTGCCTTGATGGATTATCCCGAAATTTCCGGTGTGTCCGAAATTATTGAAGGTACTGGGATATTGCATACCGGTTCTCGAAAAAAAACTGTTCAAATAAATGGTATTAGGTGGGTTGATCATCTACAGGCTTCCGATCTAAATGGACAAATAATCCAAGGGACAATAGATCAGTTTGCATCTGATCAAATGGGGGCATTATTGGGATCAAGAATCTTTAGCCGGTTAAATATCAAGGTTGGTGACCGCATAATGTTACAGGGGGGGACTGGCACAATTCATCTCCGGGTGTGCGGAGTATTTGAAACCGGGGTAAGTCAAATCGATAAAAATCGAATATATCTGCATATGGGTAATGCCCGTTCTTTTTTGGGCCATTCTGCAGGTGGTTCTATTTTTCAAGTAGCCTTGAACAAACCTGAGTTGGCACCAGAACTATCGCAACAATTACAGAATGTTCTCAATCACAGGGCAGTAAGTTGGCAAGAACGGGAAAAGGTATGGCTGGATGTATTTAAAGCACTTCGGGTCTCTTCAGGAATTACAGTTTCTTGTATTCTGTTATTATCGGGGTTAGGAATATTTAATGTTTTTGCGATTTCAGTAATCGAAAAAACAAGAGACATTGCAATTTTACGATCGATAGGATTTTCGCAAACCGATGTATCTGCGATCTTTCTTTGGCAGGGGGCGATCATTCTGTTTGCAGGGATTCTGCTCGGTTCATTCTTTGCTGGGTTGGGTACTTATTTGATTTCCATAATTCCGCTCAGGATCCGAGGTATTTTCTCTACGGATAGCTTTGTGGTTAATTGGGATCTTAGTCACTATCTTTTAGCCTCTTGTATTGCTCTTATTTTTGTATCTGTGGCAACATGGATTCCTGCCCGTAGGGCGTCCCGTATTGAACCTGCCAAAATTATTAGGGAGACCATATAATGAATCAGGTGAACGAAAACTCTTCTCATTCTGGTTCCCTAAAAGTCGAAGATCTATATTTTTCTTTTTCTGAGCATAGTTCCTCAGTAGTCGATATTTTAAAAGGCGTAACTCTGGAAGCTCAAAGAGGAGAGATTACATCGATTGCTGGTCCATCTGGCTGTGGCAAGAGTACTCTGCTTTATTTAATGGGGCTATTGGAGCGACCAGGAAGTGGTAAGATCTTAATGGATAATATGGAAGTACAAAACCTATCTGACCGTAAGCGAACCATAGCCCGCAACCAATTAATTGGTTTTGTTTTTCAGTTTCACTTTCTTATCAAAGAATTAACTGCTCTCGAAAATGTTAGACTTCCTTTATTAAAAAACGGTACGGATCGTACCATCGCCAATCAAATATCATCAGAGTTATTGGATGATCTTGGCTTAAAAAACAAAGTGCATCGACCTGCTTAC
>MDTC01176788.1_pt1 | contig 33624 bp, 23 predicted proteins | sample 811181 | NCBI WGS metagenome assembly MDTC01 (sample SAMN05326644, study PRJNA326480) | marine metagenome | isolation source: seawater | place: Pacific Ocean: North | collected 2011
GGGTCAGGGTGGGTGCGATGGGGGGTATCCTAGGATCGGTCGGAGCGCGGCGCCTTGCCCTCCGGGGCTCGATTGCGGGAAGATGGGCCATCAGGGGGGATTTCATGGCGACGCGTCATCGTGGTCTCCGCGTGATCTGGCTCGCGGCCTGGCTCATCGGGTCGGTTTCGTGGGCGGTTGCGCCACCACCGCCGAAGTCCGCGCCCGAGTCGACGCGGCCCGCGATCTCCTGGTGGGACTCGATGATGACAGCCTCGTCGACGGACCTCCCGTGGATCTGGCCCTGCGCGCCCACCTGCTGACGTGCGGGACCTCGGTGCCCGCTGCCGCAGCCACGAGGTCGTCACCGTGCACGGCCCTCCAGGCACCACCGCAGCCGTGCGTGCCGCCGGCCTCGGCGAGGTCGTCGCGGTGACCCCTACCTCCGCTCCCTGAGCACCGTGTCGCCGCGGTGATCCCGCAGCACGACCCGCCACGAGATCGGTCCGGGCAGGTGGCGCAGTGGTGGGGGATCACGGCGTCTTCCGCCGATCTTCTCGAGGACGAGGGTTCTGCGGCGCGGGCGCCAGAGCAGGTGGTAGCGGGCGTCGCCGAGGTCGAGGTGGCGGGGCCAGTCCTTGTCGAGCTGCTCGCGGACGTGGGCGGGGAGGTCGTCGGGGAGGAGGTCGTCGCCGGTGAGCAGGGCGACGTCGTCGCCGGACTCGACGCCGAGGGTGGCGATGCGCTCGCGGACGAAGGCGTCGAGCTCGGGCGGAGGCTCGGTCTCTTCGAGGCGGGCGTGCAGGGCGAGGCGATCGAGGCGGTCGCGGCACTCGGCGAGGGACTCGGGGAACCAGGCACCGGCGAGGAAGAGACGGGCGAGGGCGTCGCGGGCGAGCGGACCGCGGGGCACCTCCTCGCGGGTCGTGAGCACGGTCCCGGCGAGGCAGATCTCGGTGTGGGTGACGACGCGATCGCTGTCGAGCACGGCCTCGGCGACTCGGGGCTCACCCAGGCCGGCCTCCAGGAGCACCTGCTTGTCGACGGGCATGGCGGCCGTGATGATGCGGTCCTGATCGCGGCCATGGCCGAGGGTGCGCTCGTCGAGCGCCAGGATGAAGTCCACCTTGTCGGCGTCGATCGCGGACTCTCGGCCGAGGCGCTGCTCGGTGCTGCCCGCGCTCCAGGCCACGTCCCGACGGCGACGGCGGGCGACGTGGGCACAGCCGGGCCAGGCGGCGAGCACGGTGTCGACCAGGCGGCGGCGATCGAGGATGACGTGCTGGTCGGGCACATCGAGGAGGCGGCGCAGGCGGGCGGCGCCGGTGCGGGCGTCGCGGAGCGCGTGGGGGTCCAGCTGGTGGCGGTCGGGCTCGCCCTCACGCAGGGCCCGGATGAGGGCGACGGCGTCGCAGCCGGCGTCGCGCAGGTCGTCGTCGGGATCATCGGGGCGGCCGCGGAAGAGTGAGCGCGGGACCTGCAGGGCGGCGACGAGGTCGATGGCGTCGTGGATGGCGCCGGTTCGCCGGGCCTCTTGGAGCAGGCGACCCAGGTGGGCGTCGACGGGCAGGGTGAACAGCGCCCGGCCGCGCTCGGTGATACCGTCCCCGTCGAGGGCGCCGAGGCCGCGCAGGAGATCGTTGGCGTCGGCGACGGCGTGATCGGTGGGGCGATCGAGGAAGGGCAGGTCGAGGTCGGCGTGGCCGCACGCCGCTGCGGCGAGCACGAGGGGGACCAGGGACTCGCGGTGCAGCTCGGGCGGGGTGCGCGGGTCGAGGGGGGCGCGCTCGGCCCACAGGCGCACGCACACGCCGGGCCGGACGCGACCGGCGCGACCGCGGCGCTGCTCGGCGCTGTCCCGCGCGATCGGGAGCAGGGTCAGGGTCGCGCGGCCGCGGTGGTAGCGGGTCCGGCGGACGAGTCCGCTGTCGATGACGACCTCGATCCCGGGCAGGGTCACCGACGTCTCGGCGACGTTGGTCGCGAGGATCACCCGTCGACGCCCACCCTGACGGAACACCCGGCTCTGCTGGGCCAGGGTGAGGCCGCCGTGCAGGGGCAGGATCTCCTCTGCTCGGCTGCGGAGCGCGTCGTGAACCAGGCCGATCTCGCGCTTTCCAGGCAGGAAGACGAGCACGTCACCCTCCCGGTCCGACGTCAGGTCGAGGGCGGCGCGGACGCGCTCGGGCAGGCCGCGGACGTCCGGCAGCACGGTGCGTCCGGGGAGCCAGCGCAGGTCGACCGGGAAGGCCCGGCCCTCGCCGCGGAGGTGCTCGCCGCCGATGTGCTCGGCGACGCGATCCCCGTCGAGGGTCGCGGAGAGCAGACCCAGGCTCGGGCTGTCGGAGCGGAGGAGCAGGGCCAGCAGCAGGTCGAGGTCCATGCTGCGCTCGTGGAACTCGTCGAGGAGCACGGTGGCGGCGCGATCCAGGCGGCCGGACTGCAGCCAGCGCAGGGCGACGCCGGGGGTGACGAAGGTGATCGCGGTGTCGCCGGTGGCGCAGACGTCGTCGCGCACGACGTAGCCGACCGCGCTGCCGAGCTCCGTGCCTTCGAGCTCGGCGACCCGGGCGGCGACCCCGCGGCAGGCGACCCGGCGAGGCTCGACGACCACGACCGGCCCGCGGGCACGGAGCCAGCGCGGCACCTCGGTGGACTTGCCCGAGCCGGTGGGAGACGTGATCACGACCGGTCCGCGGTCGAGCGCCGCCAGGATCGGCTCCCGCAGGGGGGCGATGGGGAGCGGGGCGCTCACCTCGCGAGGTCGGCGAAGATCTGCAGCGGGCGGTGCACCCGGGCCGCCCAGGCGGCCTCGTTGTGGGTGGCGCCGGGCTCGTGCCAGTGGTGCAGGGTCTCGCCCCAGACGTAGCCGTGGGCGGCCAGGGCGTCGGCGAACGCGCGGTTCGTGCAGTAGTTGTCGCTGTCGTTGGGGTCGTCCTCGGGCAGCCCGTCGCCGTCCACGTCGGTGCACCCATCTCCGCCGTCGCCGCCGCCCGAGTCCACGAAGATCACCGTCGCGAGAGGATCCTGCGCCAGGTACTGCTCCTGGATGGCCGGCCCGGTCGCGCTCTCGTCGAAGCGTCCCCAGCCCAGGGTGCCGCTCATGGACCCGGCGAAGTCCCACTGGCCGGGCTGGACCAGGGCGACGTGCAGGCTGGCGAGCCCGCCCATCGAGCTGCCCAGCAGCCCGTCGATGCCGGTCGTGCCGTAGGTGCCTTCGATGTGCGGGCGGATGGTCTCGCCGATGAGCTCGGCGTACGCGTCGCCGGTCGACGCGATCGCCATGCCGCCGACGACATCGTCACAGACGGAGTACTCGGCCAGGCGATCGGACGTGTTGTCGATGCCCACCACCAGGACGTCCGTGTCCAGTGCGGCGACGGCCTCGTCCAGGCGCCAGCCACCCCAGATCGCGCCGGGGTCGAAGAGGTTCTGCCCGTCGTGCGCGTACAGCACGGGCCAGGGGCCGTCGCCGGGGGGCACCAGCACGCGCACGGTGCGCGACTTCAGGCCGGCGCCCTCGGTTCTCGGCCAGCGCTGCAGGTGCCGGCGGTCCCGCGGCCACCCCACGAGGCTGATCTCGCCGAGCTCGTCGCGGGTGTAGGAGCGCGCCCACGGGTCGGCGACGAAGGTCTCGCCGGTGACGATCTTGTAGGTGTCGCCGATGTCGGCGGTCAGCTCGGCCCAGCAGAAGGTGCCGCTGCAGGCCAGAGGTTCGGGCGTCCAGGCGTTCATGGACCCGGCGATGTGGGGCGAGGGGAACGCGGCGCCGTCCGCGACGAAGAGCCAGGTGTCGGCGTCTGTGTGCACGGGCCAGCCATCGCTCCTGGCGATCGCGGCGAGCAGGGGCGCAGGGTCGGTCACGCCGTCGTCGATGGCCTCGCGGACAAGGTCCTCGTCGGTCACGGGAGTGCCCGTGTCCTCGGTGTCGGTGTCGGTGTCGGTGTCGGAGTCGGAGTCGGAGTCGGTGTCGGGGTCGGTGTCGACGTCGGTGTCGGTGTCCGACGGGGCCGGGCAGGCGGCCAGGAGCAGGAGCAGCAGGGCGGCGCGCATGGAGACTCCAGGAGGGCGGGCCGGTATCACGGAGATCGGGGGTCAGGCCGACAGGTGTGACATCCACGTCGGCGTTGAAGCCGTTCTTGTGGGGATCGGCTTCCCGGTTCGCTCGGAAAGGGGGTCGGGCCGACAGCATCGGGCGATGCTGTTGTAGTGGGCATCGCCGAGGAGGTGGATGTCACACCTGTCGGCCTGACCCCGTCCTCTCCCCGTCCTCTCCCCGTCCTCCCCTTCGCTGAAAATCGTTTTCATCTGAGCTTGACGACCCCCGCTTCGACCGCCTAGCCTTGGATCCTGAAAATGAAAGTCATATTCATCTTGGGGTTCCCATGCGCTCCCTGGCCCTCGCCTGCTCCCTGCTGATCGCGTGCTCGTCGGCGTCGACGCCCGAACCGTCCGCGGAGACGCCCCTCGAAGCGGCCGTGCCCTCGTCCGCGGTCATCGACTCCAGCCGCATCGTCAGCCTGGGCGGCGACACGACCGAGGTGGTGGCGGCGCTGGGCGCGGGCGATCGGATCGTCGCGGCGGACGCCTCGTCCACGTACCCGCCCTCCATCGCCGACCGCGCGACGCTCGGCGTCTATCGCCGCTTGTCGGCCGAAGGGGTGCTCGCCGCCGCACCGAGCGTGGTGCTCGCCAGTCCGGGCACCGGTCCCGAGACGGCGGTCGCGCAGATCGCCCAGGCGGGCATCGCGGTCGTCCAGGTTCCGCCCGCGGACTCGGTGCAGTCCGCCCTCGATCGCATCCGCTTCCTGGGTCGCACGCTCGGGGAAGAGGCGCGTGCAGACGCCCTCGTCGCGGAGGCGCAGGCCGAGATGGACGCGGTCGCCGCCGCCGTGTCCGGTCGCCCCAGGCCCAGGGTCCTCTTCGTCTACGCCCGCGGCGGCGGCACCATGATGGTCGCCGGGCAGGGGACCCCCATCGCCGACCTGGTGGCGGCGGCGGGTGGGCAGCTCGCGACGCCTGACCACGCGGGGTTCGCGCCTCTGACGTCCGAGGCGGTGGTGGGACAGGCCCCGGACGTCATCCTGCTGACCTCGGGTGGCCTGGAGGCGATGGGTGGGGTCGACGGCGTGCTCGCTGCACCCGGCGTGGCCGCGACCCCGGCCGGTCGGGCCCGAAGGGTGGTGGCGGTGGACGATCTGCTCCTGCTCGGCTTCGGTCCGCGGGTCGGCCAGGCGGCCCGCGCGCTGGCCGAGGCGCTGCACCCGGACGTGGTCGCGGCCGACCGGTGAGCACCCTCGTCGCCACGCTATCGACCGGGATCTCCCTGCGTCCGACGCTGGTCTTCGCGGCACTCGCGGCGCTGGTCGCCGTCGCCCTGTCGCTCGGACTCGGCGTCGGTGCGCTGCCCATCGCGCCGGACCACGCCCTCGCCGTGCTCGCCTCCCACCTGCTGCCCGGCGTCTCCATCCCCGTCGATCCCACCCTCGACGCGGTCATCTGGCAGATCCGCGTCCCCAGGACCCTGCTCGGTCTCGCGGTGGGTGCCTCCCTGGCCACCGCCGGCGCCCTCTTCCAGGGCATGTTCCGCAACCCCCTCGCGGATCCCGGCCTGCTCGGCATCACCCTCGGCGCCGCCGCCTCGGTCTCGCTCTCGATCGTGCTGGCCGGCACCCTCGGCGTCGTGCTCGGCGGGGCCGTGCTCTGGCTGGCGCCGTTCCGCCCCTACTTCGTCCCCCTCGCCGCCTTCATCGGCAGCCTCGTCACCACCGGCATCGTCGTCCTGCTCGGCGGCGGCCGGCGGCTCGACGTGACCACGCTCCTGCTCGCCGGGATCGCCGTCAACGCGGTTGCCGGCGCCATCACCGGCCTGTGCATCTTCCTCGCCGACGATGCCCAGCTCCGCGACATGACCTTCTGGACCCTGGGTGGGCTTGGCGGCGCCACCTGGCCGGTCGTGTTCGCCAGCGTGCCTGCCCTCGTCCTCGGCCTCGCCGCCACCCCGCGCCTCGCCCGGACCCTCGACTGCCTGCTCCTGGGTGACGCCGAGGCCGCCCACCTGGGCGTTCGCGTGCACGCCGCCCGCCGCGCCATCGTCGGCATCGGAGCGCTGCTGGTGGGCGTGTCCGTCGCGGCCGCCGGCTCCATCGGCTTCGTCGGCCTGGTCGTGCCTCACCTGGTCCGCCTCACGCTCGGGCCTGGCCACCGCCTGCTCCTGCCCGCGTCCGCCCTGCTCGGCGCCGCCCTGCTGGTCCTCGCCGACGTGCTCGCGCGCACCGTCGTCGCCCCGGCGGAGCTGCCCATCGGCGTGCTCACCACCCTGCTCGGTGGGCCCTTCTTCCTGGGCCTGCTGTTGGCCCGCCGCCGGAGGTCCGCATGAGCCTCGCCGCCGCCCACGTGCACGCCTGGCTCGGCGGACGCCACGTCCTGCGCGGGGTCTCCGTCGATGTCAGGCCCGGCTCGGTGCTCGCCCTCGTCGGACCCAACGGCGCCGGCAAGTCCACCCTGCTGCGCATCCTCAGTGGCGAGCTCGTCCCCCGAGAAGGCAGTGCAAACCTGGATATGCGGCCGCTCGCCTCCTGGCGTCCCCTCGACCTCGCCCGCCGACGCGCCGTGCTCCCCCAGCGCCCCACCCTCGACGCGACCTTCACCGTGCGCGAGGTCGTGCGCCTGGGCCGCCATCCCCACCGCACCCGGAACGACGTCGACGCTGCCGCCGTCCGCCGCGCCCTTGCTCAGGTCGGGCTCCTCGACCGCGCCGACGACCTGTGGACCCGCCTCTCCGGCGGGGAGCAGCAGCGCGTCGGCCTCGCCCGCGCCCTGGCCCAGCTCGACGGCGACGAGCCCGGCGCCCGCTACCTGCTCCTCGACGAGCCCACCAGCGCGCTCGATCTGGCCTGGCAGCACCGGACCCTGACCCTCGCCCGGAGCGTCGCCGACCGCGGCGATGCCGTCCTGATCGTGCTCCATGATCTCCAGCTCGCCGCGAGCTTCGCCGATCGGGTCGCGCTCCTCGTCCGCGGGGAGCTCGCCGGCGTCGGCGCTCCCATCGACGTGCTCCACCCCGCCGCCATCGCCCGCGCCTGGGGCGTCGAGGCGACCTGGATCGACACCCCCGAGCGGGGCCCGGTGCCCATCGTCACCGGTGCTGCCGCACTCGCCACCCACTGACCGAGCCTGGAGGCTCTCGTGACCGCACTCCGCCAGTCCTGGCTGAACCACCTCAGAAACCACCCCGGCGCTCGCGCGCTCGATGTGGCGCGCGCCCTCGGCGTCAGCGAGGCCGAGCTGCTCTACTCCCGGGTCGACGACGACGCGCTCCTGCTCCGCCCCGACTGGGAGGCGCTGCTCGCCGGCCTGCCGAGCCTGGGCACCGTCATGGCGCTGGTCCGCAACGAGCACGTCGTGCACGAACTCACCGGCCCCTTCGAGCGGATCTCCTACACCCCGCACATGGCGGGTGTCTACGGCGAGATCATCGACCAGCGGCTGATCCTCGCCCGCTGGAAGACCGCCATCGCCTGCTCGGTCGAGACCCGGCGAGGCGTGCTCCAGTCGATCCAGGTCTTCGACGGCGCCGGTGACGCCGTGCTCAAGCTCTACTCCCGTCCCGACACCGACCTCGACGCCTGGTTCGCGCTCACCGAGGGCCTCGCCGATCCCGCCCCCCCGCCACGCCTCGACCCGACCCTGGTCGAGCTCCCCGCAGATCCCGCCGACGACGCCATCGACGCCGCCGCCCTGAGCGATCGCTGGGCCGCGATGACCGACACCCACCAGGTGCACCCGCTCCTCCGCGAGCTGGGCGTCGGCCGTGAGCAGGCCCTGCGCCTCCTCGGTCCCGACTGGGCCGTGCCGGTCGACCCCGCCGCCCTGACCGACCTCCTGGTCCACGCGGCCGCCGACGCCGAGCCGCTGATGGTCTTCGTCGGCAACACCGGCGCCATCCAGATCTTCAGCGGCGCAGTGCGGCGCATCCTGCCGACCGCGGGCTGGCTCAACGTCATGGACCCGGCGTTCAACCTGCATGTTCGCCTGGAAGGCCTCGCGGCCGCCTGGGTCGTGCGCAAGCCCACGGATCGCGGCCTGGTCTGGTCCATGGAGGTCTTCTCCACGGACGGCACGCTCCTGGTCCAGCTCTTCGGCAAGCGCACCGAGGACCGCTCCCAGGCCGACTCCTGGCATGCCCTGCTGGACCTCCTCCAGGAGCGCCACCGCCACGAGGAACGCGACTGATGGGCCTCCTCCTCCTGTCCATGCTCGTGGGCGGTAGTGCGCGCGCAGACGAGGACACCCCACCCGTCTGCGAGTCCGGAAAGGACTGCCCCGAGCTTGTGGACTCGTCCGAGGTGATCGTGGTCACGGGCCTCGGGCAGGAGGAGGAGGCCTCTCGGGCCGTGCTGGGCACCCGGGTGATCTCCGGCGAGCGGCTCCGGCGCGACGGCGTGCTCACCGTGGCCGATGCCCTCGAGGTCGCCCCCGGGGTCCAGGTCGTCGACGGCGTCGGTGGAGAGGGGGTGCGCCTGCAGGGCATGGATCCCGAGCACACGCTGATCCTCGTCGATGGCGTGCGCGTGGGCGGGCGGGTGAATGGCGTCGTGGACCTGCGCCGACTCCCGGTCTCCGACGTCGAGCAGATCGAGATTGTCGAGGGACCGTCGGCCACCCTGTACGGCTCGGACGCCATGGCGGGGGTCATCCACATCCGCACCCGGCGGGCGAAGGCGCGGCCCCAGGCGGAGCTCAGCCTGCTCAGCGGACGGTTTGCCTCGCCGACGCGCGAGGTCGACGCGTCGGTACCTGACGCGGTTCCCGGGGAGATCGCCGACACCGTGGACGCGACGGCGAGCCTGTCCGGCGGCAGCGCGCGGATCCGGGGGCGGGTTCAGGCGGGATTCAGTGCGGCGGAAGCCTCGGATCCGACGCCGGAGGACCCGGGGACCACGGTCAACGCCTACCGCCAGGCGCGGGTGAGCGGCACCGCCGACCTCGACGTGAGCGAGCACCACACGATCAGCGCGGAGGCGCGCTGGCAGGCCTACCGCCGGTGGGGCGTCGACAGCCTGCCGACGGGCGCGGTGCTGGACCGGACGAACCTCACGACCGAGTGGGGCGCCTCCCTGGGTAGCGAGCTGGAGATCGGCGATCGAAGCCGTGTTCGGGCGCAGGTGGGCACGCGGGGCTGGACGGACCAGTATCGGGTCGACCAGCGCGGCTCCGACACCCAGGACGCCTACCAGCGCACCGAGGACGTGCTGGGGCAGGGGAGGGCGAGCCTGCAGGCGGTCGTGGGGCAGCGCCAGGTGGTGGTCGTCGGCAGCGAGGTCCTCGCCGAGCGTCTCACCGCCGACCGACTCCAGCCCAAGACGGTCGATCGGGTGCGCGTCGCCGCCTTCCTGCAGGACCGCTGGGACCCGACCGGAACCGACGTCTGGGCCGTCGAGGGTGTCGTCCGCGCCGATCTCGACTCGCGCTTCGGCAGCTACGTCACCCCCCGCGCCGCCATCCGCTTCGCGCCCCGTGAAGACCTGCTCCTCCGCCTGTCCGGAGGCCGTGGCTTCCGCGCCCCCGACTTCCGCGAGATGTTCCTCGTCTTCGAGAATGCCGGTTCGGGCTACCGAGTCGACGGCACCGAGGACCTGCGCCCCGAGACCTCCTGGAACCTGCAGGGCGGCGTCGAGCTCCGGCCGACCCTGGGCACGACCCTCGCGGCGCGGGCCTTCCACAACGAGCTCTACGACCTCATCCAGGCCGATCTGATCGACGCCGGCGGCCCCGGCGAGCCCCAGCGCTACGCCTACGTCAACGTCGCCCGGGCGCGCACCACCGGCGGCGAGCTCGAGGCCGGCGTGCAGGACGACGACGTCGGCGCGGTCCTCCTCACCTACCGATTCACCGACACGCTGGACCGGGACCTCGGACTGCCCCTCTCTGGCCGCGCCCGCCACCAGCTCACCGGCTCCGCCCGCCTGCGGCTCCCCGCGCTCCGCTCCAGCGCCTCTGCCCGCGCGAGCCTGCTGGGCCCCCGCACCTACCTGGACGCCACCGGCGACGAGACCGTCCCCTACGACGTTCCCGCCACCCTGCAGCTCGACGCGACCTGGGTCGTCGAGCCGTCCGACCGCTTCACCGTCAACCTCGGGGTCGAGAACCTGCTCGACGTGGGTGCGGACCCCGAGACCCTCGTGCAATCCCGCCCACGCCGCGTCTTCCTCGGACTGACCGGTCGCCTGGGCCACCTCGGAGAACGACCATGACCCGCGCCGCCGTCCTGCTGCTCCTGCTCACCACCGCCTGTGTCGAGGATCTCGCCCCACAGACCGACGTCACCGACGACACCGATGCCACGGACACCGCAGACACGGATGACACGGGCGAACCCGCGGACGCGCGCGTCGTCTTCGAGGGTCCCGACGGCGACGGGGTCACCATCGCCACCATCGATGCCACCGGAGCCGAGGACTTCGTGCGGGTCGACCTCGCCACGTCGAGCGAGGCTGACGGAGAAGCGTCTTGGACCCTCGGCTTTCAGCGCTACACGGTGATCGTCGACGGGGGGAGCTCCGGCGACGGCGACGTGGAAGCGGTCTTCGTCGCCGACGCCAGCTTCGACAGCGCCCCGCCCACCGACGGCTGGGCAACCGACGCGCCAGACGCCGATGACGACGGCAAGGACGAGCTCGTCTTCGGGAGCTGGTACGACTACAACCCCGAGAACCACGTGCTGACGCCCAAGGCGGGTACCTGGTTCGTGCGCGACGCCCAGCACGTCTGGGCCTTGCAGATCCTCGGCTACTACAGCGAGGCCGGGGACGGCGGGTATCCGGAGATCCGATTCCGGGAGCTGTGAGCGGGTCGGACGCCAACCGTCATGTCATCGCCTGCTGCCGCGCCGCCAGATACGCCGGGTTCATGCGCACCAGCCTGATCCTCGCGTTCTTCCTCGTCGCGTGCACCAAGCCCGGTGCCGAGCCCCTCGACACCGACGTGCCCATCGTGGACACGGGAGACTGGGCGACGCCGACGGCGGCTGCGACCTGGCAGTGGCAGCTGCTGGACCCGGTCAACACCGACTACGACGTCGACGTCTACGATATCGACCTCTTCGACGTGCCCGACAGCACCATCGAGACCCTGCACGCCGCCGATCGCCTGGTCGTCTGCTACTTCTCGGCCGGCTCGATCGAGGACTGGCGCGACGACGCGGGCGACTTTCCCGAAGAGGCCATCGGCCGCAAGCTGGACGGCTGGGAGGGCGAGCGCTGGCTCGACGTGCGGCACCCGGAGGTCCTCGAGATCATGGAGGCGCGGCTCGACCACGCGAAGGGGCGCGGCTGCGATCTGGTCGAGCCCGACAATGTCGACGGGTCCGACAACAACACCGGGTTCGACCTGTCTCGCGACGACAGCGTCGCCTACCTGAAGCTGCTCGCGAACGCCGCCCACGAGCGGGGCCTGGGGATCGCGAAGAAGAACGGCGCCGAGACCACGACCGGGCTGGAGCCCTGGTTCGACGCCGCGGTGGTGGAGGAGTGCGCTGCGTTCACCGAGTGTGACGCGTGGGACGTGTTCGTCGCCGCGGACAAGCCGGTCTGGCAGGCGGAGTACCCGGACCCCGACACCCTCGCCGCGGCCGAGGAGCTCGCCAGCGAGGTGTGTGCGGACGCGGTGGCTGGCAACCGTCGGGCGCTGATCCTGCCTCTGGACCTGGATGATCGCTTCCGCGTCGACTGCGACGAACAGTAGGTAGAACGTAGAAAGAGAGTCGATCGCCCACCGGTTGGCCCCGCCCGTGTTGAAAACCGCTTGCAACAAGCATCGGATCGCGTCACTCTCCGTGTCCCTAGAATGAAATTGATTTTCATTTCCAATGGAGTGACCCCGATGATCCGCCTGCTCGCCCTGCCCCTCGTCCTCGCCGGCTGCGGAGGCCTGCCCGGCAACACCGGCGACGCCGTCGCGAACTACGCCGACATCGTGGAGGCGACCTACGCCGACACACTCGCCGACGCGCAGGCGCTCGACGGCACGCTCGAGGCCCTGGTCGCCGATCCGTCGGACACCACCCTGGCTGCGGCGCGCACCGCGTGGCTCGACTCCCGCGAGCCCTACCTGCAGACCGAGGTGTTCCGCTTCTACGACGGCCCGATCGACAACGCGGAGGACGGTCCCGAGGGGCTGATCAACGCCTGGCCGCTGGACGAGAACTACATCGACTACGTCGACGGCGACCCGGACGCGGGCATCATCAACGGCTCCGAGACCATCGACGCGGCCACGCTCGAGGGGCTCAACGAGCAGGGCGGCGAGAAGAACATCGCCACGGGCTACCACGCGATCGAGTTCCTGCTCTGGGGCCAGGATCAGAGCACGACCGGCCCCGGCGATCGCCCCTACACCGACTACGTGACCGACGGTCAGGGCACCGCGGCCAACCAGGAGCGACGGGGGCAGTACCTGACCGTCGCCGGCGACCTGCTGGTCGGCCACATCGAACAGGTGCACGCCCAGTGGACCCCGGACGCCGCCTACCGCACCGACTTCGAGGCCGACGCCGAGCTGGGTCTGGAGCGAATCCTCACCGGCATGGCCATCCTGTCCGGCTTCGAGACCGGCGGCGAGCGCCTGCAGGCCGCGTTGGACAGCGGCTCCCAGGAGGACGAGCACAGCTGCTTCTCCGACAACACCCACCGCGACATGATCCAGGACGTGCGCGGCGTGCAGAACGTCTGGCTGGGCACCTACGTGCGGACCGACGGCAGCACGGTCAGCGGCGAGTCGATCCAGGCGGTCGTCGCGGCGAAGGACGCGGAGCTGGCCGACGCGATCACGGCGAAGATCGCCGAGAGTCTGGCGCTGGCGGAAGCGCTTCAGACCCCGTTCGACCAGGAGATCGTGCCCGGGGCCGAGGGCAACGCCCGCGTGCAGGCCCTCATCATCAGCCTGCGAGAGCAGGAGGACCTGCTGTTCGAGGCCTTCGCGCTGTTCGAGTTCACGGTCCCGAGCCCCGAGTAGGGCGGCGATCCGGGGCAGCACCCCGCTGCGGATCCATGGCTCCCTGCGGGCCACTGAATATGATATTCAGCTTCAGATTCGCGGAGGAGACCATGCGGTCGGCCCTGCTTCCGATCCTGCTTGTCCTCGTCGGCTGCGGCGACGGGCTCGAAGACGGCGAGTGGCTCCCGGGTGGGGAGACCACCAACACGGTGCTGCTGGGCAGCAACGCGTTCCTCATGCCCGCTCGGAACCTCACCGCCGAGCACGAGCAGGACTTCTACAGCGGCAACAGCTTCTTCAATCAGGCCTGGGTCGAGGCGCCGGCCAGCACGGACGCCCGCGACGGGCTCGGCCCGCTCTTCAACGCGCGGTCGTGCTCGGGCTGCCACTTCCGCGACGGACGCGCGGCTCCCCCCGAGGGCGGCGAGGGGCCCTTCGTCGGTGTGCTGCTCCGGCTCTCGGTCCCTGGCCCCGACGGTCCCGTGCCCGACCCGGTCTACGGCGGCCAGCTCCAGGACCAGGCCAACCCGGGGCTGCCCGCCGAGGCCCGACTCTCCGTACGCTGGGAGGAGTCGTCCGGCGCCTTTGCCGACGGCGAGCCCTACACGCTGATCCGTCCGGTCTTCACCCTCGACGACCCCGCGTACGGCCCGCTCCCCGATGACCTGCAGATCTCCGCCCGCAACGCGCCGCAGATGATCGGCCTGGGGCTGCTCGAGGCGATCCCCGAGGCGGACCTCGAGGCCCTCGCCGACCCCGACGACGCAGATGGAGACGGGATCTCCGGGCGGATCCAGCGGCACCCGGACGGCCGGGTCGGGCGCATGGGGTGGAAGGGCGACTCCCCCGACGTGGCCCAGCAGGTCGCCAACGCCTTCGCCGGCGACATGGGCCTCACCAGCCGCCTGGCCCGTGCAGACGACTGCACCGACGCCCAGGGGGCCTGCACCAGCGAGCCCGACGGGGGCGATCCCGAGGTGAGCGACGCCATCTTCGACAAGGTGGTGCTGTACGCCCGCACGGTCGCCGTGCCCGCTCGCCGCGCCGCCGACGATCGCACGATCCGAAGGGGCAAGGCGCTCTTCGGAGACCTCGGCTGCACCGCCTGCCACACCCCGTCCCACACCACCGCCGACGCCGCCCTGCCCGAGCTGAATGGCCAGCGGATCTGGCCCTACACCGACCTGCTGCTGCACGACATGGGTCCCGAGCTCGCCGACGATCGCCCCGTGCTGGACGCATCCGGGACGGAGTGGCGCACCCCGCCGCTGTGGGGCCTCGGCATGCTGGACGAGGTCAACGGCCACACCCGGCTGCTGCACGATGGGCGGGCTCGCGGCGTGGCCGAGGCGGTCTTGTGGCACGGGGGCGAGGCGGAGGCCGCTCGGGACGCATTCCGGGCGTTGGATGAAGAGGATCGCGAGGCGGTCGTGAAGTTCGTGGAGGACCTGTGAGTCGGGCGAAGGCCGTCGGTGCGTTGACGATCGCGTTGGTGACGGCGCTCGGTGGGTGTGACTCCGGCCCGTCCCAGACCGAGCAGCGCGCGGTCACCGTGAAGCACCTGGCCAGCGACTTCGCCCTCGCCCACTACCGGGAGTTCGCGACCCGCATGGACGCCCTCGATACCGCGGTCGGGGCCCTGTGCGCGGCCCCGGATCAGGCCCTGCTCGACGCGGCCCGCGACGCTGCCCTCGCCGCGGACGTCCCCTGGAAGCAGGCGGAGGTCATCCAGTTTGGCCCGGTGGTCGAGTACCCCGAGCGCCTCGGGCCCAAGATCGACGACTGGCCGGTGAAGACTGCGGACCTCGAGACCCTGCTGGTGTCGGAGGAGCCGCTCACCGTGGAGAGCTTCGCCAGCCGCGGCACCGCCGTGCGCGGCATCCCCGTGGTCGAGTACCTGCTGTGGGGTCCGTCGCTCACCGAGGACGACACCCTGGCGAGCCTGTCCGGCCGCCGCTGCGAGGCGCTGGTGGGCGTCACCGGAGACCTGCACGCCAACGCCGACGCCCTGGTCGCGGCGTGGGAGTCGCCCTGGGTCGACTGGGCGGGTGCACCGAGCCTCGCCGACGAGGGACCGTGGGACTTCCCCCAGCAGGCGCTGGACGAGTGGACCAACCGGCTCGCGTTCACCGTCGAGAACATCCGGGTCGAGAAGCTCGGCAAGCCCGTGGGCGACGCGTCTGGCGGCGAGCCGCAGCCCGACACCATCGAGCGTCGCTACAGCGGGGCGAGTCTCGCGGCGGCGAAGCACGCCCTTGCTGGCGTCGAGCAGGTCTGGACGGGCCTCGACGGCTCGCCCGAGTCCGGGATCCGCTCCCTGGTGCAGAGCGAGGCGCTGGCTGCGAGCATCGACGACCAGCTCGCCGACGCCATGGCGAAGCTCGACGCCATCCCCGAGCCGCTGGAGTCCGCCGTGACCGAGGATCCGGGCGCCATCGTCGCCGCCCAGGACGCGCTGCAGGCGCTCCAGGTGTCCATCCAGGTGGATCTGGCGCAGGACCTGTCGGTGACGATCACCTTCAACGACAACGATGGCGACTGACGCCAGCCTCCCGGAGCGCCTGCGGCGCTGGCTGGGGTCCGACACCGACGCGACCAGCCTGGCCATCTTCCGGCTGGGGTTCGGGTTGATCGCCACGTTTGCCGCGGTCCGCTTCATGGCGCTCGGCTGGATCGAGACCCTCGTCGCCGCACCGGTCTGGCACTTCGTGTGGGTGCCCGGCGTGGTCGAGCCGTCGATTCCCGTGCTGTACGGGCTCTTCATCGTGCAGGCGCTCGCCGGACTCGCGTTCGCGGCGGGCGCCCTCGTGCCTGGACGCCACCGCCTGCTGCACGCGCTCCTCGGCCCCGCAGCGCTGGTCGCCTGGCTCGCTTGCTTCGTCTACGTCGAGCTCATCGACAAGTCCCTCTACCTCAACCACTACGTGCTCTTCACCGTGCTCGGCGTGGTCCTGCTCGCGAGCCCCCTGCACCGGATCCACCTGGGTGGGGCGGCACCCTCCTGGGTGCTGCAGCTGCTGCGGGCCCAGGTCGCCCTGGTCTACTTCTGGGCCGGATTCGCCAAGATCAACGCCGACTGGCTCCTCCGCGGCGAGCCCCTGGTCACCTGGCTGCAGGCTCTGGGCGGCGTGCCCGGCATCGGCCCGCTCCTCGCCCACGATGCCCTCGCCATCGGCATGAGCTGGGGTGGCATGCTCTACGACCTGTTCGTGCCGCTGCTGCTCCTGTGGCCCCGTACCCGACTCCTCGGTGTGGTGCTGGTCGTCGGCTTTCACGTGGCAGTCGGTACCCTGTTCCCCATCGGCATCTTCCCCCTCCTCATGGTCGTGTCCGCCACCCTGCTGCTCGCGCCCGACTGGCCCCAGCGCCTCGGCCTGCGCTTGCCCACCGCAGCCGACCTGCGCCGGGCCGTGCTGCCCCTTCCCGGCACCGCCGTCTGGCTGGTCGTGCTCGCGGTCACCGCGCTCTTCCCGGCCCGCTTCCTGCTCTACGGACTCGACGTCAGCTGGACCGAGCGCGGCCACCGCTTCGCCTGGCGGGTGCTGCTCAACGAGAAGACCGGCATGGTCGACTATCGGGTGGTGGACCGGAGCAGCGGGAAGGTCTGGCGGGTCTCCCCCGCTTCCGAGCTGACCCCGATCCAGCACGAGCAGATGCGCACCCAGCCCGACATGATCCGCCAGTACGCCCTGCACCTGCGCGACCTGCACGCCGCCGAGGGGCGCGACGTCGCCGTCTACGCCGACTCGTGGGCGAGCCTGAACGGCCGGCCCGCGCAGCGCTTCGTAGATCCGTCGGTGGATCTCACCCAGACCCGGTCCGACCTGTGGTCCCAAGGCTGGATCACGCCCCTGCAGGAGTGACCGGATCCGGTCTGCACCTGCCGCAGTCCCTTGACTCCCACGGGGCTGTGGCATAAGCGCGCGGGGTCGTACCGACCGCCGCCAGGAGGCGCGTGATGGCCAAGAAGAAGAAGGACGCTCGGCAGTCGATCATCCTCGAGTGCACCGAGCAGAAGGGGACTGGGGTTCCGGGGATCTCCCGGTACACGACCCAGAAGAACAAGAAGAACACCCCCAAGCGACTCGAGCTCAAGAAGTACAACCCCTACCTGCGTCGCGTGACCCTGCACCGCGAGATCAAGTGATCTCGTGACCGCGGGACCAGCCGGTCTCGCGGGGTCACACACGCTGCGGCGTGGCCCACGATCATCCTGATCAAGCCCCCACGCCTCAACCCTTTCGCACCCCACAGGAGCCTTTCATGGCACGTTATCGTGGACCCCGGCTGAAGAAGTGCCGGGCCGTGGGCACGGTGCTTCCCGGTATCACCACGCGGGCGACGCTCGAGCGTCCCTTCCCGCCTGGTGAGCACGGAGCGAAGCGCCGCCGCAAGCCCTCGGACTTCAAGGTCCGTATGCAGGAGAAGCAGAAGGCACGATTCCACTTCGGAATCCTCGAGAAGCAGTTCCAGCGCTACGTCATCGAGGCGTCGCGTCAGAAGGGGCCCTCCGGCCTCAACCTGCTCCGCCTTCTCCAGAGCCGCCTGGACAACATCGTCTGGCGCATGGGCATGGCCGTCACCATCCCGGCCGCCCGCCAGCTGGTCGTCCATGGCCACATCGAGGTCAACGGTCGCCGCGTGGACCGTCCCAGCTTCCAGGTGAAGCCCGGTGACGTCATCTCCGTGCGTGAGCGCAGCGCCGCCAAGAAGTTCATCGAGGAGACCCTCGGTGTGACTGCGGCCATGCCCCGTCCGTCCTGGATCGAGTTCGACCCGGCCAAGAAGACCGGCAAGCTGATCAGCGCTCCCGAGCGCAACGATCTGCCCTTCGAGCTCAACGAGAACGCAATCATCGAGTTCTACTCGCAGAAGCTGTAGAACCCGGTAGTCCGGTACGACACCGAGGCCCCGTCTTCCGCAAGGAAGGCGGGGTTTCGTGTTGTCGGGGGGGTGGAAGAGGCGCACGCTGCCGTGTTCGGGGGCTGGAGCGGGTGGCGCGCTGCTACCCACCGGGTACGCCGCTGCATGAGGGGAGTTGCCATGCCCAAGACCGCGCTCGCTGACCTGCCCGCCACCCGCTCCGGCGGGGGCCCCGTCCTGCTCGTCCCGGCCACCGTGGCCGCCGCCTGGCGCGGCTTCCCCGACGACTACGAGCGCGCCTGCGAGCCTCGCGACTTCGTGCAGACCGACTGGGGTGGGCTCGGCTGGGTGGACGTGGACGGCACGACGGCGCTGGCACTCGACGGCGAGTTGGAGACGGTGTGGGTGCCCACCTCGACCGGCGGCATCGTGGCGCGCGGACCGGACATCGACGGTGGCTCACCCGAGGCGGTAGGGGCGCGCATCGAAGCGCTGGGCAGCGACGCCTGGACCCTCTTCCCCAAGCAGCTGACGGTGAAGGGCCCCGTCTACCTCTTCGACTCCGCGGCACCGGGCGCGGCACGGATCGAAGACATCGACGCGGACGACGGCGCCATCCAGGGGGCGCTCAAGCGCGGTACCTACCACGTCGAGTACGCGGCAGACGGTGCGAACGACTTCGTGCGTCTGCGCCGCACCTCCACGGCCAAGCGCCCGCCGAAGACGCTTCTGCGCCTGCCGGAGGTGCCTCCCGAACCCCTGCCGAGTCGAACATGGAAGCTCGGACCGGAGATCTCGCGCAACGAGCTCCCCAAGGGTGAGAACCTCAGGAGCCTGGGGGTGCGGGGCGAGCGCGTGGGGGGGCGCATCCTGGGCCTCACCACGTCGAAACCCTCGGTGCTCATCTGCATCGAGGCGGACGGCACCCGTCGCGAGCTGCACCACGACGAGCTCCTGATGCGCCCGTCCCCGCGCCCGGACGGGGGGTCCTTCCTGGTGGCCCGGCGGGGCGAGCCGGCCCTGTTCGAGGGCGCGTCGGAGGGGGGCCCCCTGATGCGGGTGTTCGAGCACGAGCGCGCCGGCTTCAACAGCCTGATGATCCAGGCGGACTGCGCGCTCCTGGTCCTCGGAGATGAGCTGGCCCTCGTCACGCGTCCGCCAGGGAGCGCTATCGGAACGCCGTTCGTGATCGCCGATCGACGCGCCATCTTCACGGCGCTCGTCAAGCGCATGCCCGACCCGCGCTTCGCCTACCTCGATGGAGACGGCGAGGGTGCACTGGTGGCCGTGCGCAACGGTCGCATCCGCATGGTCGAGGGCTTCAACACGACCAAGCGGCAGCTGCGGGTGGTCGGCGATCGCGTCTTCCTCGGTATCACGGGGCGCACCGGCTATTCCGACTGGCGGGAGATGCTCGACTTCGATGCGGCCTGGGACGAGCTCGGCTGATCCAGGTCACGGCGCGGACGAGGACGGCGAGGTGGTCCTCTTCTGGTCCGACCCGGGGAAGTGAGCACCGGCCTTCACCGGTCCGCGCGCAGCTCCATCACCGTCTCGAAAGCCGCGGCGCGCTGGGCGATGCTCGCTCCTTGGGCCCGGCGTCCCTCGACCTGCAGCGCCGTCTGCTGCATGACCGGGACTCCGCCAAAGTGCAGCTCATAGTAGCCGTTCTCGGCTCCCTCCTCGATGAGCACCCGCCCCGTCATGGTCGGCCGCCACCCGGTCGCGCCGCGCTCCTCTCACCAGCCCGAGGTCCCTCACGCCCGGTCCCAGCTCCGCCCGCGTCACCCGGAACGGCCCCTTCCACCGCCCCTCGCAGGTCCGGTAGTAGCGTTCTGCACGGGCTCGTTGGTCCATGGAACTCCGTCACCCGGCTCGCCTGGACCTGCCCTCGTGTGCCACCATCCGCCGCAGCTCGGTGGCGCCCCGCCGGGCACCCCTCACCCCCCCACATGCCTCCGCACCACCACCGGCAGCAGGGCCCGCAGCCCCTCCGGATCCGCGGCCGCCTCGATCCGCGCCGCCAGGTCCTCCCTGAGCGGGCCGTTCGGCGGGTAGGCGTAGATCCGGCCGCAGTACTGGGTTGGGCGCACGCCGAGCACGTAGCGGCGGAGGCGGTGGCCGCGTCGGGGATCGCCGCCGAGACCGCGGGTGAGGTGGGCGGAGAAGCTGCCGCCGCGGAAGCTGGTGACGACGTGGTTCAGCAGGGCGATCTCGGCGGGGTCGAGGCGCCAGACCCGAGGTCGGGAGGTCGTGGACTCCGGGGGCGCGGGAGCTGGGGAGCCGACCCGGGACAGGGCGTGGCTGCCGAAGCGATCGATGGCGTCGTGACCGAGGAAGGCGAAGAGCTGGGTCGCGCGGTCGCCGGGTCGCAGGACGAGCTCGAACGCCGGTCCCACGTCGGTGGCCTCGCCGGGGGACAGGTCGTGCGCGGCGTCGCCGCCGTCGAGGGCGAACAGGGTCAGGGGCACGGCGCTGTCGGCCGGCCGGCGCACGCGAAGGCCGTCGTGCACGCGCTCGACGACGCAGGCGGGGGCCGCGGCAGGGGGCAGGGAGGCAAGCGTCACGGGGGTGGTGTGCAGAGCGCTGCCGCGCTCGGGTCGGGCCATGGCCGCGCTGCCGAGCGCGAGTCGATCGGCGCGCACCATCCTGCGAAAGCCGGCGATCTCCCCGTGGGGTTCTCGGGTCGGGTGCAGCACCAGGGCGATCGGACGGGGGTCGGTGGAGGCCAGGTGGGGCAGGCGCTCGCGCAGGCGCTCGGCGTCGATGGGACGGCGCTCGGCGACGAGCACGCGGACGGCGGCAGCGAGCTCGGGCAGGTCGCCGCGCCAGGGCAGGGACACCAGCGCATCGAGGGCATCGGGGCTGATCGGGACCCCGTCGAGGGCGTGCAGCACGCGGGTTCGGATGGCGGCGCGCCCGCGGTCGCGGAGGGAGGGCACGTCGAGCACGACCGCGGTCAGCTGGGCCTGCAGGGTGGGGGGCAGGCCGATGTGGTCGAGCTCGGAGCGCGTGGTCGCGACCAGGCAGGGGCCGGCGCGCCGTTCGTCCGGATCCAGGCCGGACAGGTGTCGGGGGCGGACCGGGCCGGGGGCCGCCTCGAGCACGGCGCGGAGCACCACGTGGCGCAGCTCGCGGGTGTTGCCGGGCCAGCCGTGTTCGAGCAGCCGATTGGCGGCCTCGTCGGAGAGCCAGTCCGGGTCCGCCTCCCGTCCGAGCGCCTCGGCCGCGAAGGTCCGGGCGAGGTGCAGCACGTCGCGCCCGCGCTCGCGGAGGGGCGGCATGTGCAGGGTCACCGCGTCGAGACGCCGGAGGAGGTCCTCGCGGAAGCGGCCGGCGCGTGCCATCGCGTCGAGATCGGCGTTGGTCGCGGCCAGGACGCGAACGTCCACCCGCACGACCCGGTCGGATCCCACCGGTCGGACCTCGCCCTGCTGCAGCACCCGGAGCAGGCGTGCCTGGGCGGCGAGGGGCATGTTGCCCAGCTCGTCGAGGACCAGGGTTCCCCGGTCGGCACTGCGGAAGGCGCCCGCACGATCGCGCTCGGCGCCGGTGAACGCTCCCCGCACGTGACCGAACAGCTCGCTCTCGACCAGCTCGGGGCTGATGCTGCCGACGTCGACGAAGACGAGCGGTCCGGATCGACCGCTGGCCGCGTGCACTGCGCGGGCGAGGAGCTCCTTGCCGACGCCGGGCTCGCCGACGATGAGGACCGGCAGGGGAGCCCGGGCAGCGCGCTCCGCCTGGGCGAGCACCCGACACAGCGCGGCGCTGTCGCCGTTCAAGGCGTCGAACGCCGCATGACGCGGTCGGGTCCCTGGGGTGTGCGCACGCCGTGGGGGGCGGACGCTCGCCGCGCGGGTCTCGAGCTCCCGCCGGATGCGGGCGCGCGCATCCTCGTCCAGATCGGCCGGATCCTCGACCAGGAGCCACCCGGTCGAGCGATGTACGCCTCGGTCACCCGGGATCCGGCGCAGCGGCGCGCGGGTGCCGCTCACCGTGTGGGCCCAGGCGGCCAGGGCGGCTCGACCCGACCCCGGGGCTCCGACCAGGCTGACCGTCGCCTCGCTGCGACAGTGTCCCAGCAGCGCCGTGCGGACCGTGGCGAGGGAGGGGTCGATCGCCTCGATGTGCACGGCGTCGAGGGCCAGCAGGCGCGCGAGCTCCGCCGGTGACGGCCCCATCGCCAGGCCCCGGCGCTCGACCAGGGTGACGGCGTCGGCGAAGGGGCTCAGCGGTCCAGCTGACTCGCCCGGACCGACCCGGACGAGGACCATCCCCCCCGCGGCCACGCGCTCCGCCCAGGCTCGGGTGTCCGCGTCGAGCAGGTGCAGGTCGATCTCGACCAGCGGCTGGCGGGCCACGTCCCGGACCCAGTGGCGGTAGGCTGCCCGCCCGACCAGACCGGCCGGAAACGAGCTGTCTACGTCGATCTCGGTGGTGCCGGAGATGCAGAGGCGCTGGCAGGCACGCGCGATGAGCTCGGCGATCGCTCCCGGGGGGTCGCTGGCACCGTGCTGCACGCGCTTCCCTTGGCCAACCTCGTCCGCAACGAGATTCCGGCCGTTGAATGACGGCATGCTGTATCGCTCGGATGACTCTGGAAACAGGAAAATCAGAGTAACACGAGCAGTATCGTCCGGAGACTCAGTGCGTCGCAGTGTCGGAATGTGTGCAGTGCTGTGCACCGCTGTGCGACCCACATGCTCGCTTCTGCCGATCCTGCACAGCGGTCTGCACACGTCTCCGGCACGGCAATTGCCAGGAACGGCGTCCCGGAATGCACCGGGGTGCCCACGGAGTTCCACATGCGCCGCAACCTGTCCAAACTCGCCCTGCTCACCCTCATCGCCCTCCCCGCCGCCGCCGTCGACGTCAACCTCGGCTACTACGACGTGTCCTACGGCGACGAGGGTCTCTGGAACGACGCCACCGTGGGTGCGGGCCTGCAGTTCAACGGCACCGAGGTGACCTACCCGGGCACGCCGTGGACCGTCATGGCCATCAACTCCGCCGAGACCGGCCTGCAGTACGCGCGGGGCACCGGGCACAACGACTTCGATCTGCTCGCCTTTGGCGACTACAGCGGCCTTCCCGACCCCGCCGGCTTCTACTCCAGCGCGTCCGGCACCTCGGGCGTGTGGGTCGTCGACTCTGTCCAGATCGTCAAGCGCGAGATCTGGGACGAGAAGTCGCAGTCCCTGCGCCTGGACTTCGTGGTCACCAACACCGGCTGCGAGGACCTCAACAAGCTCGTCCTCATGCACGCCATCGATCCCGACCAGGACATCGGGTCCACCAGCCCCACGTACAACACCGTCAACGACACGACGGCGACCACGAACATGGTCTGGAGCGCGGGTCCGGTCACCAAGCTGACCGTCGCCTACGGCGTGTGCGACCCGGACACCCAGAGCGTCGGCCACACCGCGTGGAGCACCGACCCCTACGCCACCTTCGCCGACGACAACGGCGCCACCGCGGATCGCACCATGCACATCCGGGAGAAGATCGGCACGCTGATCCCGGGCGAGTCGGTGTCCTTCTCCTTCCTCTTCGTCGGCGCCAAGACCCCGTCCGACGCCGTCGACGTCTACTACAAGGCCGTCGAGGCCGGCGCGTGCTGCAACGACTGCGAGTGGACCGCCGACGAGATCAAGAAGGCCTGGGACACGGACGCCAAGGACGTCTCGGGCGTCAAGGCGATCGCTCCGAAGAGCGCCGAGAAGACCGCGAACGACCTGGCGGACGAGCGCTAGGCACGCGTCGGGTGGCCGCGGAGACCGACCAGGGTGCTCCGCGGTCCACCCGTCTGCACGGGTGAGGTCGCCTGGCGGCTGCCTGGACAGAGCCCCCGCCCGCACCACATCATGATCCTGGCCGGCTCCAGTCGCCGGTCGGGAGATCGGTTGTCCGACGACCTCGACGCATTCGCCACCAAGCATGGCCTGGGTGCCCAGGCGCGGGACGAGCTGCGGCAACTGATGGGGAAGAACGCGGTGTTCGGGGCGTCGACGCTCCTGACCGGCACCTGGGCCGATGGGGAGGATGACCCCGCCCCGTCAACCGAGGTCCGCTTGGACGTGGGGGCTGGTCCGGGGAGGATCGCCGGTCGGTACGAGGATCTGGGCCTCATCGGCACCGGTGGCATGGGCGAGGTGCGGCGGGTCCGCGACGTGGTCCTGGACCGCACGGTGGCCATGAAGATCGTGCGCGGGGACCGGGCCGGACTCACCCACGCGATCGCGCGCTTCCTGGAAGAGGCGCACGCCACGGCCCAGCTCCAGCACCCGGGCATCGTGCCCGTGCACGACGTCGGGCAGCTCGACGATGGACGACCCTGGTTCACCATGCGCGAGGTCCGGGGCGAGCCGCTCGAGGATGTCATCCGGGCCGTGCACCGGGCCGACGGGTCGCCCTCGACGACGGGCTGGACCTTCCGTCGGGTGCTTGCCGCCTTCGTCGCCATCTGCAACACCGTGGCCTACGCCCACCGGCGCGGCGTGCTCCACCGCGACCTCAAGCCCGGCAACCTGATGCTCGGCGATCTGGGCGAGGTGTACGTCTTGGACTGGGGGATCGCGAAGATCCTCGGCCGCGTGCTGGTGGAGGGGGACGAGCCGGTGGTACGCGGACCGGCCGCCGCGCTCGCCACCCGGGTCGGCAAGATCAGCGGAACGCCTGGCTTCATGGCCCCCGAGCAGGCCAGCGAGACGGCAGCGGCCAGCGACCCCGCGGTCGACCTGTACGCCCTGGGCGCGGTGCTCTACGTCGCGCTGTGCGGGCACGAGCCCTACACCGGATCCTCGGCGGAGATCCTGGAACAGCTACGGATGGGGCCCCCGGTGCCGGTGCAGGAGCGCGCACGTGGCCCGGTGGCTGCGGAGCTCGCTGGGATCTGCAGCCGGGCGATGGCGCGGGAGCCCAGGAAGCGGTTCCCGACAGCAGACGCGCTGGGCGGTGCGGTCCAGGACTGGCTGGTCGGCGCTCGTCGCCGCGAGCAGGCCCTGGAGGTGGCGGCGCGGGCGGACGCTCGGGCGCGTCGGTCAGCGGACCTGGAGCGCTGTGCCCGGGAGCTCCGGCGCGAGAGCCAGGGACTGCTGGCAGGGCTGGACCCGTGGTCGACCGAGGAGGAGAAGGCCCCTGGGTGGGCGGCGGAGGATCAAGCTCGGATCGCCGAGCGGGCAGTCAGGCTCGAGGAGCTGGCCGTCGATCAGACCCTGCAGGCTGCGCTGCAGATCGACCCCGAGCTCCCAGAAGCCCACGTGGCCCTGGTGGAGCGACACCGGGCGCGCCACGCCTCGGCCGAGGAGGCCGGGGACGACGACGTGTGCGCTGCGGCGGAGACGTTGCTCCGCGCCCATGCCGAGGCGCTGCCGGGCGGCCATCCGGTGCGTCGGGCCACTGCGGCCTACCTGAAGGGAGATGGCGCGCTGACCCTGGTGACCGAGCCGCCTGGCGCCGAGGTGCTGCTCTACCGGGTCGAGGAGCACAACCGCCGGCTGGTGGAGGTGTTCGAACGAAGTCTAGGACAGACGCCGCTGATCCGCGAGTCACTGCCGCGGGGGAGCTACCTCTGCCTCGTGCGGCATCCTGACTGTGACGAGGTCCGCTACCCGGTCGAGATCAGCCGCCTCGGCCACTGGGACGGGGAGAGGCCGGGCGAGTCCGAGCCCCATGCGATCCGTCTGCCGACGCGTGGACAGCTGGGTCCGGACGTGGTCTACGTGCCCGCCGGCTGGTTTCGCTTCGGCGGCGATCCGCTGGTGGACTGCTTTCCCCGCGGCCGGAGCTGGTGCGATGCCCTGGTCGTGCAGCGCTTCCCGGTCACCAATGCCCAGCTGGTCGCGTTCCTCAACCACCTGATCCTCGAGGGCGACGAGGCGCTCGCCCTGGCCATCGTCCCGCGGGAGACGGTCGCGACGGGCGACACCGACGCACATCCACGAATAGCTCGCAATGAACGCGGACTCTACGACCTGTCCCTGAGCTGCCGCGGCGTGCGCTGGCCGCCGGACTGGCCCGCGGTGCTGATCGACTGGGACGGCGCCCGCGCCTGCCTTCAGTGGCTCGCCGAGCAGAGCGGACATCCCTGGCGCCTGCCGTCGGAGCTGGAGTGGGAGAAGGCTGCGCGAGGGGTCGATGGGCGCTGGTTCCCGTGGGGAAACCACCACGACTGGTCATGGGCCAACAACCGGCTGTCCAGTCCCGGGCCCCCCGGCCTGGTCTCCATCTCCGACCATCCCGTCGACTGCAGCATCTACGGCGTGCGCGGTCTGGGCGGCTCGTCCCTGGACTGGTGCATGGACGCGTTCGTGCACCCGCCGCCGTCGGTGCCCGACCTGCTCCCCGAGCCCGAGCCCGTCGCGGCGGATCTCCGGGTGGTCCGCGGGGGAAGCTGCAAGGGACGCCCGCGAAATGCCAGGGTTGCCTATCGCTATCGGAACGAGACCTGGCGTCGGCACGCCGACCTGGGCGTCCGCGGGTTCTGCCGGCCCTGGTGAGCGGCCGCGTCCGCCTACGACCCAGGACAGCAGCAGCTCGCGATGCTGGGGGGCTGGCTTCGTCCAGTCGGACCCGTCGCCGAAAAACCTCCTCCTTGCCGCTCGCTTACGATGCCGGTTGCAACGGCCAGATCGGTCCACCCGTGGGGTAGGCTGTCCGCCACGGGGAGGTGAGATGCGACTGGCGATCCCTGCGCTCGTCCTGCTGTTCTCGGCGTGTGAACCGGGCAGCGGCGACGACTCCGGGCAGGACACGGCGATCACCGACCCGGTGGTCCAGGACGTGGACTTCACCTGTGACGAGTCCGCGGTACCCGAGGCGCTGCCCCTGCGCCGGCTCACGCGAACCCAGCACGGCAACACCCTGCTGGCACTCGCCGCCGAGCTGCTGCCGGCGGAGACCGCGGCCCTGACGACCGAGCTCCAGCCGGCGCTCGAGTCCCTGGTGCCCGACAGCCCCCGCGGTCCGGACAAGCACTTCGGGCGCCTCTCGCGCATGGACCAGGACGTCTCCCAGGCCCACGTCGATCGCGGCTACGACGCGGCGGTCGCCTTCGCGCGGGTCGTGACCGAGGGCGGGCGCCTGACCGAGATCGCCGGGACCTGCGACGCCGCCGAGCTCGCCTGCCTGCGGGGCTTCGTCGAGCGCTTCGGGCCCGTCGCCCTGCGCCGCCCGCTCACCGAGGCGGAAGTCGACCACGTCCTGCTCGCCGTCCAGGACGACCCGGTCTCCCGGGCCGACTGGCGCGACGCCATCACCGTGCTGCTGCTGCACCCGGACCACCTCTACCTCGTGCAGAGCGTGCTCGACGAGGGCGAGGAGCCCGCCCGCCTGGACGCGTGGTCCCTCGCCAGCCGCCTGTCCTACCACCTGTGGCAGGCGCCCCCCGACGCCGAGCTGCGCGCTGCCGCCGCGTCGGGCGATCTGCTCGACGACGCCGCCTACGCCGCCCAGGTCGACCGCATGCTCGCCGACCCCCGCGCCCGGGAGGCCATCCGCGAGTTCATCTCCGAGTGGCTCGGAAACACGACGTTGGAGGCACTGAACAGTCGGATCGGCACCCCGGTGTTCGACGCCTTCCGCGGCGAGTACACGCCCAGCGACACCCTGCGCGACGAGATGCTCGCCGAGGTGACCGACGCGGTGCTGTGGAACTACGATCACGGTGGCACCTGGGACGACGTGCTCACCGACTCCCGCCCGTTCGCTCGTACGGACGGCCTCGCCACCCTCTACGACGCTCCAACCTGGGACGGCCTCGGCGAGCCCCCCGCGTCCACCCAGGACTCCCGCGCCGGGCTCATCACCCGCCCGGCCTTCGTCGCGACCGGCTCGCCCAACACCCGGCCCATCATGAAGGGCGTCCTGATCCGCAAGGCGCTGCTCTGCGACGCGATCGGTGAGGCCCCGGCCGACGTCGCCGGCGAGCCGCCCGCGCTCGACGAGCACTCCAGCACCCGCCAGGTCGTGGAGAACCTGACCGGCACCGGATCCTGCGCCCAGTGCCACGTGCGGCTCATCAACCCGATGGGCTTCGTCACCGAGGACTTCGACGCCCTCGGCCGTCCGCGCACCCACCAGACGCTGTTCGACGCCGAGGGCAACGTCGTGACCGAGGTGCCGGTCGACACGAAGGTCGACTCCTACGTCTCGGGCAGCCAGGCCGACCCGGTCGAGGACGCCCACGAGCTGACCGCACTCCTGGTCGAGTCCCCCAAGCCCCGCGCCTGCCTCACCCGGCACTGGTTCCGGTTCACGTTCGGGCGCATGGAGGACCGGGTCAGCGACGGCTGTGCCCTGGCCGCGGTCGACGAGGCGCTCGACGAGGGCATGAGCCTCGAGCAGGCCCTGCGCGCCATCGCCCTCACCGACGCGTTCAAGCGCCGCTCCATCGGAGGTTGGTGATGACCACCCGCCGACGCTTCCTGCAGACGCTCGCCGGCGCGGCCATCGCCACGCCCTTCCTGCCTTCCCTGCTGCCGCGCAACGCGTGGGCCGCTGACGAGGCGCCGCGGCGCTTCGTCTCGTTCGCGACCAACCACGGCGCCATCTGGCAGAACTTCATGTGTCCGCCCGACGAGGTGCTCACCGAGCGCATGACCCACGCCGGCCACGAGATCCGGCGCGGCGATCTGGTGCTCGGCTCCAGCGGGGGGCGGGCCAGCCTGTCACCGGTGCTCACCGCCAGCGCCGCGGTGCTGACGCCCGCCCTGGTCGCCAAGATGACCGTGGCGCGTGGCTTCGACGTGCCGTTCTACATGGGCCACAACAACGGTACCCACCTGGGCGACTTCCTCGATGATGACCACCACGTCACCATCGACCAGCTGATGGCCTACTCGGACGCCTTCTACGGCGACACCTCGACCATCGTCGAGCGTGCGCTCACCCTGGGCAGCGGCGCGACCAGCCTCGGCTACGCCAACCCCGCCGACAAGAGCGCCGGCCTGTCCGCCGTGCCCGGCGAGAGCGACTCGATGGGGCTGTTTCGCCGGATCTTCCGCCCGACCGAGGAGGACCCGCGCCGACCGGTCGTGGACCTGGTGCTCGACGACTACAAGAGCCTGCGAGATGGAAATCGAAGGATCTCGGCGGAGGATCGGCAGCGACTCGATGCGCACGTCCAGCGTCTGTACGAACTGGAGCGCAAGCTGGAGGCGACCGGCGGCATCGCCTGCAACGACATCGACGAGCCGACCAAGGGCTCGCGGGACATCACCCGCCACTCGGACACCTACTACCTGGACCCGACCAAGCACGTCGAGGTCTGGCAGCTGATGAACGACGTCATCGTGGCGGCCTTCGCCTGCGACACCAGCCGCATCGCGACCATGCACACGATGTACCGGCAGACGTTCTCGTCGTATGCCGGTGACTGGCACCAGGACGTCGCCCACGAGTGCTACCGGAACGCGGAGCGGCACGACACGCTGATGACCGCGAACCAGGTCTTCTTCGAGGGTGTCTACGTCGACCTGATCAGCAAGCTCGACGCGGTGCGGGCGGAAGACGGCGGCACGCTGCTGGACGCGTCGGTCGTGCAGTGGTCTCAGGAGTCGGGGCCGAGCACCCACGAGGCGCTGGAGATGCCGTACGTGCTGGCTGGAAGTGCTGGAGGAAGGCTGCGGACCGGGCAGTACCTCGACTTCCGGAACCTGAACGTCGAGTTCAAGCGGAACAACTCGGAGATCCTGGTGCCGACGATGCACACGGGCCTCTTCGCCAACCAGTACCTGGCGACCCTGCTGGACGCGCTCGGCGTGCCGCGGTCGGAGTACGAGACCGGCGAGTACGGCGGCTACGGCAAGTTCAAGCGCGAGACCGCCACCTGGTGGACCGGGTACGGCAAGCACACCGAGGCCCAGTTCCAGGCGATGGGCACGCCGGTGCCGTGGATGCTGGCGTAGTCCCTACTCGCAGGCGCTCGAGGGCAGGTAGCCCGGCGCCGTGTGGCGGATGCGGTGGCCGCGGACGGCGTCGCCCTCGTCGAGGATCTCCCAGGTGAGGCCCCCGTCGCCGCTGCGGTAGAAGCGCTGCTTGTCGTACCACTGTTGCCAGCCCTCGTGGATGCCGACCAGCACGGTGTCGCCGGGGATGGCCGTGACCTCGCCGAGGAAGCGGGGCAGGGTGGCGGCCTCGGACGTCCAGGCCTCGCCGTCGGGACTGCTCCAGCGCATGCCCTGGGCAAACACCAGGAAGGACGTACCATCCCAGCTGACGTGCACGCTTCCGCCGTCGTCGCGAAGCGGGGTGACGACCCAGGTCTCGCCGCCATCGGCCGATGCGCAGACCGATCCGGTGCGGCTGCCGAGCACGATGGTGCCGTTGCCGTAGGCGAGTCGCCGCCCGCCCACGCAGGCGCCGGCGGCCGCGTCGACGTCCTCCCAGGTGTCGCCACCGTCGCGGGAGAGCACGACGTCCTCGTTGCCCAGCAGGATCGCCCGGCCGCTGCCGTAGGTCGCAAAGCCCGCGTTGCGCACGTGATAGTCGGTGCCGCCATCGTTCAGGGTCATCGGCGGGTTGGTGACGGTCTGCCAGGTCTCGCCGCCGTCGGACGTGCGCTGGGGATTGTAGCGGTCGGGGGCCAGGATCCCGTCGAACGTGCCCAGGATGGAGCCGAAGGTGCGGTCCTCATGCACGACGTCCCAGGCCAGACCGTCCGTGCTGGTGCGCACGCTGCCTGGCTTGCCCCACCCGAGCGTCATCCAGAACGCGCCGTCCCAGTAGACCAGGCCTTTGGGGCTCGCGACGTGGTGGTCGCAGTCGCAGGTGTCCATCACGTGGCACGCGCCGTCGCTGTCGGCCCAGGAGCACGACGCGCCCGCCTGGAAGCACACCACCGAGGCGGCCTCGTCGCACACGTCCTCGTCGCCCTCTTGGTCGAGGCTGCGCTCGCCTCGCCAGGTGAGTCCGTCGCACGTCCAGGTCGTGCGGCCGAGGTCGCCGAGTGCCATCACGACGCCCACGCTGCCGTCGGGCACCGCGGGCAGCTCCGGGTAGGGGTCGTAGGGGGCATGTCCGGAGAAGGCGCTTCCCAGGTGGGTGATCTCGAAGGTGGTCCCCTCGCCGTCGGGGCCGGATCCGGTGGTGCGTGGCTCGGGAGCGCCGTGGGGCTGGAAGAAGGCGGTCGTGTCGGAGGGCGGCTCGTCGACGAAGATCGTCAGGGTCGCGGGTGCGTCCAGGACCAGCTCGGGGCTGACGCGGAAGATCGCCGACAGGGGCGCGTAGCCGCGGCGGTGGGCGTCGTCGGTCTGCTCGAACGTGAGCTCGGTCTTCGATGGCATCGCACCGGCGGGGATCGTCAGCCGCGCGCCGGCCAGCTCCATCACGACCCCGTCGCTCCCGACCCGCTGCACGACCCGGGTGTCGGTCTCTTCGGTCGGGGCCTCGGTGCGCGGGTCCTCGGTGTCGGAGTCCGTGTCCGAGTCGGTGTCGGTGTCGGTGTCGGTGTCGGTGACGTCGCTGTCGTCGACCTCCGTGTCGGCCGCATCCGGGTCGGTCGGGCAGCCACAGAGCAGCGCGACGGCCAGCAGTCCCCTGCGCATCCTCACCTCCGGCGACAGCGTGACAGATGGGGGGGCAGCGAGGCTTTCGGGGGGCTGTCGGCCTTCGCCGCGGTGCCGTCTGAACCGACCTGAATCCGTCTGAAGAACCGGGCTTCAGCATGGTTCCGCTGCGCCTGCCGGAGGACCCTGAAGTCCGCGGTGCCCCCTCTGGGGCGTCGCCTCTCTTCGGAGGACCCGTGAAGCAGCTCCGCTCCTCGACCCCTTCACCTGCACCCAGGGCCGCGCCTGCCCCCCAGCAGGCCGCTCCCGCTCCCACGCCCGACGTCGGCCTCGACGGCGGGGGAGCAGCCGGCAGCGCCACCCCGGTCCTCGATGCCGCCGACGGCGAGCTCGGCACCTCGGACTGGGAGTTCGAGGCCAATGAGGTCCCTGCGGCGACGCTGGCCAGCATCGACGATCAGACGGCGAGCTGGTCGGCCGACCTCGGTGAGATCGATGCCGCGCTCCTCCCGGCGATGGCGGAGCTCGGGGCGCTGGCGGACACCGGGCTCCGGCAGGGGGACAAGGCTTCCTTCGAGGAGGCCTGGAGCGGCACCCGGGACACCATCCGTGCTGCCGGGGAAATCGTCGAGGACGCCGAACGCATCGAGGAGGACTGCGACGAGGTCGCCGAGGGCGGGGCGGACGTCAGCCGCCTGCGCGCGATGGTGACGACCGGGCTGGCGGCGGTGTTCGACAAGAGTCTGCGCCAGCCGGCCTTCGCCCAGGCGTGGGTGCCCACCTCCTACGACGGCGGCTCGTCACCGCAAGGCCTGACCCCCGGGAAGCTCGGCGTTCACCCGAAGTTCTCGAAGAGCCCTCGCAAGGTCCTCTCCCAGTGGGAGCGCTACGCCCAGGACAGCTACAGCGCGTACAGCTGGACCCTGTCCGACGTGGAGGCCGTCGAGCGCTTCGCGGCTGCGGCGATGGAGTACCCGACGTGGGTCGCGCTGGAGCAGCGGCTCTCCCAGCTGGACGGCTTCGGAGATCAGCCCGAGCCGGCGGCCATCGACGAGTTCGTCAGTCCCTTCGGTGGCGTCGTTCCTCCCCATGAGGACGCGGTCGGGCGCTCGCGCGAGTACCTCGACGCCGTGTTCGCGGGGCACACCAACGCGTTCTGGTCGGGCATGGCGGCGCAGAACTACACCAAGACCGTCGACCAGATCTACCTGGAGGACCAGACCACCGGCCAGGTGCTGCCCGAGTTCGAGAACCTCGAGACGGCCATCTCGGGGATCCGCAAGGAAGTCGAGAGCAGCTACCTCAGCGACGCGAACGTCCTCACCTGGCTCGCCTGGGCCGATACGCCAGAAGAGAGGGACTATGTACTCTTCCGGCTGGAGCACATGAGCCTGCTCTCGCCGATGCGCAACCGACTCTCCGAGGACGCCCAGAAGAAGTACGACGACTACCGGTCCAAGTCCCTGTCGTTCAAGGGCGGGCGCGGGGAGATCACCGAGGGTCCAAGCCTCGTCGACTGCGCCGTGGACGTGGTCGAAGGCTACGCGGACGCCATCGCCAGCCTCGCGGATCTGGACGCGATCCTCGCGACCCTGGGTCAGACGGAAGCGGTGGAGCTGCTGCTCGAGATCGCCGGCGACCGCCTCTCCCTGGTGCTCGACTGGCTGATCGACAACCCCGCCAGCCAGTTCCTGGCGCCGGTCATCAAGCTCATCGGCGACGCGGTGCACGTGCTCGCGGAGATCCTCGATCGGATCACCGTGGACGACGTCGTGCTGGTGGCCAAGCGGATCGCGGGGATCGGGCTCCTCGCGGTGCTCTGCGCGGCGCTGTGGCTCCTGGAGACGGTCAAGCTGGTGCCGGTCCTCGGCGATCTCGGTGAGCAGCTCCTGCTCGCGGTCTGGCGCCACCTTCCCGCGGACTTCAAGGCGCTGATCACCGAGCTCTTCACGGAGGTCTGGCCGGAGGGCTACGGCCTCGCCTTCGACGCCAACCTCGGCGCGACCTTCGGCATCCCGATCCATGTCGGCGTCGACGCCTACCTGCGGGTCGCCCACACCAAGGCGGGCCAGTTCCAGATGCAGCGCGGCGGCACGCTCAAGGTCGGCCTCGACACCGGGGCGGGGGTCGGGTTCTCGGCGGGCGTTCCGGGCAAGAAGAAGAAGGGGATCAGCGAGGGGGACGACGTCATCGCCGCCGAGGCCGGTGCGTCCGCCGGGGCTGGGCTCAAGACGGTCGCCCACGAAGAGTACGACTTCCCCGTGACCGAGGACGA
>MDTC01035038.1_pt1 | contig 33619 bp, 49 predicted proteins | sample 811181 | NCBI WGS metagenome assembly MDTC01 (sample SAMN05326644, study PRJNA326480) | marine metagenome | isolation source: seawater | place: Pacific Ocean: North | collected 2011
AACCTTTACGGAAGCACCACCTTTAAATTCTGGTATTGAAGTTAGAAAGTTTATCGGAAATGTTACAACCCTTGAAGGTATCTCAGGTGTAACGGCTGGTACTAATCTTAACGGTGGTGGTACGTCAGGGAATGTAACAGTTAATGTAGATACAGCTCCTAGTTTCACTCAGGTAGATATTACGGCCCAAGGTGACCTAAGACTCCAAGATTCATCTGGAGGACAGTACGCAGCATTACAAGCGGCTGCAACGACTACATCTTATACATTGACGCTACCAGCAGCCGTTGGTTCGTCTGGTCAGGTTTTACAAACTACGGATGGGTCTGGGACTTTGGGATTTGCTACCGTAGGCGGTGCATATAACGAATGGGCTGTTAAAACGACAACGTATCAATTAGTTCACAAAGACCAGATTATCTGCAATCACGCAAGCACACCTTTTACGGTTACGTTACCTACAGCGAATGTTGCTGGCGGTAATGTTGGCAATACAGTAATTATCAAAAATGTTGGAGCAGCAACAGTAACAATTGCTAGAAATTCTAGCCCAATAGATTCGGTAGCAGCAGATGGAACACTCCCAACTGGTAATGCAGTCCAGATGGTTTATACGGACGATACAATCGGGTGGGCAACTCTCTGAGGATTATAGAATGGCAATTTTAGGAAACAACACAGCAGGACGAGCATTACCAAATATAGGTTTTTTTGCTTCACAGTCATGGACGCCACCATACTCAATGCAAGCCTATGTGTATGTTGTTGGCGGAGGTGGGTCAGGCGCAGCGACTCAACACTCTTCTTCTAATAGGTCAACGGGCGGTGGTGCTGGTGGTTGTGCTGTTAGTTTATTAACGCTTCTGTCATCTGTTGCATATACTATTTCGATAGGTGCTGGCGGTGCTCGCAAACAGTCAACACTTGCTGGTGCAGCCGGTAGTAGTTCATCTTTTTCGGGGTCAGGAATAACTACGATGTCAGCTTTTGGAGGAATTGGAGGAGTGTCTGCTAGTTCAGGAACGGCCACAGGCGCGGCTGGTGGGGCTGCATCAGGAGGTAACATTTGCAATAACACTGGCGGTGCTGGGGGTGATTGTTCTAATGCAAATTATAATGTGTCGGGTGGCGGAGGTGTTGGCTTGTGGTCTACAGGAAACAAGGGTGGAGCTGGCACATCTAATGGTTTTCAAAGCGCAGCCGGTGGAATGTTAAATTATCCAACAGGCGCATTGGTAACGGGAACAGATTATACCAATTCTCCTTACAATGGTAAGTCGGCAAAACCTACAATGGCACCTTTTGATATTATTTCTAATTATGCCCCACAGGCAAATCTTCTTGATTCTGGCAGTGTGTCATTTTATGGAAATCAACAGCTTCAAGCAGGGGCATTTAGTTCGGCATATCCATATATAAATTTTACGTCTTACGGCCAAGTACCAGCAAGCCCTTTTCAGGGTGGCGCAAGTTTTTGTGCCAGTGGAACTACTCCATGTTTTGCTGGAGCAGGAGGACTAGGCGCTGGTGGTGGAGCATCATATGGATCAACCGTAATATCGGGGGCTGGTGGTGATGGGGCCGTTTTAATTTTTCCAGTGGATATGGTGTAACAAATGGCTAGATACAAAATTACGTATAAAGATGGCACTACTAATGAAATTATTGCTGCCGAGGATTTTTGTAAAGACATTACAAAAGATGGTGGGTCGTATGAATTAATTGCAGAGCCAGCTTTAACAGATGATGAAATTAAATTAAACGCAACAGCGTGGCGCAATATTGAATTAGAAGCAACAGATATTGTGAGTCAGACATCTGATTATGGAAAGTTTAGAGGCGCAACTAGAGATGAAGTAATCGCCTATCGAACGGCGCTAAGAGCGTGGACAGGAACCGCTGATTTTCCAGACAAGAAACCAACCTTGGGAAGCTAGTTATGGCACTAACAGAAGCACATAACAGGATGATTTTTGGCGCACCAGCTAATGTTAAAGATTTTGGTGCGGTAGGAAACGGTACGACTGATGATAGTGCTGCTATTCAATTAGCACTAGACCAAGCAGGGCGTGTATATCTTCCAGCAGGAACGTATCGAATTGACACTAGCCTGAGAATTAAATCATCCACACATTTTTTTGGCGATGGTGTTGAAGCATCTATTTTAAAAGAAGGTGGTGATGACGCAGCAGTAACACTAACTACATTGAATACCTCTATCTTGATTAACCAAGCCTATCAAGATAATGCAGCAAGCGGCAATGATTCTATGATAGTTGAGAATATTGGCTTTCATGGTAAACGTTCAACAGCCGTGGCGGATGGTGCGGTAACAACTACCAATAAGGGCATTGGTGGTATTTATTTCAAATACGCTACAAGAAGCCAGATTAAGAATTGTTACTTTAAAGATGGTTGGTCTGGGTTTGTATTCGATGGAACGCGAACAGGGTTTACCAACCTTGAACAAAACAGAATTGAGAATTGCACTGTATTTAACGCAGATAGTTGGAACGCTAATGGCAACACTGGCACACCCAGAGGAATGTCCATCGCTTGTGACTACACGATGCTTACTGATAATGCAGTTAACTCATCAGCAACAGGCTATTACATTAGCGGCACAAATGTAGTGGTTGATGGATGTGAAGCGCACGATTGGAATTATGACAACGGGTTTTACTGTCTTGCACCGCAGATTAAAATGACTAACTGCACAGCAAATGGCAATTCATTTGGCAATGGTTTTTCTTTAGCTTATAACGCTGGTGCGCTAGTTACAAACTGCGAAGCATTAAATTGCTCAAACATGGGTTTTAGGCTACACGCGCCACAACGAAATTCATCACTAGCAAACTGTAAGGCGATTAACTGTGGGTATGGGTTACGCGCAGAAAACACAGTAAGTTGGACTAGAGCAGCAGCCAATGTCACAGCAGCGGATGAAACAATAAATGTTGCGCCAACTGGTACAGCCAATGTTACGGTGAGGATGGTAACAGTTGACTTAGGCGAAGCCGTAAGCGGCACGTTATTCACTGCTGATGGCTGGATTAATATTGACGGTGGAACGGCAGCAGGATTCAACGGTTCATTTCCTATTTACTCTCTTAGCGGAAACAACATTAAATTTATTTCTGAGGATGCACCTGTGGGTAACTCAGGTGGTACGCCAGTTGTTCGATATTGCTTACATGATATTAATGTTAATAATTTCTTAACAGATACAAATGAGATTGATGCAGTAGAGCTACATAGAACAGGCAATATTATTCTAAACAATCTTACTGTCAAACAAGCTAAAAGCTACGGTGTGGAAATATTTGATAGCCGTTCTATTACTGTCGCTAATTGTATGTTTTATGAAACCTATCAGGCTGGCGTGTACGCACAGGATTCTGTCGGAGTAATCATCGACAACATCAAGACTTACGACACAAAAGGGTCGGGTGATACATCATCTAATCGAGGGGTTATTTCTTTCTACCAAGTGCAAGGTTTAACAATTACCAACGTAGTCGGTAGCAGTTATAAAACGTATTGGATAGCGCAAAGTGCTACGGCAGAGACTTACGCATCAACAGGCATAGTTAAGGATAACTATCGAACCGACAATATTACGCAACTAGACTTTACTTTATTCCCAATATTTTACGAAGGCAGCGGTGCTGGTACGCCAGAATCAGTCGTAGTTGCTGGTATTGGTAGTGTATGGCACAGGAATAATGGTGGCTCAAATACTTGTTTGTACGTTAAAGAATCTGGAGCAAGCAATACAGGATGGGTGGCTAAGTAATGGATATGAAAATGTTAACCAATGTACTACCTGTTGCAACCGTAGCAGCAGCAACAATTTTTAGTTATGCGACTCTAAGTGCAACGGCAGAAAGTAACACAGATGACATTGACCGCAACCACAAAACGCTAGAGAAGCATGAGGAAAAAATAGACACATTGGAAGACGAAGTTATTCGTCTTGCTAGTAAGACTGAGCGAATCGAAGAGGTTACGAGAGAAACCAAATTAGACGTTAAAGAAGTTTTATTGATTTTACGAAGGGAGTCCACGAAATGAGTAATCCGTATGAAGGCGTAGGAGCCAGCTTAAACGGTGCCGTAAGTACATGGGTATCCGTTACCCCTAGTGACGGTTCAGACAACGTAGGAACGGGAAATACAGCGATTGGTTTGTACATTGGAACAGCAGGAAACATTGTTGTTATTACCAAAAACGGTGACACAATTACTGTGCCTGTTCCAGACAATTTCTATTTTATTTGCGGTGTAACTAGAGTTAAGTCTACGTCTACAACTGCATCTAACATCTTTGCATTAATCGCATGACACTTGCCCACTTAAACGCATCAATCTTTTCGTCTATTCCCAGAGGCGGAAAGCGTGTTGGGCCTGACATTGTTGCCGATTTGCTGGTATGTGCTGGAGGCGCATCAGGTGGGCCTGGCCGGGGTGCTGGCGGGGGCGCGGGGGGAATGATTAATAACACCAATGTAACACTAGCAGGGGGAACAGCATTTACTGTAACCGTAGGGGCTGGCGGTGCTGCGGTTTCAAACACAGGCTTTCAAGGAAACAATGGTTCAAATTCTGTTTTGTCGGGAACAGGGTTGACCACCCTTACAGCGATTGGCGGGGGCGGGGGCGGTAACGCCTTGGCAACTTCTAATGATGGCCTAAATGGTGGGTCGGGGGGCGGTGCTACACGGTCAGGCTCGGTCGGGACGGCCACCACAGGGCAGGGAAATAATGGCGGTACTGGCGCCCAGGCAGGCTCGCAAGATGGTGGAGGCGGTGGGGGCGGTGCAGATGTTGATACTGGTTTTCCAGAAGCGGCTGTTGCTTGGTCGGGTTTTCCAGCCGATTCGGCTTACGGTGGGTATGGCGGTGCTGCGAAACAGGCTAGTTGGGGAGCCGTAACATTAAATTCGGTTAGTAACAAATACGCAGGTGGTGGAGGTGGAGGGGCATACAAAGGCACATCTGCTGGCGGAGAAGGTCAAGCTCGGCCTGGAAATAATGGGTCTGGAAATGGCGGTCAATTTGATTATAGAAGACAAGCTCTTGGTCAGGCTAATCCAGTAATTGCTGCAACGGCCGCCTCGGCTAATACCGCAGGGGGCGGTGGAGGCGGTGGGGGATTCTCTCTCGGAGGAATAGACGCTAACATAGGCGCGGCAGGAGGCTCTGGCATCGTGGTCATTCGTTATCAAGGAACGCAGACCGCATCGGGTGGAACAGTCACTTCAACTGGCGGCTACACTTATCATACATTTTTATCTAGCGGCACATTTACAACGGCATAAATATGGCACATTTTGCAAAAGTTAAAAGTCGAAAAGTTATTGAAGTCATTGTTGCTGAACAAGATTACATTGATTCGTTGCCAATCGAAAAAGGCGTGAAGTGGGTGCAAACAAGTTATAACACTAGCGGTAATATTCACTACGGTTGGGAAGAAGTTACTATCCAAGAATACGATGAGGATGATAATCCTTCGTCAACTTATAAGACGCAGCAGCCGTATGCGGATGGCGGTGTGCCTTTAAGAAAAAACTATGCTGGTGTTGGATATACCTATGACACAGGGCGAGATGCTTTTTATGCGCCTAAACCTTTTCCTAGTTGGACACTTAATGAAGACACTTGTTTGTGGGAACCACCCACCCCCATGCCTGATGATGACCTGATGTATGAGTGGGATGAATCAAAGAAAGAGTGGGTCGAAATAGAGTGAATGGAGATTATCGTCTTTGCTTTGATTGTGCAGCTAACGCCTGATGATAGTGAGCGTGTTGCTAATTATTTTATTAATCAAAAACAATGCGTACACATAGCAAGAGTTTTAACTAAACGAGAGGAAAACTATAAGCCAGCATTAGCGTTTTGTAGACCAGCCTTTGTTGACCCTAACAAAGTTGAGGTAGATGGATATGCCAAAACAATTACAAATAACCAGTAAGTACGCAAAGTACGATTTAGACCAAGATGGCACAGTAACAGACGAAGAAATAGAACGTCATCAACAACTGGTAGAACTAGAACTAAGAGAAGAAAAAGCCGATTCACAAAAACAAATGGCGTGGGTTGCTATGGCTTCTATGGTTTTATTTTCTATATTCCTTATGTCACCTATAATGCCTGACTCTAGAGTTAACGCATTGTCTGACCTTTTAGGTTTATTTTATATTGCACAGGCGAGTGTGTGTGGTGCGTACTTTGGGGCAACTGCATACATGAGTAGAAAGTAGTGTGCTTGAAGAAATACAACAAGCAAACCAAGCATTTGCTACAATTAAATCAGCCTTGCAAAATGGCAGGGAGTTTTATGACGTAAGCGAATCGTGTGCTACATACTTTAATTGTAAAAGTTTAATTGCAAGACGAAGTAAAAAGAAAGGAAGAAAGACAGAACTGCAAAACTTTATGGAGTTAGAGAAACTTCGCAAGCAAGAAGAATGGATAAGAGAATGGATGATATATGCTGGCAGACCTAACCTATATGACGATTGGTTAAAGTTTCAAAGTCAGTGTAAAAAAGTAAGAGCCGCAGAAGAACGTGCAAAAAAACAATCAGATGAAGCAATAGCCAATCAAGTTATGAAATGGTTTAAATGGATGGGCGGTGCTACAGCTACATTGTTTTCTATTCTTGTGGCAATAATGGACTTCTTACAAGTAGCAAAGGGAGATTAAAATGTTGCAAGCATTGATAGGCCCAGTAGCAGGATTGTTAGATAAGTTTATTCCTGATGCTGACGAAAAAGCAAAGCTGGCTCATGACATAGCTACATTATCTGAACGACACCATCAAGAAATAATGATGGCGCAGATAGAAGTGTTAAAAGCTGATGCAAAGGGCAACTGGTTCCAAGCGTCTTGGAGACCACTTTGCGGTTATGTTTGCGTACTTGCGTTAGCAATCAATTTTCTAGTATCGCCAATTGCAGCAGGGTTTGGTGTAATAATTCCTCAAGCTGATGCGTCAGTTATGATGCCGATTCTTTTGGGTATGTTGGGATTGTCGGGTGGTAGAAGTTATGAGCGAATAAAAGGTGTTGGCAAATGACACGTTTTAATCAACTTAAAATAATGTTACGCAAACATGAAGGTGTACGAAAACACGTTTATAAATGCTCTAATGGATTTGAAACAATAGGTGTTGGACGCAACATATCAGAGTCCGGTATAGGACTTACCGATGGTGAAATAGACCAGATGCTAATGAATGATATATTCAGAGTTATTGGTGAGTTATCGGAAGAGTACGAGTGGTTTAATAACCTTGATGATGTACGCAGAGATGCTATGATTGATATAAGTTTTAATCTTGGACAGACAGTATTACGAAAGTTTACTAACGCCTTGCAAGCTATGCATGACAAAGATTATCATTTAGCTGCTAATGAGTTTATGAAGTCCAGGTGGGCATCACAGGTTGGCAAACGTGCAGAAGAATTAACTAACATGATTCGTTATGGAAAGTACCAATAAAAAAGCCCCCGAAGGGGCAATCATTGGAGGAAATAAATATGCTTGGTAAAGGTATCATGTAATGGCAGAAAAGAAAAGTTTATTAAAACGAATTGGTGTATCGGGTGTTAACAAACCTAAACGCACACCAAATCATCCAACAAAAAGCCATGTTGTTGTGGCTAGTGATGGTGGTAAACAAAAGACTATTCGATTTGGGCAGCAAGGTGTAACTGGTGATAGACAAAATACGGCACGTTCACGTTCGTTTAAAGCTAGACATCGTAAGAATATAGCGCGTGGTAAAATGTCTGCTGCGTATTGGGCTAATCGTGTAAAATGGTGATATATGAAAGGTTTGTATTACAATATTAATCAACGAAAAAAGAAAGGTATTAGCAGGAGTAAAAAGAAATCAACTATTACTCCAGAAGCATATGCTAATATGAAACGTGGATTTAAGAAAAGGATGAAAAAATAATGCCTCAAGGAAAAGGAACATACGGTACAAAAAAAGGCAGACCACCTAAAAAGAAAAACAAAAAGTAATTAGTTCCAGCTTACAGGTTCATAGTCTGGATTAGCTTCTAACTTTTTATATTCGTGTTTATAGTGTCCAGCTATTGCTTTACGCAACGCTTTAGTGGTTTTCATTAGCACATTGCTTTTTTCTTGTAATATTTCAAGATGCGCTGGCCCTAAGTATTTGTTTAAGAATTGCGTAAACTCAATAGGGTTTCCAGTGTAGTGCATATGGCAGTATGAGCACATACACAGAGTATTGTACAAACTCCATCGCGTAGATTTGCGGCTCCTAGAAAAAACATGGCAGTTGTGCATCTGCCTATCCATGTTTCCACAGGCCTCACACGTATTTTTGGCTTTTAATCTAACAACTTTAGACATCCATTGGTCACACGCTTCACGTTTCATTTACATAAACTCCTTGCTAGGAAATGGTATGTGTACACCCACCCTTGTTGAAAGCAACTGATTAATAACATCATAAACTTCAGATACCTGATTAGTCTTTAAATTTTCAGTGCTATCAATATTAAACATAGCTTTTTGAATGGTTTTCCAAAATGCCTTAAAACTATCTTCAGTCCATGGAACTTCTAGTGGTTCGTTTAAAAATTTACTATCAATTGTTTGATACAAACCATGGTCATTTAATACAGCCGCAGCTTGTCTAAAGTAAACGTGTATTGCGCCTTGTTGTTTAAGGGTTCTGGTTTGTCCTGTTACATACTTAAAAGTTAAAAATTTATGCTCTTTATATAATCGGTCAACATCTTCTTTAAAAAGTTGCAGAGAATGGTCGTTAAAGATATATGTTTGTTTACCCATAATTAGTCCTTAAATAAATCTTTAAGAGCATCGATGTTTTCTCGTACATTCGCTTCAGAAGGTATATTCTCTAGCAGAGGTTCTTCATAGGTTCGATGCAGCGCCTTAGTTACTGTCAATGCTTTGCATGCCTCTATCATGGCGTTAATCGTTGGAAGGTAATCACTCGTAGTCAAAAGATTATCAGTGGCTTTGAGTATTACTTCAGGGGAATAAGACGAAAGTTTAGATAGCCATAATTTCTTTGCCATATCTAAATGGTTGCCATCATAAGCGCTAAAAAACTGATTGTGATAGTTGACCTCAAGTATGCCAAAAACACGGTTAATAACGTCAATATACTCGCTCCTGTCCTCACTATTGATGTGGTCACTCTGCCCATGACCTGTCTGTAATTCTTTGGATAACGTCAGACCTTCTAAGACTTGATTTACATTTTCCATTGCCATTCCCTTTTGGTGTTATGGTGTCTTCCCAGCGTTCTCCATTTAAAAATGTAGTCGGCAGGGGTATGTATTGCGGTTCGGATTTCCAGTTTCCCACTGTAAGTCGCTGCTCAATGTGGAACGCAATCTTACTCATTAATACTTCATCTACTTTCAACGCTTCCCAAGTTATCTTTGCCTTCTTCTTATTCTCTCGTCTAGGATAAATACTCCAAAACGATTCAAAAGGTATATACTTATATTCCTCTTGTATATTATCTCTGCTTATTTCGTCAACCCCATCTTGACTATTATCGGTAGGGGGGTTGATGATTTCGTCAAGTGGGTTTATTCGAATTAATCGTTTTACTATTTCGGATTGTGCGTTTCGCTGGTGTTCAACGCTAATGTGTCCGGCTTTTTTAAGTTGTGCAATCCATCGGCTAATCGTTTCGGGTTTAGATATTCCGTATAGTTTAGCGAAGTATCCATTTGTTGCCCAACAATAGCCATGTTTGTTAGCCAATGCGCCAATCTCTCCGTATAAGAGTTTAGCGTTTGGCGTGCAGTTGGAACAGTATCTAACACTCGCTGGTATTACAGCATAATAGCTAGGTTGCTGTTCGGGGTGTTTGTCGCTCATTAGTTTCTCCGCGTTTTATGAATTCCGATACAGGCACGTTAAAGATTTCTGCAAACGCCTGTACTGTTTCAAGTTTAGCGCCGCGTTGTTTATTAATGATTAGCGATATGGTGGCTGGCGCACAAGCGCCTGTCTTTACTATATCTGCTTGGGTCATTTGATGCTTGTCCATGTAATGCCTGAGTGATTTTTCAATATCCATTTGATTTCTCCGTCCGTTGGAGTTTTTATTATAGTTTTTGCTATCCGGGTTTGCAATGCGAAATGTTATCGGCGATAATAATGCTATGGACTTCGCGGCCAAGGACGGCATTTTGGAGAATTAATATGTTAGAAGATTATAACGAGAAGTTACGAGTTAAAAGAAAGTGGAAAGAAATCACTTTGCACGATGCAGCAGATAGGTTGTCTAGAATATGTCTCGGGGATTCATTCGATAATATGAGTGATTTTGAGCGTGGCGAGTATGACGCTGTTTATCTGCATGAGGTAAGAATGGGTCAGTCGGATGAATACTATGATGGTTATGGTGCTGAGTATGCCCGGCAGCAGATTGCTGATTTTTGGAGTACGGTCAATGAAAGGAGGGCTAGGCATGATGAAAATAGATAAAAATATTCCTCTTGATAGTGCTAAAGGGCATGGCAAGTATTCGGGAACTGCAAGACAAATGGGCCGAGGGCATTCGGTTTTCTGTAAAGATACGGACGAAGCTAGGGGGTTGTCGGCGCAGATTAGATTGCAAGGATATCAGCCTAGGCAAAGAACAGTTACGGAAAAAAACGAAGATGGTTTTTTGGTAAATGGTGTTCGTGTCTGGAAATGTGAAAGATTAAGGGAGGGGAATAAAGATGAAAGCAAGTGAATCTATTGAGAATTTAGCTGCGGCATTACTTGACGCACAAAACGAAATGGGTGGTGCTGTCATGGATAGCAAGAACCCATTTTTTAAGTCTAATTATGCTGATTTAACGTCTGTTATTAAGTGCATCAAAGAGCCATTCACAAGCCATGGTTTAGCTTACACACAATTTCCTGTAAGTAATGAACGTGGCGTGGGTGTATGCACGCGATTGATGCATAGTTCGGGGGAGTGGATTGAAAATGAGTTTGTGCTGCCGCTATCTAAGCAGGACCCCCAATCTGCAGGCGCTGCGATTACCTATTCTCGCCGATATTCATTAGCGGCTATCGCAGGAATTCCTCAAGTCGACGATGATGCAGAGTCGGCTATGCTGCGTCCTAAAAAAATAATAACCATTGCTCAAATTGAGTGGCTCAAAAAAGAGCTAAACTCGGAAAAAGATATGAAAGCATTTGAGAAATGGATTCGGTCTAAAGGGATTGAATCGATAGAGTCTATGACGAGCGAGCAGTTTTATGAAATTAAGCCAAAAGTCAAGACAAGGGTAAAAGCATGATTGACGATATGAGAAATGTTACTGTTGATAAAAATGCTCAAGGCACTGAGGCGTGGTTGGAGTCGCGCTTCGGTGTATTGTCGGCTAGTAATTTTGACAAGTTAGTTACGTCAGTCGGTAAAAAGTCAACGCAGTCTGTTGGTCTTGTAAATCAGTTGATTGCTGAACGGTTGATGAAGTCTGCTGGCATTGTTGTTAACGAGGGTTTTACCATGACCGATGCAATGGTGCGTGGGCAGGAACTGGAAGATGAAGCTAGGCAGTATTTTTCTTTTAATCAAAAAAGTCTTGTTCAAACGTGCGGTTTTATTACCAGCATTGATATGGATTGGGGCTGCTCGCCTGATGCGCTTGTTATGGATAACAAAACTATGAGGGTGTGCGGTCTTGAAATCAAATGTCCGTTAGCTAAAACACACGTTTCGTATATGCGTGGTGGTAAATTGCCTGTCAAGTATGTCCAGCAAGTGCAAGGTAGCATGGCGGTTACTGGATTATCGGAATGGTATTTCATGTCTTATCATCCGTCCTTGCCTGCGTTTATTGTGTTGGTTAAACGTGATGATGAATTTATAGATAAACTGACGGCTGAAGCTATAGCCGTTTTAAACGAAGTAAGTGATGAAGTGGAGAGATTTAATGGAAATGGATAAGTTGGGTATTGAGAGAATGGGCATTAGTTTGACGATTGACGTTATGAAGTTAGACAAGTCACGTTTTATAGCCAAGCAAAACGGCGGCAAAGAATGTGATTTAACCTTGTGGTTATCACCAAACAAAAAGGATAAGTTTGATAATCATGGGGGTATTCAAATTGCCTTGTCAAAAGATGAGCGCCAAGCTGGTAAGGAAGCGCCTTATGTTGGTAATGCGCGCGTATTCTGGGCTAAAGCGGAAATCCTGGCGGATGAACCAGCGCCAGTGGAAGATGAACCAGCGCCAGTGGAAGATGATACAGGTCAGAAATTTGATGATGATATTCCATTTTAAAGCCCATTTTGCGCTACAGGCATGGGCTAGGCCTGCTTCATACGACCGGAGTAGGCCGTCAGCTTATGCTTGGGTCAAGCCAATACCTTGCAATCGATACTGAATTACCATAACGATTTTTAACATTGACGCGCTCAGTCGTTATCATGTCATGTCCAATCTTATTTCTCAAATCATGAATAACGGCGGCTAGTCGGTAGATTCCTAGTTCGTCAAGCGCTTGCAATGGTTCGATGCAATGGTTAATTTTCAAATATTCCAATAACTGATATTGCTGATTCATATCATTCTCCCTTGTGGACTCCGGCGTGGTTTAACATGGTTTCGACCTCTTCTAATAGGTCATGAAAATACTTTTGCGCTTCATCGGTATACCCAACGCCATTGTTTTGCTTTTTAAAACGATTGTGGCATTTGTAGGATAAAGCTAAATCTGCCAGTTCTGAAGTAAGGCAAACCCAATCCTCGGATTTTACTCTAACTTTATTAGGAACAGTTCCATCGACCTTATGCCTTATTGCTATGTGTCCGTCGATTGGAGCAAAGCAGTTCAACGCGTGTTCATCGGTTTCGCCCTTGTCGGTTTTGTGGGTGATTGTGATAGTGACTCCATCGTGTCCGCTGTCTGCGTCGATGCGTTCCAGTTTTATTGTGTCCGTACTAAACACGGACGGAAAAGTTGTATAAATCATATTATTCTCCAATTATGAGTTAAGCCATTCGTCAAAAGTTTTGAGGGGCTCGCCGGTCGTAAAATCGTTTCCTTGTCCGTCATCAGCGAAAGCAAGATAAGCTTCATACTCGTTTTCATTGGTTCCGCGTGCTTTGGTTTGCCAATGTTCGTTTTGTTCTAGTTCCATTTTATATACTCCATTCTAAATAAACAGTTCGCTGCATGTCTTCGTTATTACAGTGGGGGCATGCTTGAATAGACGGCACAGCTTCTTCAAATATATCATCGCAAACTAAGCAGTGGACTGTTAGCACCGTGAAGCGGTCTTCCCACAGGTCATCGTTACGTGTCGTTTGTTCTAGTTCCATTTTATATACTCCAGTTTAAAAAGCCGCCACGGAAACGAGACCGTAGCGGCGTGGGTTGTGGTTATTGGTGGGCGCAATCTACGGTCTTTTGTATCGTAGTTTGTCCGGCGGTCGTATAGACTTCGATTTCGTCCAATGGGCGGATAAATAAAAGGCTATCGCTTTTCGGAAACAGCAAAGCACGCTTAATGCAAGCGCCGTTTACATGGAAACGATACTCTCGCACGCCGTTGGGGTGTTCGCGGTGCGTGGTAGAATGCTCAACAAATGCATGGGAATTGCGCCTGCTAGTCCCCACAAAAACCGAGACTAGCGCATCTTTGCGAGCGCCCCAAGATTTCCCGCTTTTATAAATACATGCGGTGACTTGATTCCAAATTGGGTATGATTTCATTTGATACTCCTGTTTTATGAATTGATGCCGGATTGCATCGCATAACGCCGCGTGGCGGCGCTAGCCGATAAAATCAAGCTTTCGATAATCGCTTACGCTCTTCTTTGATTAATTCGTAAGTTGTAAATCTCTCAAATTCTTGCGCTTTTAATCGTGCGGTTGCTTCCTTTATCGCCGCTGCTCTGGTTTCAAAATATTCCCAGTCGATAAGATATCCGGCGCTCGGGTGTGTCGCGTCATAGAATCCTTGCGAATCTTTCCAAACTGAAATGTCTTTGGCTTTCCAAATCCGGCCAATGCCTCGTGCTTTTATAATCCTGCCAATTCTCATGATGTACTCTCCGGGTTATCGCCCGGCAAACGATTTGCCGAACTGGGTGTGTTAGAATATAAGTCGAGTTGATGGTGCAATAAGTCGTGCTGCTCGGGTTCGGGGTTATATGGTAGATACTGACCGCAAGGCGTACGCAGCAAGCCGTGTTGTTTTAGCTGCTCATTGGTTAACTTATCCATTGCGGTTAAGAGTTGATAGTCTAGGCTAAACACTGGCAGCACTCCGTAGAAAGTCGGGGTCGCTGCGCTCTAGCGTTATCTCATATCCTAGGGACTGAATGACGCGCAAAGCGTGAGGGGTTAAAGTTTTAGTATCGGTTAACTGGGTGAAACGTCGAGCGACGGAACAAACAGGATAGTAAACGGGGTTGCCGTAAATGTGTTTTTCTCGAATAACTATTTTCATTTTTAAAGCTCCGTTATTTATGAAATGGATCTTGCTATCCAGAGGGGATTTCGGGGCGCTCCCACGCCCCTCATCAGGCAAGTTTCTAATACTCGTTCGCGGCATAGCTTCGCTGCTCTACAATTCGGGCGGCGTCTGCTTTCAGTTCGTTAAGTGCGTCTTCGTAGGTGGCAAAAGGTTTTCCGAAATTGCCCACAAACTCTTGCCATTCACTAAGCGCATAACATTCGCTAAAAGTATCAAATCCATCATCCCAATGCGCCAATGAATAAACGGCAAGTTTCTTAATTATGGGCTGCTCGCATGATGCCCACCAATTTTTCTCTGATAAGCGCTTTTCTGCCCAAGCCATTTCTCTATCGTTTACATATTCCATGATAATCTCCTGTTATGTCTTCTAAGTTTTTTGTTGCTCAGTTTCTTATTAAGTTTGGTTTCTTTCCTCGATAGGCTGGAAACCTCGTTTAGTTTTACTCCGTTTTTTTTCATCGTCCGCTCCTCCCTGTGTACTGAGGTTATTATAGCATTATTATCGTATTGCAAACAAACTGTACATTTATACAGCATACGGAGGTATTGATTGTCGGGTGTTACAAAAGATATAATCCGGTCAATGGTTTACTATCAAAGTGCAGCGCATGGGTAAAGGCTATCTGGACCAACTGCCAAAAGCAGACATCGACCGACATTTTCCAGAGAAGAACGGAGGGAAAGGAGCCCACGCCCGAAAGTCAACCGCGGAGAGTCGGCAACGATTCCGAGACAATTACGATTTAATTTTTGGCAACGATTCACACGCACGCGCAGGCGGCCCCCCCCTTCCCGAAGGCGCGGCGCAGAACCCTGTAGCCTCCAGCTCAAAAAAAAATTGAGGATTATTTAATGCCATCACGTTTAGGATGTCCCAATCGAAATAAGAAGTTTCTTCATTCGCGTTTAAAAGAGATGTATGGAGAGCATTTTAACCCCATATTGCGTGCTGCTGAGGCAGCTAACCAATTGCATGAGTTAGCGCAAGAAACCGGCACAGCGGCTGATTTATCGCGTTCTGTGGATGCTTGGGTTCGTGTAGGTGAGTTTGTAGAACCGAGATTAAAGGCCACGACTATTGAAGCTGATGGTGGTTTGACTGTTTCTATTCAGCGCAAGCGTTATGATGGTACGGTTGAAGAAGAAGAGATTGATACAGACGAGTAGAAACGAACACGGAAAAGGTGTTGTTAAACTAATGAAATGCTTGCATTGCAACAATGAGCTTATATGGGGTGGAGACCATGATGTTGATGAGGAAGATTGCCGAGACGATTTGTTTCTCATGGTAACTAACCTTACTTGCCCCAATGACGAATGTCAGTCTTTTGTTGAGGTATGGAAGCCTGTCTTGAAACTGGAAGCTAGTTAGTAGTGTCTTTAGTAGCTCTTGTGTACTTATGGATGGATTAAGGCGCAAACCCTTATGTGGAGTGATTTTCCGAGTATCAATTAAATGACTATATCTTGTTATGTTTGTGGCAATAAAGAAAATTTAGATGGTTTTGTTGATTACGAAGATAGCAGTCCTGATGTAGACCATATTTCGATATTTCAATGTAATGCTTGTTTATGTAGTGTAACGATTACTTATCCGTCTCAAAAATTTGTTGATGCTGTTGATGAGTTTTTAGAAGGGCCACATTTACGTTTGGTAAGAAAGGGTGATATTGAATGAATATTGAATACAATCTTATGCCACAGGGTAAGGTGTTGCAGGATTTTTCTGATTGTAGGGAGCGTAATTCTTTTATCATGGGGCCTTTAGGTTCTGGTAAGACGGTTCAATGTATTCTTAAATTGTTTGATTTAATGTGCGAACAAGAGCCTGTTAAACAAAAAGGTCATAAGAATAATGGTGTTCGTTTATCTAGGGTTATAGCGGCTAGGAACACGTATAGTGAGTTATTTTCTACTACGATTAAGGATTGGTTGGAAATACATGGTGAGCTAGGAGACTTCAAACAAGGTAATAAAGAACCACCTACTCATTATATACGGTTTAATTTAGAGGATGGCACACAGGTACATTGTGACGTTATATTTATAGCCTTTGATAGACCAGAACACGTTAAGAAGGCTAGGGGTATACAGACTACATGGGTGTGGTTAAACGAGGTTAAGGAACATTCCAAGGCTGTTTTGGATATGTTAGACCTGAGACATGGTAGATACCCATCGAATAAGGAGGGTGGTAGACCCACACATCATGGCATTATTGGTGATACTAACGCACCTGATGAAGACCATTGGTATTTTAAGATTGCTGAGATAGAAAGGCCCGAAGGATGGGCGTTTTATCGTCAGGCTGGTGGTGTTTTTAAGGATGGGGAGAGTTGGAAGTTAAACGATAATGCCGAAAACCTGATAAACCTACCATCTGATTACTACAAAAGGGGTATGAACGGTAAGGATAATGATTGGATAAAGGTTAATCTGGCGAACGAATACGGCTTTGTATCTAATGGTAAACCTGTACACCCCATGTATACTGATTCAGTACACTGTCAGCACCTGGATTTTAAACCAGATAAAGACATTCCTATTGTTTTAGGCTTTGACTTTGGACGAACACCAGCCTGTGCGTTTATTCAGAAAACAGCAATAGGGCGGTGGATTTGTTTTGATGAACTGGTGTGTACAGATAGTGGTGCTGTAGATTTTGCGCCTACGTTAAAACGCTACATTGAAGAACATTACCCTAATTGTACGTTTAAAGGCTGGGGTGACCCATCGGGTAATAATAAAAACCAGTCTAATTCTGATACACCATTTCAAATAATTCGTGCAGCAGGAATACCCTGTCATCCTACTCAATCTAATGACCCTCTAAAACGCAGAGCAGCCCTAGAAGTGCCTATGAAAGAGATGTGTATGGATGGTAAGCCACGTTTTACTGTACTACCTAAAGCCTCAATGATTCGCAAAGGGCTACAAGGTGGCTTTTGTTATCGCAGGGTACAGGTATCCAATGAACGATATACTGATGAACCTGATAAAAATGAATATTCACACCCTGTAGAAGCACTTGAATATGCTTTACAAGGCGAAGGAGAGGGCCGTCAAGCATTAAGACGTACTGGATTTACTAAACCAATTACAGCAAAAGTAAATTTTAGTGTCTTCTGAACTTTATATTTTATTTACGGATGATGATGGTCATTGGTGGAGTCGCTTTTTAAACAAAGAGATACGTCATTGTTTTGTAGTAAAGCCTGAGAATGGCGCGTATATGGTTGTATCACGACAGCATGACAGGTTAGAATTAGCTTTATGGAAAAATCTTATTATAGGAAAATCCTATAAATTGTTAAAATTTAAGCAACGACCACCAATTAAAGGACTGTTTGTTTTAAATACTTGTACTGGATTAGCTAAACAGTTGTTAGGAATAAATAATCCGTTTATATTAACGCCCTATCAGTTATATAAATATGTGAGGAAGCATAATGGGATTACTAAAACGACCTAAAATGCCAGAACCAACTGCTGAAGAACTCACAGTAACAGCTAGGCAAAAAGTTGCTTTGAATAAAGAAATTGAAGACGAAGAAAAACGTCTTAAAGCATTGTCTAGGGGTGGATTAGGTACACGTTCTATGCTTGCGGCAGCAACACCTATGGGCAACAAAGCTAAATCAGGTGGTAAAAAACGAGGCCAGACGTTTACATTATTTGGTCAAACATATAATTCAGCAGATATGATGGGTGCTGGCAAAAAATCATGAGACTTCCTAAAGAGCTAGGCTCATTGAATGACCTTAAACGCAGAGAAGCAAAAGCGTTTGAAGCGACAATGTATTGGCACTCATTACTTGATGATGTTTACGAGCAGTTTCTGCCTAATAGAAATTTGTTTGATAACAACCGTCAAGGCCAAAATAAAATGGAGCATATTTTTGATTCAACTCCATTAGAGGCTATTCAACAAGGCGCATCTAAATTACAGGAAAACATTGCGCCTATCTGGACGCGGTGGGTTACATTTGCACCATCTAATCAAATTATAAATTTAATGCAGCAACAAGATGTTGGCATTACTGAAGAACAATTACGCGCAATACTAGAACAACAAGCTATTGTTGTATTTGATTACATTAATCGAAGTAATTTTGCTACACAGTTTTTTGAACACGCGCTAGACCTGTTAGTTGGTACAGGCACTATGCGTGTAGACGAAGAAGATGATGACAATATGCCTCTTGTGTTTAATGCTATTCCGCAAAAAGGTTTGGCATTTGAGGAAGGGCCATATGGAAGTATCGAAACACATTGGAGACGATTTAAAGTAAAAGCTAGAAACTTAGAAAGACAATGGCGTGGCTTTAAACCATCTCAAAAATGTGCAGATATGATTAAAAACGCACCTAATGAAGAAGTTGAAATAGCAGAAGGTGTAGTATATATACCTAAAACCAAAACATATTATGGTTGTGTATGGTTAAAAGACGAAGATTATATTAGTTGGATGGAAGATTATGGCGCATCTAGTCCTTGGGTAACAGGTCGATATTCAAAAGTATCGGGTGAAGTAAGGGGTCGAGGCCCAGCATTGCAAGCATTACCCGATGCTAAATCATTAAACAAGACGAAAGAGTTTGTTTTACAGAAAGCGGCAATAGATTTAGCAGGAATGTACACCGCAACGGATGATGGTGTGACTAATCCTTATAATATTTCTATTTCGCCCGGAATCGTAATTCCAGTAGGGTCTAATAATAGCGCTAATCCATCAATTCAACGATTAGATACTGGTGCTAATTTAAGTTTAGTAGAGTTTGAAATAACTGAATTACAGATGGCAATCAAACGAGCATTATTTAATGATTTGCGCGACCCAGCAGGGCCAGTTCGTTCAGCTACAGAGGTAGCAATTGAATCAAGGGAGTTAGCAAAACGAATTGGTAGTGCGTTTGGTCGGTTGCAAACAGAAGTTCTTATACCTATTATTAAACGTGTTGTGTATATTTTATCACGCAGAGGTTTAATTACACCTATTCAACTCAATGGCAGAGATGTTGAAATTAAATTTTTGTCACCATTAGCTAAAGCGCAAGACGGTGAGGATTTATTATCTGTCCAACAAGCAGTATCGTTTGTTATGCAAACAGCAGGAGCAGAACAAAGTTCATTAGCATTTAAAACGGAAAACTTTGGAACATGGGCAGCACAAAAAACAGGTATGCCATCTGAGTTAGTAAGAAGTGAAATGGAAAAACAACAATACATCCAAGCAGCGGCTCAAGCCATGGAGGCAGGCATGCAACCGTCAGCACAAAATGAAGGGCCTCAAATGCAAATGCAATGACATGGAATGACATTGATAACACTTCATTAAATAAAGATGAAGCTCAAAAACATAATGCTGAAAAGCGCAGGGAAGCGGCTGAATTAGCACAAGCATATCACCGTTTATTTCAAACAAAAGATGGCGAAAGGGTTTTAGAAGACCTGACTAAACGATTTTTGTGGAATAACGATACGGCGTTTGCAAGTCCTAATGTTAATTACGAAGCAGCCTACCATAATGGAGAAACAGGTGTAATTAAGTTTATTGCAAATCAATTACAACAGGCAGAAATATTATGACAGAAACAAAAAAAAGAAAGAAAAAAACAGTAGAAACAATTTTGCCTGACCCAACACCGTCTTTTCATCCCGATTATTTAGAAACTATTGGTTTTGATTTTGATTGGTTGCAAAAATTAGCGGATGAATACGAGTTTGATAAGTTTGAATATGTGCATAAGTTTAGAGCGTTTCGTTGTTATCGAAAAAATGTGCATGTTGAGTGGATTGATATAAATATGTTGGCTGTAAAAAATGGCAAAAGGCAATTATGTGAAATTATGATGAAGCATCAGCCATTAGGAAAGCATCGAAAAATTATTTATTTACCTTGGGAGTAAACTATGGAAGAGCAGACCGTTGAAGAAGCTGTTGAAACGACAGAACAAAGCGATACTCTGCTAGGTCAGGTAGCACCAGAGCTAGGAGAGGGTGAATACTATTTAAGTGAAGGTGTAAAAGGCACAGGCGATGTTCCAGAGTGGTATAAAGCAGACAAATACAAGTCTGTTGCAGAGCAAGCTAAAGCCTATCCTGAGTTATTAGCTAAGTTTGGTGGATTTACTGGCGCACCTAAAGATGGTTATGAGCGTCCAGACAATGCAATGGAAGAAGATGCTTTGTATGATGCAATGAACGAATATGGTTCTAAATACAATATGTCAGCAGAAGCCTTTAAGGAAGGTTGGGAATTGCTAACAACACAAGCACAAGTAGCTGAAGAAGTATCTAAAGAACAAGAATTAGCTAAACTTGGAAATGATGCAGGGCAAAGAATTAACTCTATTAATGGTTGTTTAAGAAACGGATTAGATAATGATGACTATGAAGAAGCATCAACATTAGTTACGTCAGCCGATAACATTCGTTTAGCTGAGTTAGTGCGTAAAGCATTAGCGCCTGCCAGATTGCCAATTGAAGGCGGTGAAAGTCCTACAGGAATTACTTGGCAAGACATCGAAGCCGAAATGTTTAAAAAGACAGATGACGGACAAATGTTACGGTCGGTTAGTCCAGAACATGAGAAAAAAGTGCAACGTATGATGCAAGAGTTTGGTGGCGATTTGCCAAATGTTCAAATAATGGGTTGATTGACGTTATAAATTGGTTATAATCGGCAAACTGGATACCGATTCTATCGCCCAGTAATTTAGGTTGGACGCTAACCTCATTACTGGGATACTTAGCAAAAACCTTGGAAAACTTTTTTTTAACTGAAACCTTTTCAGGGGATTGTTATGAGTAAAACACTGTCAAGTGTTGCCGTAACCGAATTTGATAGCATGGTAAAACAGGCTTATCAAGGCATGGGCATGCTCAAGCCAGCGGTTACACAGCGCAACAATGTGATTGGTGACACATACAAATTTCGTCGTATGGGAACAGGTCTCGCTAACCAAAAGTCTACATCTGATTTAGTAACACCAATGGATGTAACGCATGAGTTTAAAACAGCAACACTAACTAACTGGAACGCACCCGAATATACTGATATGTTCGATGCGCAAGATGTTAACTTTGACGAAAAGCAAGAACTAGCAAATACTATTGCTGGTGCTTTGGGTCGAAGATGTGACCAGTTAGTAATTGATGCTATGGATGCGTCTACGCCATTGACTACTACAGTTGGTACGGCAGTTGGTGGTGCAGGAACTAACCTTAATATGGCAAAAGTCATCAAAGCCCAAGTAGAATTACGCAATCAAAATGTTCCAAATACGGAATTATTTGCGGTTGTTAATGCGCTTGGTTTAAGTGGTCTTCTTAATGATACTAATGCAACATCGTCGGATTTCCAAAATATTAAAGCTCTTGTGTCTGGAGAGATTGATACGCTTGTTGGATTTAAGTTTATGATAATAAGCGATAGGGCTGAAGGCGGTTTGACAGTAGCAGCTAACGTAGTCGATTCCTGGTTCTTTAATCGACCAGCGGTAGGACTTGCTATTGGCATTGACATGAAGACTGAAGTTAACTGGATACCAGAACGCACGTCATGGTTGTGTAACGGAGCATTGAAAGCTGGCTCGGTTGTACGCGATGAAGGCGGTTTGGTTAAAGTCCAATATACGCAGACCGCATAGGAGGTATAAACATGGCTTTTTCAAGAGATGGCTTATGCCGAATAGGTGGATCTGGTACAGGTGGTGCAACGTGGCAGTATTCAACTGCTGATGCGACTTCAACTGTTACTGCTGATACTAATTACTTTGCTAGTGCGAAAGATGAGTTAAACGCTGGCGATGCGATGATTATCATTGGTACAACTGGAAGTACGCCAACTGGACGTATTAGTTATGTCGAATCTAACAACGGTACAACTGTTGTAATGGGTGCTGGCATAGTTATAACTGCTTAAAGATAGGGGGCGAAAGCCCCCTTTCTAAAGAGGTTTCTAATGGCAGAGAAGATTAAACTTATCTCCAATGCACTTATATTGATTGGTGATTTGCCTGTCACTTCTTTGAGTGGAAACTCTCGCGCAGAAACAGTTGCTAATAATCTTTACGATAGCATTGTTCAAAACGAACTATCTAAATTTAGATGGGGGTTTGCTAGGCGTAAGGCGCAGTTAGCTCTAACAGTTGACACGCCAATAGGTAACGAATGGCGGCAAATTTATCAGTTGCCAACAGATTTAATTACCCTAATAAATGTAAACCAAGCGATTCCATATCAAATTTATAGTGACAAACTCCATTGTAACTATAATGGGTCGTTGTATATTGATTACACTGCAAATGTAGCAGAAGGCGAGTTTCCTGTTTATTTTGCTAAAATGATTGAATATGCATTGGCAATGGACTTTGCTACGTCTATTAGAGATAGTTCTGCATCATTATCAGAAAATGCGTCTAAGTATGCAAATGCGTCACGCATGGCACGATTTACTGATTCCCAACAACATCCGACCGAACCACTGAGAAGCCAACCGTTTATTGCCGTGAGGCGCTAAATGGCTAAGTCAAGATTCATACAAACTAGCTTTGCCAGCGGTGAATTGTCACCGTTGTTAAAAGGTCGTACTGATTTAAACCAATATTACGCAGGAACCTCTACAGCAGAAAATGTTGTTATTGTGCCGCAGGGCGGTTTAAAGCGCAGGGCTGGTACGTCAGTAGTAGGCGAAGGTATATTGCCGCTTATACGCAATACGACAACCCCTACAATGCCTAGTGGTGGTACGGCTGGTAATATTAACGATGGTAATTTAGCGACTAACACAACAACGAATGTAATAGGTACAGGTGGCACATCTGGTCAACCTGATTTTGTTGTAGCGCATTATGATATTACGTCAACAACGACAGAGATACTGTTTTTAGACATACGCAAGATTAAAACGGTTACTGTATCAGCAACGGTATGTAATCTTAAATTGCAGTATTCAACAGATAATGCAGCTTGGACTACAGCAGAAACGTTTGCTGTAAATAACACCGAACTAACATTTAGAAAACGTGTGACGTTGGCTAAACGATATTGGCGCTTAGTAAGGTCTGGTGATAGTACAGGTGATTTAGGCTCACAAACAATAAACCTTGCAGAGTTTAATTTACAAACTGAAAAAGCTATTGGCACTGAAACAACTAATGCAGTAAAAATGTTTGATTTTGCTGTTGAGTATGACCGTCAGTATTTATGTGTGTTGACGGAAGGCAATATGGCAATCTATTTGTGCGGTGATACTACGTTACATAGTGCTGATTTAATTATGGACTACACAGAAACAGAGATAATGGATGTACGCCATTGTCAAACCGAACAGGTTATGTTGTTGTTTCACGAAAACCATGCATCTAAACGCATTATAAATGATGGTTTTTCTAATTATAATTCGTTTGCTCTGGATGATATTCCGTACTTGAATGTTCCTCAATTTGATTATAACGATGATAATAGTCCTACGCCTGCTAATGATGTGCAACGTTTAACTTTTAATAGTTTTGTTGCAGGGGATACTTATCAAATAGATATTGAAGGTGTATTAAGTAAAAATATTACATTTGCTGGTGTAGCTGGAGCGGACCAACAACAATCTACTAAATTTAATTTAGAAAAAAACTTACAGGAAATGCCTGTATTTGGCGAAACAGGTGTTGCGGTAACTTATGTTAGTAGCGCAATATTTGATATAACAATTTCTGGGGAATCAACAAAAGATTTTGAATTGTATTCGGGGTTTCCTACATCGGGTACAGCTAGTAAAACATTAGCGTTTGCAAAAACAGCAAATGGTTCGCCACGCAAAGAAGATGTATGGTCAACAACACGGGGTTATCCAAAAATGGGCGCTTTTCATGCTGGGCGCTTGTGGTTGGGTGGTACTAAATCTAAATCACAAAGTTTGTTTGCATCTAAGTCAGGTTCGTTTTTTGATTTCTTTTTTGAAGATGGCGCAGATGATGAAGGAATGTTTCTTACGCTTACCTCTAAAAATCTTACATCAATTGTAAATATAAACTCGGATAGAGGGTTACAAGTATTTACGAGAGGAGCAGAGTTTGTTGTAGAAAATAATACACCAAGTACAGTGTCTATTGTAAGTCAAACACAACATGGTTCGTTACCTGTTGACATAACATCAATAGATGGCGCGTCATTATTTGTAGACCAAAACGGTCAGTCTATTCGACAGTATGTGTTTAGTTTTAACGAGGATGCATATACGTCAGCAGATATAAGTGTTTTATCAAGCCATTTAATAAAAACGCCAGTAGATATAGCCGTATTGTCAGGTACGTCATCAGAGGATGCTAATTGGGTATTTATAGTCAATACAGATGGTACAGCGTCTATATTAAATACGGTTCGCGTTCAAGATATAAATGGGTTTACGTCAGTAAAAGCAGCAGCAAATATAGATGATGCAACTAACACATCGGCTATACAAAGTTGTGTAGTAGTGCAAAACGAAATGTATCAGGTTGCAAAACGATTCCAAACAGGTGCAGGATATCGATGGAATATAGAAAAGTGGAATTATGACCGTATGCTTGATGGTGCATATTTTCAAACTAGCAGTTTAAATACTATTACAACATTAGATATTTATAACGGTTGTAAGCTACAAGTAGTTGGTGGTAAAACTACAGATGGTGTTATTGTAGGTCGCGTAAACATTGGTGAAAAAACAGTATCCAATGGAGAGATAACATTAACTAACGATGAAATTACAGGCATAGATTGTGTTGAAGTAGGGTTTCCATTTACACCAACAATTGAACCTATGCCGTTAAATACCACTATAGGTAGTGGTGACAATGTAATGCGAGAGAAAAAGATTTGCCGTATGAATGTGCGTGTTTATGAAAGTGCTGGCATTTACATTGATGGTAATCCTGTTCCTAACAGGCAGTTTAGTCTTGCAGCAACAAGTCCTGTTGGAACAGTTATTACACCACGCACAGATGTTATACAAGACAACAATGGCGGCAATGGATGGGGTATTAATGTAGTGCCTGTTATTACTGTACCTAATTCAATGCCATTCCAAATACAAGCAATTGAATACGAAGTGGAGTCATCTTAATGATTTTTGGGTTAACAGGATTTCAATTAGCAATATTATCTATTATGGGTGGAAGTACAATAGGTCAAATGTATTCTACTAGACAAGGTTATAAAGCCCAACAAGAGTCTATTGAAAGGCAAGCAGAACAAGAGCGTATTGCAGCAGAAACCGAAGAACTTAAAAGACGAGAAAAAAACAATAGGATACTGGCTGCAAATATTGTTGGCAGTATGGATTCTGGGTTTTCGTTAGAAGGAACACCAAGTTCTATTTATTTAGCAGCAGCCGAAAAAACAGGTCTAGCAGAAGGATTGCAATCATTAAATACTAATTTGTTGCAAGCACAAAGACAGCGTGAACGAAACATGGCTGGTTCAGTTGGGCGCAGACAAGTGTTTAGTCAAGGATTAAGTGGTATAACGGATGCAGCGTTAATGGGTGAATCGTTTACTACATAGGATATATTATGGCAAGAGAACCTATTACATTTCAATCGCTTGGCACACAGTTTAGACCTATTGGTAGAGACCCTACGGCTGGTGCAAAAAATCAAGCTAATGCTGAAATATTTGCACAAATAAGGCGTTTAGCAAGCGGTGCTGGAACAGCCGAAGCAGAACGTATAGCACCAGAATTAGCTCAAGCACAAATAGATGAAGCTAAAACAGCCGCTGTTGAAAATAACGAACCTATTAAAATGCCAGAAAAACGGTTAGGAATAATTCCGGGCGCACAACAATATAACAGACAAATTGAATTAGGATATAAAGCTGAAGTAGCTATGTCCTTTGATAGTAATATTAATGCAATTGCAGAACCATATTTAAATGATAGCTCACGCAATCCCGCAGAGTTTCAAAAAGTAGCGGAAGGTTTTTTTGAAGGTTTTAGCAAGTCAATTGACCCTGTTATAGCACCGTCTATTATCCCTCAAGCACAAGGAAAAATATCTAGTTTATTTACATCATTAAATAATAAATATTTAGCACAAGAATTAAAAAACGCAAATGCAGCAGTAAAAAATACTCAATCAATGTTAACACGCGAAATGACCGATGCTATTGTTTCTGGTGACAATACAAAAGCAAAAATGCATTTTCGTCAACTTCGTGAAGGTATTGAGGCTTATAGCGCTGCAAATCCTAACTTTGACAAAGCAACAGCATTACAGGGTCTTGGCGCTACAAAAAAAGATGCTGAAATTACAGCAGAAGCTAATCGAATATTTAACGAACAAGGCTCTGGTGCAGCGCTTCAATACATTGAACAGTTTAGAATTAACAAACCGTCCGAATGGACACAAGAACAAACAATAACAAATTTAGCGAAATTACAAACAGACATTAATCGGCGCGAGTCAATTAATAAATCATCTACCGCAGCACAAAATGCAGTAATTAGAAATGACCTTAATACGCTATTAAAAATGGCAATGAACGGAGACAAACTTCCTCCAGAAGATATAAACGAACTAGAAACAAGTATTGCTTTAATGCCTGAACTAGAACGAGGGCCTGCGCTTGAAGTAATCCAAAATGTGCGGTCAATACAACAGTATACAAGTTTAGATGCTAAAGCGCGGCAAGATATGCGAGAAGCAACTAATACGTCTGAAACATATCCGTTGTATTTAAATTTAGTAGAAGCAGAAAATAAATTGCAAAACGCTTTTGAACATAAAGGCATTAAACAATTAGTTGACATGGGTATTGTGTCGACAGAAGACATGGATGAATATACAGGATTTATTACAACATTATTTGAAGACATTAGTGCAGCAGAAAACTCTGGTGATATTCAAGCAACATTTGACCAATTTTCTGCAAGCTATAAACAATTGCAAAAATATGCATATCAAGCAAGCGACATAGCTGGCAACCCAGTATCTATGTTTCTTCCTAAACAAGTAGACACGTTAGTAGGTCAATTAAAATCATTTACTAAATTAGAAAACGAAGGACAAAATGTTTTTCCTATGGCTCAAAAATTAGCATTAGTAGCCGCATTAAGTGTAGACCCACAAAATAGTATTTTTGCTAATTTAGCTAAAAACGGTCAAGGCTCAATGGCTGTGGCTGGGCAAATAATTGCAAATACAAATAATTTTGGATTAGCTCAAACAATACTTCAAGGACAAAATCAAATTAATACTAATCCTGAGTTATACAACATTGAAAAACCACTTATGAGTCAAGCAACAGAAACATGGAATGAAATGACAGCAGGAATTTATGATAACCAACCACCGTTTGTTACAAAGGCAGTTCGTGACGCAGTAATGGCATATTACGTTACATTAGACGATGCTAAAGTAACTTCAACAAATAACGCAATAGATAAAAGATTATATAAGGAATCGATAGATGCTGTAACAGGTGGCATTTCAAAGTTAAACAACCACAATTATATTCTTCCATTAGATTTTAGACGGGGAATAAATGGTAATGATGTTGAAGCGTATTTATTTCAAGTTATGGATAGCAATACGTTTTGGAATATGGAAGAAGTTAAAATGCCCGATTTTAAGTTGCCTGCACGTTACAAAGAAGGCAGCCCACAATTTAATCCAATGAGGTTAAATCAAAACCGACCATTTGCAGATAATGGTATTCCATTAATATCAAAAGCAGAATGGGATAATGTAGGTTTAGTTAGTGTTGGCACAAATCGTTATAAATTAATTAGAGCAGGGCAATCTGGAAGTGTAAATAACCCAGCACAAATGATTAAAACGAAAAATGCAGATGGTGGAATTTCAGATTACATTATAACAATTACGCCAGATATGATTTATACGTTTAAAGAACAAGAACGAATAAAACAAGGCACAAGCGATGCAAAATTGTCTGATTTAATAAGTCGTGAGCAAATTAAAAGTGCAGAAGCAGGGTCACCAGTTGAACTTAATTTAATTGACAATATGCAACTTAAAAGACAAAACGAAGAAGAATGGAAAAAAGCGCAAGTCAAAATATTAAAAGAAATGGATGACTAATTTTTCTAATGTTTCTTATAGAAGACAATAGCAATCAACCTTTACCTAATAGTGTTCCTTATGTTCCTATAAACCCCGAAACAACATTTAATTTTTGGGAGTCAGCGGCATCAGCATGGCAAATGGTTGTTGATGAAGAAACAACTTTAAGCTGGATGTATAACAATCAAAGTTATTTTGACCGCGATGCAAAAGTAAGAGAATTAGTTTCTAATGGTTTTGATTTAAACCCTTATAGAACATTAGGGGGTGATGTTAAATATGATGAATTATCGTTAGCTACTAATGGAGCTATTAAAACAGATAGACAATTGTTTTTAGAGCGCAATGAATTATTGGCAAAACGACGAGAGCAAAACCAATTAGTGCAAGAACGTGGTAATGGTTTTGGTCAGTTTTTAGGTGCAACCGCAGCTTACATGGTAGCAGAGCCAGTAAATATATTAGCTATGCCATTAGCAGGAGCATATAGCACAGCTAAAAGTTTGACGGTATTAGGCGCAGCAGCAAAAACCGCAGTATATGAAGGCGCTACAGTTGGTGTTACTGAATCAATAATACAAGCTGGCGCAGTTATGCCTTACAAAGAACAAATTGGTTCACCTTATACGTTTTCAGATGCAGCCTCTAATGTTGCTGGCGCAATGATTGGCACAAGTATATTTGGTGGTGCTATAGGCGGTGCAGCAAAATGGCTAGAAAACTATGCAAATGCATCAGCAGGATTAAGCCTTAAAAAACAAGACGGTTTATTACCAACATTAAAATTATCATCACGTTTAGAACGTAATGAAGATGGAACTATTAATCATACTTACAAAACACCATCAAATAAAGATGCGGATGTTGATGATGATGAGGTAGTTGAAGTATTAACAGGTAATTTATCAAACGAACAGCTAGATTCATTAAATACTTTGTTAGCAGAAGCTAGTGAGTTAGATTTAAAAGCAGCTCAAGATTACGATTTTTTAGATGATTGGAGTAAAACATCTAAATTATTAAACGAAGACGATGCATTTTTAAAAATGCTTGATGAAGAAGATACAGAAATTAATTTACGAATTAAAGAAGAAGAAGAAAATTTAAAAAATGCAGGAAAAGCCGAAACCATATGGAAATACATAGCCGATAATGGTGGGCTTGATATTGAGTGGTTTGCTGGTGGTGATTTTGCTGGTGATATGGCAAGTGCAAAAAAAATACAAGCTGCAAGTGGTCGGCAAGGTAAACGATATGCATTGAAAAAAAATGGTGAAATTAAAAGTTCTGATATGTTTCACGAAACATTAGTGCAAAGATACGCTTATATTACTGAAGAACAAGCTAATGATTTATTGGAAGAAATGGCAGGGGCTAATTCAAACCGCGATATATTAATTCCTGACTCAGATTCAAATGTTAAAGAAATAGAACTGCGAATTGAACAATTAAATAGACAACTAGAAGACAATCAGCGGTTGCGAGAAAACCCTGATTTTAGTTTATTAAAACAAACATTAGAGTCTAAAGATGAAGCGTTTGCTACATTCGATGCAAATGCACGACCATATATAGAATATGAAACTACAGGTCGACCTGTTGAAATGGGGCCACCAGAAGATATTTTGGAAGGTCAAGAAGTTGATAGTTTTATAAAAGAACAATTAACAGAGTCAGATAATTATAATGATTTGTTAAGAGCCGAAGCAGAGTTTAAAGACTTAGATTCTGATTTATTAGAAGCATTGCAAGACGCAGGATACAATCCCGAAATAGACACGTTATCTAATACAATAGATGGTTTGCAAAGCATAATTGATTGCAATAGAGGTAGAACATAATGGCATCGCCTATTGAAATTAATAAATTGCGCCCTGGTTCTGTAAGTTATATGGCTTGTATTAATAAAGCTGTGCAAGATAAAAAAATATCTAAAACAATTGGCAATCAATTATTAGAAGCAGACAAGATTGGCGCTACGGAAGACATGATTGCTAACATGGCAACTAATTTAAGTTTGCAAAGACATGACCGTATTGTAGATACAGTACGATTAGCTAATGCATGGCGTTATGTAGAAAACTATGAAGGCTCAAAATCAACAGCCATTATGTCATTAATGGTTAGAGAAATGGGCGTAAAAGGAAATCCTGTTAATATTGAATCGTTAGGCAAAGTATTAATGGCAAACAATTCAGCAGGATTTGCTGATGCATTAAGTCGTTTTAGAACACGATTAGGTGGTTTGTCACAAGATAGTGAAGCGTTAGATGATTTTGTTCGCGCTTTATGGGGTAACGAAGTTAAAGATGGTGAAATTGAAGGGTTTGCAGGCGAATGGTTAGAATTAGTTGATAGCATTAGAAAACAGTTTAATGATGCTGGTGGTTCTATTTCTAAAATGGAAGATTGGTTATTGCCGCAAAAACATGACACAGGTGCAGTATCGGCAGTAACAATGGAAGAATGGATGGATTATGTATTGCCTAAACTTGATAGAGCTAAAATGCTTGATGACAGAGGCGAACCTTTAAAACAAAAACCATTAGAAGAAGTGTTAGAGTCAGTGTATGAAAGTATTAAAACAGGCGGTTTATCAAGTATAGCGGATTTTAGTAATCCTAATGTTGGTAAAAAACTATCGCGCAAACATTCTAATCGACGAATATTACATTTTGAAACGGCTGATAATTGGTTAGATTATCAAAATAGATTTGGTCGTGGCGATGTATTAACAGTATTAACTGATTATATGTCTATGATGTCTAATGATACGGCGGTAATTAGTGTGTTTGGAACTAATCCGCAAAGAACATTTGATGCATTGTTAGCAACAACTAAGAAAAAATATGGGGATGATTTTGGTAACACAAATACAGCAATGTTAAATGCTGTGTTTAAAGAAGTTACTGGTCGGTTAAATGCCAGCAGCATACCGACTTGGGCAGATTGGATGAATTCTGCAAGACATTTAATTGTTGCTGCTAAATTAGGCAAAGCAATGTTAGTGTCATTTAGTGATTTAGGTACAGCAGGAACAACAGCAGCTTATAACAACCTTCCTGTAATGAAAGTTTATAAACGATGGATTGGTTTATTAGACCCAACTAACGAAGCAGATAAAATTAATGCTGGTCGAATGGGTTTAATATTTGATACATGGTTGGGTCGTTTTAGTGGAGCTAATCGTTATGCAGATGTTTATGGTATAGGCAAAGCAGCAAAGGTATCGGAAGCTGTAATGCGATTTTCCGGGTTAGAGCCTTGGACAGAAGCTGGACGAAAAGCGTTTGGGATGGAATTTGCAGCAATGTTAGGGGATAACTTTGATGTTGCATTTAAAGATTTAGACCCTGCATTACTTACAACATTAGACCGATATGGCATTAATGAAGTAGATTGGGACAAATTCCGCGCTACGGAAAAACAAGTATTTCCTGATGGAAGTGCGTTTGCTGATTTAACAAAAGATGCAGGACATAAATTTCATGGAATGATAATTACAGAAACGGATTATGCGATTCCTATGCCGGATGCAAGAGTTCGTGCTATAACATCTGCTGGTTTGCAACGTGGTACAGTGGGTGGTGAAATTATGCGTAGTGCGTCAATGGTTAAATCGTTTCAGATTACAATGATTACAAAACATTTAATGCGTGGAGCAACGCAAGCATCATTAACTAATAAGGTTGCATACTTAGGCTCATTAGGTGCAGCAATGACTACTATGGGCTTTATGGGTTTACAGGTAAAAGATATAGCAGATGGCAAGCAACCTAGGTATTTAGGTGCAGAAGATTGGGAAAAACAATCACAATTATTTAAAGAGTCTATTATTAATGGTGGATTTTTAGGGGTATTAGCAGAAAGCTCTACAGCATTAGAACAACGATATGGTAGTGATTTATTAGATATGCTGGCTGGTCCAGCGCCACAATTAGCAGATGATTTAATAAGAGTGTTTCCTGGTATACCATATAGAATGCTAGGTGAACTTATACAAACAGGTGAACTAGAAGAATCATTGTATAGAAAAGATGCTGGACAAGTTATTACAACAATTAAAAACTGGTCTCCTAATTTATGGTATATGAATTTAGTAAAACAAAGTATGTTTAATCAATTTACGATAATGGCTGACCCATCAAAAGAAAGGTCATATTTAAGGTCAATGCAATATCGCAATAAAGATTATGGTGTAGATTATTTCTGGGCACCAACAGATGCATTGCCAGAGGAAATGCCTACATTAATAGAATAATGTAGTATAATCGAAAAACTTGAGGTAATAACATGACAGTTACAGCCGCAACTACAAGGAACGACTACACTGCTACTAGCGGTCAGACGGTCTTTGCCTATACGTTTACTGCTCTAGCTGAGTCAGACATTGTTGTATTAAAGAATGGTACAACGCTAACGCTAGGTGGTAGTAATGATTATACACTATCGGGAATAGGAAGCTATGGCGGTAATGTAACGCTTGTAGTTGGTGCAACAACAGGTGATGTTATTTCTATTTATTTAGATATGCCAATTGCTAGAACAACCAACTATCAAAACAGTGGTGACTTTTTAGCATTAGATGTTAATGGTGACTTTGACAAACTATACATAGCGTTACAGGAAGAACAGACAAATGGGCAACGGTCTATAAGAAGACCACTAGCTGATATAAATACAATTAGTATGGAGTTGCCTAAAGCAACAGATAGGGCTGGTAAGTTGGCTGGCTTTACATCAACTGGTGCTGTAGAAGCGGTTGCGTATTCTGGCGCAAACAGTACGTTTACAGTTTTAAACATTGACACGTTTACAGGGAATGGTTCAACAACAGCGTTTACATTGACTGACACGATTACGGCTAAAGAGTTTTTGCAAATTTCAATTGATGGCGTAATGCAAGCTGTAGCAACTTACTCTGTGTCTGGAACAACTTTAACCTTTACGGAAGCACCACCTTTAAATTCTGGTATTGAAGTTAGAAAGTTTATCGGAAATGTTACAACCCTTGAAGGTATCTCAGGTGTAACGGCTGG
>MDTC01015016.1_pt1 | contig 33602 bp, 25 predicted proteins | sample 811181 | NCBI WGS metagenome assembly MDTC01 (sample SAMN05326644, study PRJNA326480) | marine metagenome | isolation source: seawater | place: Pacific Ocean: North | collected 2011
ATCTTCTTTATATTTTAAAGAACCTTTTCTAACCCAATCTGACAATCTAATCAGGCCATCCTGATATTGAGATTTGAATTGAAAAACAAGAAATCCCTGCATTGATGCTTGATTAATTAAAAGAGTTCCTCCCATTCTGGGCCCCATAGATGGTTCTTCCAAATTATAAAGAGAAATTTGTCCGCAAATAGCTATTCTACCACCTATAGCTATATTTGATATCACAGCATCAGAAATCTCACCGCCAACATTATCAAAATAAACATCAACACCTTCAGGTGCATACTCTAGAATTTTATTAATTACATTCTCTTTTTTATAATTAATCACAAAATCAAAATTTAATTCTGAAAAACAGTAATCTGTTTTTTGTTCACTGCCTGCAATTCCAATAACTCTACATCCCATTATTTTTGCAATTTGACCAACTATTGCCCCCACTGCTCCTGAGGCAGCAGAAACCACTACAGTATCTCCAGGTAATGGTTTGCAAATATTTAATAATCCAAAATAAGCAGTTAAACCTGGCATCCCTAATACACCCAAGGCAGTAGAGATAGGAGCTAAATTCGAGTCTATAATTCTTACAGAGTTACCATCTGTTTTTCCATACTCCTGCCATCCAATATGAGCATTGACAATATAACCTTCTTTTATTTTTCTATTTCTAGATTTGATCACTTTACCTACTGCTTCTCCAGTCATAATATCGCCCAATTTCACCGAAGGAGCATAAGATTTAGTATCATTCATTCTTCCACGCATATATGGATCAAGTGATAAAAATTTAGATTCAATCAAAATTTCTCCTTCTAATAATTCAGGAAGTTCTGATTCCACTAATCTAAAATCTTCAGATTTTGGATATCCAGATGGTCTTTTATGCAATATCCAAGATTTATTCATATTATCCCCTCTGAATTCATAACAGAATCTACCATGGCAGGATCAACTAAACTGCCAGTAATAATAAGGCAAATTTTTGAATTTTCAGGGAATTTTTCTCTATACTCGCTTAATCCTGCCAAAGTAATCGCAGAAGAAGGCTCTATTAATAAATTTTCATAATCTATAAAAGATTTCATAGCTTTCATCAATAATTTCTCATCAACCATTAAAACATCATCTACTATTGATTTAACTCTGTTAACAGAAGCCATTACAGGAATTCTGACAGACAGTCCGTCTGCAATAGTATCTGCAGTCTGATTCTCATAATTTTCTCCATTCAAAGCAAGATACATACAAGGTGATGCTGAGGGAATTAATCCAATAATTTGAGCTTTAGATTTTGAATCTTTAAAAGCTTTTCCTATGCCTGATATTAATGATCCATTTCCAATTGGAACAAATATGTAATCAAAATCAATCCCACTATTAATTATTTCTGTACCTATTGTTCCTGCTCCAGCATGCATTCCATCCAAATTACCATCTTCTAAAAATATATCTCCTGTATCTTCTGCATACTTTTTAGCATGAAATTTAGCATCATCAAAATCACTTCCGATTTTAACAACTTCAGATCCTGTAAGTTTGATTCTTTCCACTTTAGATTTATTAGCATTTTCAGGAACATAAATTACACAAGGAATATTATTTCTTTTACATGCTTCTGCAATAGCAAGGCCATAATTTCCTGCTGATGCTGCCACAATTTTATTTACCTTCTCACCTTGATTAACTAAGTCTGTCAAAGCACTTAATGCTCCTCTTAATTTAAAAGACTTTACGGGTGTACAATCTTCTCTTTTAAGCCAAATCTCTGAATTGAAATGATCACTAATTATATTAGCTTTTAATAACGGTGTTGGAGTCCAATTTTCATTTGAAATCATTTCATATGTACTTACTTCATTCAATTTTATTACCCATTTTAAATTTAATTTTTTTATAACCTATTTCTGTTTCTTTGATCAATATATACTGATTCACAGAAATATCATTTATTTCTTGAATACTTTGATCTCTAGGCCAAGTTATGTATAGTTTATCAATATTTTTACAATCTTGTATTCCCATAACTTTCATTAATGAGGATGATCCAAAACTACCTCCAGATTCTACAATACTGTTATAATTTTTATTATCACAAACGAAATTTATTTTAGCTCCTAAAGCAATCTTTCCTGATTTATCTCCTATCAATTTGATTCCAATCCAATTATTAATACTATTAGAATTTTGATAAAGTATATTTGTAAAACCATCAGACAAATAAAAACCACCCATTTGTTCAAAAATATCTAAATCACCATCTAAATCATAATCCGCAAAAGCAACTCCATGCCCTTTCTGAATATGCCCGAGGCCATATATATGAGTTTTATCAACAAAACTCAATCCTTCTTTATTGAAATAAAATGCATTTGGAATAAGTGCATCAAAAGCAGGGTATCCTGTACCTAAATAAAAATCATCATATCCATCATTATTCACATCTGCAAAATTTGCACCCATAGTTGAATGAACTTTTAATAACCCTGAATTTTGAGTGTTATCTATATATATCCCTTGACCATTATTTTCATACAATTTTAAAGAATGATTTGAATCAACTTTACCCATAAAACTTTCAATAGATTTAATAATTCCAAATTCATATCCTGAAGAAAAAATATCCAAATCTCCATCATTATCATAATCCCAAAACCAAGAAGTGAAACTGTAAACAGGATCTGTAACTCCAATATTTCTTGCTTTATCTTCAAATAATCCATTACCCAAATTTACATATAATCTATTTTTATCTCCAAAATTAGATATAAACAAATCAATCCAACCATCATTATTATAATCACCCCAATCAGATGATTTGCAATATCTATCATTTAATATTCCAGCCTGTTTAGAAACATCAATAAATTTATTATTATTATTATTAAATAATTGACTAGGATAAATAATATTTTCATTCTCATCTTTATATGATTCATTACATATAAATAAATCTAAATCACCATCATTATCATAATCTCCCCACGAAGCTGACTGGGAAGGATAAGCAAAATCTGCCAAATTTACATCTTTGGTTACATCTGTAAACGTCATATCTCCATTGTTTTTTAACAAACTATTAATCATTTCTCCTTCTTTCATTAACCAACCACCTCTTAATACATAAATATCAAGATAACCATCATTATTATAATCAGTAGAAATAATATTCAATCCGCCTAACTGACTAGATAAATTTGAATTTTCAGTTATATCTTTAAATCCATTAACTCCATTATTTAAATACAATTTCATTGAAGAACAGGGATCCCACGTTGAAGTAATTAGATCTGCATATCCGTCATTATTAAAATCATCAAAAATAACACCACCTGCCAAATCCACATTGTAAATACCACTCTCAATAGATACATCTATAAATTCTGTATCTACAAATGACAAATTTTGTCCTGGGACTTCGATCAATAAATCTTTACTAATGCTTTCAGGATATTCTCCAATTGACATATAAACAAGATTTAGTAGCCATTTTGCCTTCAAATTCTGAGGGTGAATTATTAACCATTCATTAATTACATCAATTGCCTTATAAGAATAAATTTTATAACTCTGTTTATAATTATTGTCTGTAGGCAATTGGCATACTATTGATCCTCCAGGTATCACACAATTCTTAACTTCAGAAGTTTTAATATATATTAAGGCAGCTGAATTATAAGTCATAACTTTAGATGTATCAGGCAAACTTTGAAAATTTTCACTACTTAAAACTTCTTCAATAATACTTACAGCTTCATCAAAACCACCTAAATTTAATTCCGCTTTTGCTAAACCTAATTTTGCAAATAAAATATTATAATCATCTTTAGCATTATTTAATTTAACCTGCCAATATAGTTTCTGATTAGTGCCTATATACTTATTCGAACTATTTTTTAATTTCGTACAATAAGTACTAATATCATTGATAACAGAATTACCATTATTGAAGCTATAAAAATTAATTTTCAGATTAATAAAAAAGCCAATCAAAATTACAGCAGATATAATTAATAAAAAAATTATTTTATATTTTTTATACACAAATTTATTCTCTTTGAATCTGTTAAAGTGTACTATATATAGTTGCATTTTAATATAAATACGCTATATATGGTATAATTATACAAAATTTATATCATTCATTATAATATTGATATATATTCATAAAACTATCAAAGTAATATTATAAATTATGCAAGTTATAGATTTTAATAATAATACTCATAAAAAAAGAATAGTTGGAGTAATACTTGTTTTACTCTCGACACCTCTTTTTTTCTACTTAAATAGATTTCAAAAACTTGGAACAATAAAAGAAGATCTATTTGCCCTTGCATCAAGAAAAGGCGAATGTTTTCAGGGGTTTTGCCTGGGAGGCGACCCTGAAGCCACCATAATGTCAAGATGGTTAACATTTTCTTTTGAATATATGGATTTAGTCCTATTCGGAATGATTTTTGCTTTCGCCATAGCTGGTATTGTAGAAGCTTTTATTTTTCCAAGGAAAAATCAAACAATGTTATTTGCGCCCGGGCTAAAAGGAATATTTAGAGGATATTTGCTCGGACCAGTTCTAAATCTTTGTTCTGCTTGTATTGTACCAGTAGTAAATTCTTTAAAAACTAAAGGATCCTCACTTGAATCTGTCATAGCACTAACACAAGGTTCTGCCACATTAAACTTCTTGTCAATAATTATGATCTTCACTATTTTTACTCCTGATTTGGGATGGAACAGAATTATAACAGGAGCAATTAGCGTGTTTTTATTTGGACCTATGATCGCACGCCTAACTTTTGGATGGAAATTAAAAAAAGAAAAAACTGAACAAATCCAATCAATAAATATAGAAAGTAATACAAGTTTCAAAAATTTAATGAAGGAAGGTTTTATAGATTTTGGAAAAATTACTTTTTTTAATGTAATAAGATTAGCCCCAATCATGATTATTGCCGGATTTGCAGCTGGTTTAGTAATACAATTCTTATCCCCTGGAATTATAGATAATTATTTAGGCAATAATTTAAAAGGTATAATTATTGCAAGTACTATTGGAGTCTTAATTAATGTACCTCTATTATTTGAAATACCATTAGTTGTTACATTGCTATTACTTGGAATGGGAATTGCGCCTGCTGCTACTTTACTTTTTACTGCAGCATCCGGTGGGCCAATAACCTATTGGGGATTAGCAAAAGTATTACCTAAAATTTCTGTCACTTATTATGCATTATTGATATGGATACTAGGAATTTCTACTGGATTAGTTTCTCTGCTGATTATTAATATAAATAATCCAGGAATATCTGGGGGAATAAAACTTACAAGTAACCAACCAATAATAAGAGAATCAAAAGAAACAATGAATTCTATTCAAACTTCAAAATCTGAGTTAAAAGAACCCGAAATAATAACAAATATTCTTAAAGAACATCCAATAACTCAAAAACTCTTAACTAAAGAAAATGACAATTCTAATTTTGATATCAAGTATTTTAAACAATTAGATAATGAAACTTTGAAAGGTCCAATGGAAGTATGGAATTATAGGCCTGGTGTAGTAATTTTTGATTTTGACCGTGATAATGATATGGATTTTTTCATTACTAATGGTACTGAATATTCTAATATTCTTTATTTAAACAATTCTGATGGTACTTTTAATAATATTGCTGAAGAAGCAGGTTTAGGCGATAAAAAATTAAACGGAAGTGGCACTGTGGCTTGCGACATCAATAACGATGGTTACCAAGATCTTTATATTGGAGCAAGAGGATTTAATGGTGATGGATTAGACTTTAGATCTCAAATTAATGATACAAATACAGAATTCATCGGCATTGAAGACAGGCTTTATCTGAATATGAAAAATGGTCAATTTAAAGATATCACAAGAAAAGCTTTTAAAGAAAATTTGAATTACAGATCAGCAAGTAGTATTGCTTGTGCAGATATAAATAATGATGGTTATTTAGATTTTTATGTAACTAATTTAATTGATGAAGATTTTTTTATGTCTAGTTTATTCTGGCCTTCACATCCAGGTCATTACAATCTTCTTTACATTAACAATGGTGATTTAACATTTGATGAAATTGCTAAAGAAGCGGGAGTAGGTGGGCCACAAGTTAAAATGCTCAATCCTGAAGGAAAAGAAATAATTTTTAAAGATAAATCCAATAAGGAATATATGGGATATAACCCTGATGTAAAAGATAAAAACTCAAATAGAGTCGGAGATCCAACCGGACCATCACATGCTGCAGTATTTTTTGATCATGATGAAGACGGTGATCAAGATTTGTGGGTAGCAAGTGACGGTGATCAATTACATATATACAGAAACGATTCAGCTAATGGCAAAATATCATTTACACACATATCAAAAGAAATGGGATTAGATATTATTGGAAATTGGATGGGATTTGCAATAAGTGACTTTAACAATGATGGGAAACAAGACGTTTTTATTACAAATGCGGGACCTCATTCAAGAATAATTCCTAATGGAATATCAAGCCCGAAACCTAAACCAGGCGGAGACTGTAAATATCATGAAAAACATAATTTGGGAACATGCCTGCATTCATTTTTAATAAATAAAGGAATATTTGAAACAGATAATAAAAAAATAACACCAAAATTTGAAGAATTTTCTGAAAAAATAAATGTTATCCCATCTCCTTTTATGCCTGCTGAAGCAACAATAAAAACTAATATAAAACCAGGAATGGATATACCACTTGGAATAGGTGCTTATGATTTTGGTTACGGTGTAACAGCATTTGATTTCAATAATGATACGATTAAGGATATATACTGGATTGGTTCAGAAGTAGGTAGAGGAGAAGGCCCTGGGGGTAATATCTACCCAGCAGCTGGAAGAATGCTTCAAGGTAAACCAGATTTTTCATATGAAGACATAACTATACGTTCCAGATTGCTGGATATCCAAGGTATTAATTATAATAATTATTTTGACACCCTCGAAGAAAATATTTATCCGGACAATAAATACAATTTAAAATATAAAGTACATACAAAATATCATGAAAATGGGAAAGGATTAGCTCATGGAGATTTGAATGGAGATGGATACGTTGATTTAATTGCCACAAATAGTAGCGGGCCTGTATGGTCAGGAACATTGGATGATGCAGGGGGGCCATTTTATGTGTGGATTAATGGTGGAGATGAAAACAATTGGATAAATTTAAAATTAACAGGAAGAATGGGGATAGACAATACAGGAAGTAATTCAGATGGAATAGGAGCGAAAGTATATTTAATATATCAAGATAAAAATAATCAAAAATCAATACAAATGCAGGAAGTAATAGCCGGATCTAGTTACCTATCAATGGATTCAACCAATTTAGAATTTGGATTAGGTGATATTGAAATTATTGATGAAATTAGGATAATATGGCCTAGCGGTATAATACATAAATTATATTCAATAAACGTTAATCAACATTTAAATATAGTTGAAATAAAAAAATAAAACTTGGGGAAGTGGCGGAATTGGTAGACGCGCTTGACTTAGGATCAAGTGTTCATAGAACGTGAGAGTTCGAGTCTCTCCTTCCCCATTATCAATTAATAATCTTTTCTACAATCTCTGCTATTTTGCCAGGATGTGGAATAATATGACAACCGGCATCTTTTAAAGAATTTATCTTTGATTCTGCCTTGCCATATTCACCGCTAATTACTGCACCTGCATGCCCCATTCTTTTACCTCTTGGAGCACTTGCTCCCACAATAAGAGCTGCTATAGGTTTAGTATTATTTACCGATTTTAAAAATTCTGCTGCTTCTTGTTCTTTTATCCCACCTATTTCACCAATAAAAACTATACTTTGGGTCAAATCATCAGATATAAAATAATCTAGAACATCAATAAACGAAGTTCCAACTATAGGGTCACCTCCAATGCCTATACATAAAGATTGACCAATACCTCTTTTTGAGAGTTGATCTACAGCTTCATATGTAAGTGTTCCACTTCTGGAAACCACACCAACATTTCCAGGCATGAAAATATCCCCAGGCATAATTCCAATTTTACATTCTTCTTTTGGATTAATTACCCCCGGGCAATTTGGACCAATTAAAGTTACTCCTTTATCTTTTGCAACTTTATGAATTTTAATCATCTCATTTATAGGTACACCTTCGGTAATACAAATAACTGTTTCAATACCCGAATCAATAGATTCTAATATAGCATCTGGAGCATATGGAGCAGGTACAAATATTAAAGAGGTATCAGCATCAGTTGTATCTTTTGCTTCAATAACAGAATCAAAAACTGGTATAGAATTGTTAAATAATTGCCCACCCTTACCAGGAGTTACACCTCCAACTATTTGAGTTCCATATTCTTGGCATTTCAAAGCATGAAACCCACCTTCTTTTCCAGTTATTCCTTGAATAATTACTTTAGTATTTCTATCAATTTTAAGCGTCAATTCAAACTACCTCTTAGTAATTAATATTTTTGAAATTTCATTTAAATTGTCAGCAAAAGAAATATTATATTTACTGGCACTTAGAATTTCTTTGCCTTTATCACTATTTGTTCCTAACATTCTAATTATAAGTTCAGGAGCCTTTTTATTATATTTATCTAGCGCAGATAAAAAACCTCTAGCTGCTACATCACACCTTAAAATTCCGCCAAACAAATTTATTAATACTACTTCTACATTTTGGTCAGATAAAACAGCTAACATTGCTTCAGAAACCTTATTTTCATCTGCACCACCTCCAATATCTAAAAAATTTGCTGGTTTTAATCCAGACACATTAATAACATCCATGGTAGCCATTGCCAATCCTGCGCCATTTACTATACATCCAACACTTCCCTGTAATTGTATATATTTTATCCCCAATTTAGCTGTTTCAATTTCAACAGGATTTTCTTGGGATAAATCTCTTAATTCTTTGATTAAATTTTGCCTGAACAAAGCATCTTCATCAAAAGTAATCTTTGCATCAAGAGCTAATATTTCACCTGATTTATTTTGAATTAATGGATTAATTTCAATCAAAGAACAATCTTTGCTTAAATATAATTCATACAAATTTCTTATAATTTTTCTTAATTCACCATAATAAGTATGCTCATATCTTAAAAAATTATTAATTTTCCTTATTTGAAAATCAGTTGGCCCTGTAATTATATTTATTGGCAAAGTCAAAATATTTTCAGGAGATTTGGAAGCCACTTCCTCTATATCCATACCTCCTTCAGGGCTAGCAATAATATTCAAAGACTGATTACTACCATCAACCAATAATGCTATATAACTTTCGGAATTTATATCACTAATCTTTTCTACTAAAATTTTATTAACAATAAATTCTTCATTTTCAGTTTGAATAGTTTGAAATCCTTTGCCAAAAAATCTTTCAGCAAATTCAATCACTTCTTGTTCAGATTTAACTAATCTAACACCACCTGCTTTGCCCCTACCTCCTGCATGTACTTGTACTTTTAATACCACATCATCATCAAATGATTTATAAATTTTTAAAATCTCATCCTTATTTCCACCCACATATCCTTCAGGTATATTAATACCATAATCCTTAAATAATTCTTTAGCCTGATATTCGTGAATTTTCAAATATATATCCCTTGTGTTAATACGGAGAGAGTGGGATTCGAACCCACGATAATCGTAAAATTATACTGGTTTTCAAGACCAGCGCCTTAAACCACTCGGCCATCTCTCCAAGTTTACTCTTTAAAGTTTAAACAAATATTATATCAATTGTTATCTCAAATCCAAATTAATTGCCAATTAATTTTTCCAATTAATTTATTTACAATCTTTCTTATTTATATTTTGTTAAAATTAATTATATATAAATAAGAATGCGAGAAATTCATTGAAAATTAATGACATAGTAATTCGTGGTGCAAAAGAACATAATTTAAAAAATATTGATGTAAATATTCCAAGAGGTAAATTTGTTGTAATAACTGGGTTATCTGGATCTGGAAAAAGCTCATTAGCTTTTGATACAATTTATGCTGAAGGGAGAAGAAGATATGTAGAATCTTTGTCAGCCTATGCAAGGCAATTTTTAGGTAATTTAGAAAAACCAAATGTCGATTATATAGAAGGTTTATCACCTGCAATATCTATAGATCAAAGAGGTATTTCCAAAAATCCCAGATCAACAGTAGGGACTACTACTGAAATTTATGATTATTTAAGAATATTATTTGCAAGAATCGGTACCCCGCATTGTATTAAATGTAATAAAGAAGTAAAAAAACAATCCGTACAACAAATTGTTGATTCAATTAAATCTCTACCAATAAATACAAAATTTATGATCTTATCTCCAATCGTCAGGCATAGAAAGGGTGAGCATAAAGAAACTCTTAATATTGCCCGAAAATCAGGTTTTATTAGAGCCCGTATAAATGGAGAAACCAAAGAATTATCTGAAAAAATAGAACTGGAAAAAAATAAATGGCATACAATTGAAATTATAGTTGACAGGCTACAAATAAATAATGAAATTGACAATGACAGGCTAACAAATTCTATTGAAACATCTCTAAAATTATCTGAAGGTCTTATAAAAATTGCATTATCCAACAACCAAGAAATACAATATTCTGATACTTTTTCATGCCCAGATTGCAATAACAGTATAGAAGAAATAGAGCCTAGAAATTTTAGTTTTAACAGTCCTAAAGGGGCATGTAATACCTGTTCTGGAATTGGACATTCCCTAAAGGTAGACCCTAAATTAATTATACCCAATAATGAACTTAGCATTGAACAAGGGGCAATAGTTCCATGGTTTAGATCAGGGGGTTATGCAAATATATATTTAGGTATATTTACCTCGATATCAGAACAATTTAAATTTTCATTACAAACTCCAATAAAAAATTTGTCTGAGGAAAACCTGAAACTCATTCTGTATGGTTCAAAATCTAAACCTATAAAATTCAATTATGTTTCAAGAAGATTTGGAAAAATGCGTTATGATAGAAAATTCGAAGGTATTGTCAATAATTTAGCAAGAAGATACAAACAAACTAATTCTGAAGGATCTAGAGAAGATATAGAAAAGTATATGTCTAAAGTAATTTGTCCTGAGTGCAATGGATTTAGATTACAAAAAGAATCTCTACAAGTAAAAATATCCAATAAAAATATTATTGACTTAACTTTCTTAAATATTTCAGAACTTTCTAAATGGTTTAAAGAAATTGTGAATTCAAAATCTAAAAATTCTGTAAAATTAAATAAAACAGAACTTTTAATTGGAGAAAGATTAATAAATGAAATAACTTCAAGATTAGAATTTCTTATAGGTATTGGTTTAAAATATTTATCTCTTTCAAGAGCATCAGGAACGTTAAGTGGAGGGGAAGCTCAAAGAATCAGACTTGCAACTCAAATAGGCTCAGGATTAACTGGAGTGATATATGTATGTGACGAACCCTCTATAGGTTTACACGCTGCAGATGACCGAATGTTAATTAACACACTAAAAAAACTAAGAGATCTAGGCAATACAGTTTTGATTGTTGAACATGACGAAGCAGTTATAAGATCAGCAGATTACATTATTGATATGGGACCAGGAGCTGGTGAGTCAGGAGGGAAAATAATTGCAAAAGGTAATTTAAATAATATTATTAAATCTACTAAATCTATTACAGGTGCTTATTTATCTCATAAAAAAATAATAGATAATAGCAAAAACAGAAATTTATTAAATAAAAAATATATTAAGGTTTATGGTGCTTCAGAAAATAATTTAGATAATATAGATATAAAAATTCCTTTAGGTTTGTTTGTAGCAATAACTGGAGTTTCAGGCTCAGGCAAAAGCACTTTAGTTAATGAAATAATTTATAAATCAATAGCGCAAAAAATAAATAAATCTAAAAATACACCAGGCAAATTCAAATCTATTGATGGAATAGAATTTATTGATAAAATAGTTAATATTGATCAATCTCCAATAGGGCGAACTCCAAGAAGTAATCCCGCAACTTATACTGGGACATTTACATATATCAGAGAATTGTTTGCTAACTTACCTGAATCAAAATCAAGAGGATATAAGCCTGGCAGATTTTCTTTTAATGTCAAAGGAGGTAGATGTGAAAATTGCTCAGGAGATGGGGTTATTAATATAGAAATGCAATTTTTACCAGATGTATCCATATCTTGTGATTCTTGTAAAGGGAAAAGATATAATAGAGAAGGCCTTGAAATTAAGATGCGTGGGAAAAATATATCAGATATTTTATCTATGAGTGTTGAGCAAGCATCTGAATTTTTTTCTAATATCCCAAGTATTAAAAACAAACTTGAAACTTTAAAAAATGTAGGTCTAGGCTATATCAAATTAGGGCAACCTTCTACACAACTTAGCGGAGGAGAAGCTCAAAGAATAAAACTTTCATCCGAATTATCTAAGCGATCAACAGGTAAAACGTTATATATATTAGACGAACCTACAACAGGATTATCATTTCAAGATTGCAGCATGCTTATTAGTGTTCTACAAAAACTTGTAGAAGGAGGAAATACAGTATTAATTATTGAACATCATTTGGATGTAATTAAATCTGCTGATTGGATAATTGATCTCGGTCCAGGTGCCGGTGAGGAAGGAGGGAAAGTGATATACGAAGGCTATACAAAAAATATAATTTCAAACAAACTATCATTAACAGGAAAATATCTCAAATCTCATTTAGCTAAAATAAAAAATCATTAATAATACCATATATAGTATTATCTCAATAATATATCGCAATATATAGTATAACATCTAAGTGATTGACATATAAAATCAACTTTATTAAAATATTATGAAATATTATTGATAAAAAGAAAAAAATTATGCCAGTAATAGCCTTAGGCGGACTAACTGCAGGTGGCGGTAGAATAATTGGCCCTAAAATAGCACAGAAATTAAATATAGATTATGTTGATAAAGACATATTGAAACAAGCCGCTTTACAAAGTGGCTTGGATATAGAGCTCTTTACACAAAAAGAAGAGAGACCAACTACTTTCGGGCAAACATTTATAGAAAAAATTTCAAATATATTAGAAAAATCTGCTTTTTCAGGAGCCGTTGGAGATCCGCACTTCGGACCAGGAGCCGCAGCATTTCTAACTCATGAATTTGAAGATTTAACAGCAGAAGAAAATACTGAAAAATACCACTTAAATGATGATGAATATAGTATGGGAATTCATGAAACTGTACTACAATTGGCAGAATTAGGCAGTATTGTCATTGTAGGCAGAGGAGCCAACATTATCCTAAAAGATGACCCAAGAGTACTTAGAGTAGGACTTATTGCAAATGAAGTTGACAGAATAAACAGGATTGCAAATCATGAAGATGTTGATTATAAAACTGCCAAAGATTTTATGATTAATAGAGACGCAGCCAGAACTCATTTTTTTAAAAAATTCTTTAATATTGAAGATCCAGATAATAGATTTAACTACCATGCTATTTTAAATACAAGTGAAATGAATTTTGACCTTGCAACAGACATAATAATTGATATGTCTAAAGATTTACATTTAGATACTCCTTAAAAATCTTTATATACCATCTCTCCATTTACAATAGTTCCAGAAATTTTACACTCTAATACATCATGATTTGATAATAATGATATATCTCTATCTATAAGGGTGAAATCTGCAATTTTCCCTATTTCTATATTTCCTTTGAAATTTTCTTTAAAAGAACCATATGCAGTATTTTTTGTATACATTTCTAATGCTTCTTTTAAATTTAATATTTCTTTAGACTGCCAACCCCCATATGGAGAATTATTAAATTTAGTTCGATTAACTGCTGCGTAAATTCCCTTTAATGGAGAAGGATTTTCTACCGGAAAATCAGAACCTCCAATTAATAATATATTATTATCAATTAAGGTTTTCCATAAGTATGAATCTTTTACCCTATCTCCCAATCTTTCTTCAGCCATATACATATCAGAAATGCAATGCATTGGTTGTACAGATGCAATAACATTCAAATCAGATATCTCTTTTAAATCTTCTTCTTTTATAATCTGAGCATGCTCAATCCTAGTCCTATGATCAAACTGATAGTCATTATAATTCTCTAACGTTTCTCTAAGTGCTAAAACCACTTCTCTATTTGCCTTATCACCTATTGCATGTATACAAACCTGAAAATCGTTGTTAAATGCTTTTGAAAATAAAGTTTTCAATTTATTTTTATCTAATATCAAAATACCATATGTATCTGAACCCTGATACTTGTCAATTAATGCAGCTCCGTTAGAACCTAATGCTCCATCAGCAACTAATTTAACACTTTTTAATTCAAATAACTCAGATTTATATTTAGATACATTATTCTCAAATAATTCCTGATTAGCCATTGCATAAACTCTGATTTTTAATTTGTTTTCATTTATAAGTTCTTTATACGCATCAAATTGAATAGAGGAAATACCTGCATCATGCACTTCAGTTAATCCTTTTGACAAACATATTTCTTGTGCTTTTAATATCCATTTTTTAACATCATCAATGCTTTCAGAAGGAATTATATCCCAAATTAACTGTTGAGCTTTATCTACTAATATCCCTGTTAACAATCCATCTTTTTTTAAAATTTCTCCTCCATCAGGAACAGGTGTATCTTCTTGAATATTAGCCATATCTAAAGCTTTTTTATTACACCATATTGCATGTCCATCTATTCTTGACAAAGTGACCGGAATATCAGGGAAATTCATACTTAAATACTTATTGTCAGGCAATAATTTGATATCAAACTTTTCTTGATTCCATCCTCCTCCATTTACCCAAGACAAGTTATTATTCAAATCAAGAAAAGTTTTAATTTTCTCTACAACTTCAAACTCAGACTTACAATCTCTCAAGTCAACTTCATATTGATTTTTACCTAAATGAGTCATATGTCCATGACTATCTACAAGCCCAGGTAGCATATAGAAATTTCTAAGATCTATAACTTCAGTCTTTTTATCATAATTTATATTTCGTCCAATATCAGAAACTACTCCATCTTCTATAAGAAGATTTGTTTCATAAGAGTCAAATTTATCAATATCAATAATATTTATATTAGAATAAAGAATTTTAGTCATTAAGAAGACATTCCTTTTAAAATTTATTATTTATAGATAACAAAAAGTCTAATGTTCTAGATTGTAAATTTATTCTTTTATTAATGTCCTCAGCAAATACTACAGCTAATATTTCTGTAACACCTGAATTGGCATATTCTTGCAATATATTATATGCATAATCCTCATCACCAACTATAGCTAAATCACCTGGATCTTTTACCCCTTCTTGAATAATCATTTTTTTATAATTGGGATAATTATTATAAAATTTAAAAATAGATTTAGCTTCATAAGTAACTCTCTCCAGATCGTCAGTAATACATATAGGAATTGCTGAGACTATACTTCTCCTATTATCTGATGTCGAGTTTAAGACAGGGGAAATATTACTATTAATAGTCTTGTAACCTGTCATCCATGTTATGGTACCTTCCGTATATTTTTTAGCAATGCCCAACATTTTAGGACCTAGTGCTGCTAAATAAATATCTAGATCATTGCAAATTTCAACATCTATGGATACATCAACATTAAATATATTTCCATTAAATTTTGAGTATCCCTTATTTAAAATATCTTTCAATATTATTACAAATTCCTTCATATATAAAACAGGATTGACATATTTAAGCCCTAATTCATTTTCCACCCGGTATTTATGGGATACACCTAATCCAATTTTTAATTTATTATTTGAAATCAATCCAGTAGTTAATATCTGCTGGGCCAACTCAACAGGATGCTTAGAAAAAACAGGGATAACTGCAGTTCCTAATTCCATGGAGCTTATTTGAGTACTTAAATACTGAACTAAGGTTAAAGCATCATAACTGTTAGCATTTGCAATCCATAGGCTTTTAAAACCTTTTTCTTCTAATGCTTTAAAATAATTAATTCTGTCAAAAAATCCTATTTCACGATCAAAACTACCTGAATATACACTAATTTTCAAAATTTCCTTCTCAAAGTACAAAATTAATAAAAAAAGACATCTAAACCTATATGTAATCTCATAAAATCTGTATATATTTTCAAGTAATAGTAATTATTTTCAATATATCATTGTTGCATACTACGATAAATATGAGTATTCTTAAACAATAATTTGTAAAAAAATAGTTATAAAATATATAGGAAGAAGTATCTCGATATGTTAAGATACTTTACTGAATTTGATTTAAATATTTAAAATAAAGGTGCAGAGATCATGCCCAAGAAAAATATATTAAAATACACAGCTTTAATTATGGCATTCGCTTTTGTTGCATTGCCAGCAAAACTTATTCATGCAGCAACTATCAGTGGTAGTGGTTCTGCTATGATTTCCACTGGCTCTTCAGCAGGTGACACTCTAACAATTTCTATGACTGGTGTTACCTCGCCAAAAGGTACAATGAAATATAATGCTTACTTACTTACTGATAGTATGACTAAAACAAGTATTGGATCTTTAACAGTGGATGAGGATGGCGCAGCGAAACTATCCCACACTTCAGATTCCGGAGATATACTAACAAGTTTTAGAAGATTAGAAGTTCGAGAAGAATCAGGCTCATCATCAAGAATTATTTTTGCAAATACTATGCCAGGCCAAAATGTGAAAGACATAAGAGCACTTGTTGATTCAAGTTCTGCTATTTCTAGTTTAGAAGCAGTACTAGATAAAGCAATTGCAAATGCTACAGCCGGAAAAAATGCTAGTGCAACTGCAGATCTTGTAACAAGCGCAAAAGCTATGATTAGTGATGTAGACGATATTTCTAAAAATATTGCATCAGCAAAGGCAGCTGTGACAAAAGCTATTGGAACAAACCTGACCGGATCTTATGCTTATGATTACGGGACATCTGCCAATACTGCATTAGATGTAATTCAAGCTAACGTAGATGCAGGTGTTATATCAGCAACTCAAGCTCAAACATTCTCAAATCATGAAACCGGAGCTATTCTAATGAATGATGCTCTAAACCAAATACTTAGAGCAAAAAATAATGGTACATTAGTCGCAACGAAAAATGCATATAAAATGGGTTCATTTAAATTATCTAAATTAGATGATATTACTACAACAGTACAAAATGATACTAGATTAACAAAACTATCTAAGGCTATTACTACAGCTGGATTACAAACCACTTTATCAGGATCAGGTCCTATGACTTTACTTGCTCCAACTGATACAGCAATAACTGCATACGGTGATGATAAATGGACAACACTTTCAACAAATTCAGCAAATCTTAAAAGAGTGTTAGAAGTGCATGTGCTAGACAGCCATCTATTATCTGGTGACAGTAAAATTGATATTAGAATACTTGATAGTAATCAAGCTAGTTACACTGCAACTGATATAGAAGCAAGCAATGGTATCATTCACTTAGTAGATACTGTAATCGGCAGAAGAGGCCCTTTCCCTGGACTTCCTAGTGTTGGAGCTCATAGCTATAACTTGGAAAACTATTCATATCTGCTACTTACTTTCGGATTATTATTACTTATTGGTTCAGGTGCTACAAGACTAGCAATTAATAAGAAAAAATAATTATTTAAATTTAAGAAAATAAAAAAAAGTCTGTACAAAATCTAGGCCTTTTTTTTATTTCCAATTCATTGCAGATTTTATTGTAGGACAGTTTTCATTAAAAATGAACTTAATCTTATTAGCAATATCCATGTGTTCTTTTTGAGTACCCTTGGCAGATCTTAACTCAATATAATGCATCCAACTTCTAATAGTTCCAGTCATATACAATCTTGTCGTAGTAGCCTGAGGCAAAACAAATCTAGCAGATTCTTTAGCTATTCCTTCATTTAACATATCATTATATAGTTTTGTTGACTCATCAAAATGATTTCTAATTCTTTTATGAAATTCATTTTTAACATCTTCAGAAATATCATCAATTGAATTCTGTCTATTTTTAGTATCTTGCCTTCTTAATTCAGGAAGATAAATAGATTCATTAATAAGGTTTTTCTCTGCATATCTTTGACTAAATTGCTGATAGGTAAATGATCTATGTCGAAGTATCTGTGTTGCAATTGCCAAAGAAGTTTGTATTTCTATAGTCATATAAGCCTGCTCAAAAGGTGACCAATGACCATGTTTAATCATATATTTTAATAAACCTTCATATTTTTCATTTTCCTGATTTTTAGGATTACTAACTCTAGCTATATAGGCAATAGTTTCTTCAGCATCAGGTGTGATAGACACTAATTTTACTTTATTCATAGTATTTTAACCTAAATAATCAAATTTACAGGGTTTTCTAAATTATTTTTTATTTCTGCTAAAAATGTAGCTCCTTCAGCACCATCAGTAACTCTGTGATCAGCTGATAAACTGGTATTCATAATATTAGATATCTTTATATCATCTTCTAATGTAACAATAGGTATTTTTTTCACTGATCCAACTGCAAGCATTGCAGTTTGAGGTGGTAGAATAATAGCTAAAAAGCTATTAACATCAAACATTCCTAAATTACTAATTGAAAATGTTCCCTTCGTATATTCTGCACTTGTCAATTTACCATTTTTAGTTCTATCTACCAAATCTTTAGACGCAATTGATAATTGCCTAATATCCATATCATTACAATTAATTATTGAAGGCATTATCAATCCATCATCCAAAGCTATAGCAATAGAAACATTTATTTCTTCATTCATGTTGACTGTGCCATTTTCATATCTACTATTAAATACTGGGAATTTTTTAAGGGTATCTATTACAGATTTCATTATCAAATCATTTATACTAATTTTTATATTTTGTTCAGCCAATTTAGAATTTATTTGTGCTCGTATCTCTAAAGCTTTATCCATATTGATATCAGTACTTAAATAATAATGTGGAACTTCTTGTTTGCTTCTTTGAGTAACTCTAGCTATCTGTGCTCTCATTTTATTTTCTTCTTTAAAAGAAGTATCAGAATCTTGAATTTGTGATTCAACATTATTTGTTTTTGGTGTCAAATCAACTTTAATTTTCTCAGTAGTTTCGCCATCTCCTATCAGTAATAAAACATCAGATTTGACAATTCTTCCACCCGGACCAGTTCCAACAACGTTACTCAAATCAATATTATTATCATTAGCTAATATTTTAGCTAATGGAGAAGCTTTTATTTTTTGATCAATACTAATTTCTTCAGCTACAGGTTCATCAACTACCTCTTCTTCAGACTCAACAGTTACTTCTTCAGCTACAGGTTCATCAACTACCTCTTCTTCAGACTCAACAGTTACTTCTTCAGCTTCAGATTCATCAACTATCTCTTCTTCAGACTCAACAGTTACTTCTTCAGCTTCAGTTATATTACTACCATCCCCTACAATTGCAATTGGCTCTCCAACATTAACTTTTGATCCCTCTTCAACTAAAATTTTTTCCAAAGTACCTTCTGCATAGGATTCAAATTCTACAACAGCTTTGTCAGTTTCTATTTCTGCAACAGGATCTCCAATCTTTACTTCAGAACCTTCCTCCATTAACCATTTCACTACAACACCTTCTTTCATGTCATATCCCATTTGTGGCATATTAAGTTCTTCAGACAATTACTACCTCCCTAAAAACCAAATAATTCTTTAATTTTAGCTAATGCTCTATCCATATTTGGAATAACTTTATCCTCTAATTCCGCACTATACGGCATTGGAATATTTAAACTATTTATTACACCAATTGGTCCGTCAAGATAATCAAAACATTTTTCTTGTATTACTGAACTGATGTAAGAACCAAAAGATCCAGTTTCCCAATATTCATCTAATATTACAACTTTATTTGTTTTTTTAACAGATTCAAATATCGATTCAAAATCAATTGGATTCAAAGATATTAAATCAATTATCTCAGTATTAATATTAATTTTATCTAATTCGGAAGAAATAGATTTTGCCAAAGGAATCATACCTGACCATGCTATAAGAGTTAAATCATCACCTTTTTTTAAAGTTTTTGGAATACCAATTGGCGTTTCATAATATTGATCAGGAATTTCATTTTTAACATTATATAACATACAATGCTCTACAAAAATAACCGGATTATTTTCATTAATAGCAGATCTAAATAAACCTAAAGCATCTACAGCATTTGATGGAGACACAACTTTTAATCCTGGAACTGAAGCATACCATCCTTCAAAACTCTGTGAATGAGTAGCGCCTAACCTACCTCCTGCTCCTGTAACTGTACGTATTATAATAGGAACACTGAGTTGTCCGTCAGACATATAATGGATTTTAGCCGCATGGTTTACTATCTGATCTATAGCTAATAATGAAAAATTTATTGTCATGATTTCTACTATTGGTTTCATGCCTACCATAGCAGCTCCTATAGCAGCTCCTACAAAACCAGATTCAGATATTGGGGTATCCATAATTTTTTCACTTCCATATTCTTCAAGCAATCCTTTTGTTACTGCATAAGGGCCGCCATACATTCCGATATCTTCACCCATTAAAAAAACATTGTCGTTGTTATCTAAAGCCTCTTTCAAAGCTTTAGTTAAAGATTCTCTTATATTTAATTCTGCCATTTTTTTCTAACTATCTGAATAATAAATTTTAGCCCTTGCAACAGACATATCTGGCAAAGGGCTATCCTCAGCAAATTTGAGGCAATCCTCAATTATAACTTTTACCTCATTATCTAAATTACTAATATCACTATCTGTTAGTAAATTATTTTCTTTAACATATTGTTTAAATAATAAAATTGGATCTTTATCCTTCCATTCTTCAACTTCAGAGTCATCTCTGTATGCAGAAGGGTCAGCCATGGAATGTCCTCTGAATCTATATGTCATAGCTTCAATTAAAACAGGGCCACTATTTGTACGTATTTTATTAATAGCTTCTATTGTTGAATCTTGAACCGTAATAACATCCATGCCATCTATACGGGTCGCAGGCATTCCATAAAGATCAGCAAATTTATATAAAATATCAGCTGCCGCAGAAGATCTTTTAACATGAGTTCCCATGCCATACTGGTTATTTTCTAGATAAAACAAAACAGGCAGATCCCATAAAGCAGCCAAATTCATTGATTCATGAAATTCGCCTTCATTTACAGCTCCGTCTCCGAAAAAACATAGAACTACCCCTTCTTTTTTTTGTTTTTTCAAAGCTAATCCAAGTCCAATAGCAATAGGTAAATGACCTCCAACTATGGCATATCCTCCCATGAAATTTAATTGTTTATCAAATAAATGCATAGAACCACCTTTCCCTCTGCTACTTCCTCCTTTTTTACCATACAATTCTGCCATAACTTTATTTGGATCCATACCCCTGGCAAGGGCATGGCCATGATCTCTGTAATGAGTTATAACATAATCTTGCTTAGCTAATTGAGATATAGCTCCAACTGCAATAGCTTCTTCTCCAATATAAAGATGTAAAAATCCTTTTATTTTCCCTTGCATATACATTCTTCCGCAAGCTTCTTCAAAATGCCTAATTTTCAACATTTCTAACAAATATTTTCTTGCAGTTTCTTTATCTATATTCGACATAAATTAAATATGTATAGCACTCCCTAATGCACCAAGAGAAGATTCTTTTAATATTTCAGAAATTGTTGGATGTGGGTGTACTAAATCTCCAATTTCTTTCGAAGAACCTTCTAACATTTTTAGTATTCCTATTTCCCCAAGTAATTCTGAAACATTGGGCCCAATTAAATGAGCACCTAATAATTCACCAATCTCTTCATCAAAAATTAATTTTGAAAATCCTTCAGAATCTCCCAATCCTAAAGCTTTTCCGCTAGCTGAAAGAGGGAAAATACCTGTTTTTATTTTATATCCCTTAGCTTTTGCTTCTTCCTCAGTAAGCCCAATACTGGCAATTTGAGGTTCACAATAAATTGCTCTTGGCATATCAATATAATCATTTATAGGTTCTGGGCTTAATCCGGCAATCTTTTCTGCTACTATCACTCCTTGATGAGAAGCAACATGAGCCTGTAAAAGTTTTCCAGTAACATCTCCTATAGCATATATATTATCTATATTTGTTTTCATAAAATTATCTATATTAATCCAACCTTTAACAGTTTCAACTCCAATTTTTTCAAGACCTAAGCCATTAATATTACCTTGAGCTCCAACTGCAACTAATATAGTATCGACCTCTAAATCCATTTGCTCATCTTTTACCCTCAAATGAGCAACAACATTTTCAGAAATATCAAGAGTTTCTATTTGAGCATCTGTAATTATATTTATGCCCTTCTTTTTATATATTTTCGATAATTCATCACTGATGCTTTTATCTTCTTTATTTAAAATTCTGTCAGCTAATTCAACTATTGTTACTTCGCTTCCGTAAGCATTAAAAATATAACTAAATTCTACTCCTGTAGCACCTCCCCCAACTATGATTGCTCTCTTAGGAACATCTTTTAATTCTAATGCCTGTCTACTAGTTATTACTTTGGATTCATCAATTGGCATGCTTGGAAATTCCATAAAGGTTGATCCTGTAGCTAAAACAATATTATCAGATGTAATAGTAGTATTAGCATTTTTCAAATTAATCTCAGTAGAGCTTATTAATTCAGCTGTATCTTCATATACTTGCACTTTGTTTTTCTTTAACAAATAAGAAACACCTGTTGTAAGTTTTCTAACTACCTTTCTGCTTCTTTTTACTGCCTGAGAGAAATCAGGTGTAAATTTATCTATTTTTATTCCAAATTCATCAGATGCTTTAATTAAATTAAGTACTTCTGAATTCCTCAATAATGCCTTAGATGGAATACAACCCCAATTTAGACACAAACCACCAACAGCTTCTTTTTCAATTAATGCAGTTTTCAAACCTAATTGTGCTGCTCTAATTGCCGAAACATATCCACCTGGCCCCCCTCCTATAACTGTTACTTGAAAATCACTCAATAAAACCCCTTATGTTTTTAAACATACATAATACAACATTTACAAATCTTTAGTAATAAAAGATTAAGATGCTGAAAAATAATTATATAAATTTAATTATTTTTAATATTATATTAAATTAATGAAAACTAAGTAATAATCATGGCAACCTTTATATCAAAAAAATAACTAAATCAATAATGATGCAAAACTCTTTAAATCTAAATTGTTATAAACCTTGAGATATTAACTATTTCGATAAATAATATATATAGAAATTAATTTAATGAAATAAGATCTACCATTTATCGGAGAGATTTTGCCTGATAAAATTACTGTTGGCATATTAAGAGAAAAAGACAAATCAGAAAACAGAGTATCTTTAGTTCCAAAAGATGTTTATTTATTAATAAAAATGGGTTTATCTGTAGAATTAGAAGATGGAGCCGGAGAAAGAGCAGGTTTTTTTAATCAAGATTATGAAAATGTCGGCGCAAAAATATCTAAAAAGTTGACCGATAAAATTAATATAATAACTTCCCTAAATGCATTTTCTTCCCAAGAAAATGCATATGTGAAAAATTCTTTAATAATTAGCACAACTAATGTAAGAAACGATAATAAAATTATCGAAATATGTAAAAAAAATAATTTATCTGTTATCGCAATGGAATTTGTTCCAAGAATTGCAAGAGCTCAAAAACTTGATGCTCTTTCATCGCAAGCATCCATAGCGGGATATAAAGCAGGACTTATAGTAGCTAACTCTTTAAACAAATATATACCTTTAATGATGACTGCTGCCGGAACACTGCTGCCGGCCAATGTATTGGTTTTGGGGGCTGGTGTAGCAGGATTACAATCAATAGCTACTGTGAAAAGATTAGGTGCAGATGTTACAGGTTATGATATTAGACTAGCTGCTGGTGAAGAAATTAGATCTTTAGGAGCTAAATTTATTTCTGATGAAATCGTACAAGATTCAAAAACAGATGGTGGTTATGCTAAAGAACAAAGTAAAGAAAATCAAAAGTCACAATTAGAGTTTTTAAAAGAATATATTATTAAAGCTGATGCAGTTATATCAACAGCAGCAATCCCGGGGCGCCCTGCACCAAAATTAATTGAAAAGAAAACTGTTCAATTAATGAAGCCTGGAAGTGTTATAGTAGATGTTTCGGCTCCATTAGGAGGGAATTGTGAATGTACAAAATTAGGAGAAATGATTATTATAAATAATGTTAAAATCTTTGGGCCTTCAAATTTACCTTCAGAAATGGCCTATGATGCATCGACTGTTTATTCAAAAAATATATTTAGCCTTATGGAATTACTTATAAAAGATAAAAAAATAGAAATTAACCTTCAAGATGAAATCATTGATGCAATGTTAGTCATTGAAAAAGGTAAAAAAAGAATCAAGGAATAACATTGGACTTATTACCTTTAATTATAATTTTTGCTTTATCATTATTTATAGGATATGAAGTTATCACAAAAGTTCCTTCTACTTTACATACTCCTTTAATGTCTGGATCAAATGCTATATCTGGAATAGTAATAGTTGGGGCAATCATTATCGCGTCAAATGCTAATGGGATCATAGCATTAATATTATCTGTCGTTGCCATAGTCTTAGCAACTATCAATGTTATTGGGGGATTTATGGTAACCGATCGTATGTTAGCAATGTTCAAAAGAAGCAAAAATAAGGATTAATTGTGTTAGAAATCTCATCAAATATAGAAAATATTGTTTATCTTATTTCTGCTTCTTTATTTATTGTTGGATTAAAAAGATTAGCATCTCCTATTACTGCTAGGAATGGTAACAGATTAGCATCTTTAGGAATGCTTATTGCAATAGTGCTAACAATTTTAAAATACACTGATAATAACTTTGAATGGATAATACTTGGGATTGTTATAGGAGGATTATTAGGAATAATACTTTCTAAATATGTTCAAATGACAGCAATACCTCAACTAGTAGCAATTTTCAACGGATTTGGAGGAGGGGCAAGTGCACTTGTTGCTATATATGAAATCCTTTATCAAAAAGAATCAGTAATAAGTATTTTTGTTTTAGCAGCCATAGCATTTTCTACAGTGCTTGGATCATTAACATTGACCGGTTCATTCATTGCTTTTGGAAAATTACAGGAAATAATTCCAACCAGGCCAATACTATTCCCTTTAAGAAATTATTTGAATTCTCTTTTATTATTATTAATTATTTTCTTAGCTGTAATAATGATTATTCCAAACTTTAATTCTCTAAATATTCTTTATATCTTAATAGTTTTATCATTACTTGCCGGAATCTTAATAGTAATACCTATCGGTGGTGCAGATATGCCCGTAATAATAGCATTGTTAAATTCATATTCCGGAATAGCTGGAGCTGGAGCTGGCTTTGTACTTAATAATCCTGTTCTTATTATTTCCGGATCTTTAGTTGGGGCATCAGGATTAATATTAACCAAAATTATGATTAAGGCAATGAATAGATCCTTAGCTAATGTGATACTTGGAGGGTTAGGATCAGAGGAAGGTTCTCAACAAACAGATTCAAACGAAAATAGACCTGTAAAATCTTTAAATACTGAAGATGCTGCAATGATTTTAGGATATGCTGAAAATGTGATATTTGTTCCTGGATATGGCCTGGCAGTAGCTCAAGCTCAACATCAAATAAATGAATTGGCAAATATGTTAAAAGATAACGGAACAAATATAAAATATGCAATACATCCTGTTGCAGGAAGAATGCCAGGGCATATGAATGTATTATTAGCAGAAGCAAATATTCCTTATAATGAACTAAAAGATTTGGATGAAATAAACTCCGAATTTGATAATGCAGATGTTGCTGTTGTTGTCGGGGCAAATGATGTTACCAATCCAATTGCTCGTACAGATCCAAGTTCTCCAATATATGGCATGCCGATATTAAATGTAGATAAAGCAAAATCAGTTATTATACTAAAACGTTCAATGGCTTCTGGTTTTGCAGGAATTGAAAATGAATTATTCTTTTTAGACAAAACTAGTCTATTATTTGGAGATGCAAGAGATTCAATTGAAGAAATAACTAGAGAAATTAAAAATTTAGACAATATTTAAATAAACATGCCTGCCTTTATACATCACAATAAATTAAATAATAATCCTGAAAAATCTTATGAAGAAATTGCTATAGATAAAAAACAAGGGTGTGAAAATCTCATTCAAAGTATTTTATATATAAAAAAAACACCTGTTATATTTAATAAAACTAAAGTTTCGCAAAGAGTGGGTTATCTAATATCAGGTAAAATTAAAATTAAATACGAAGGTGAGTACTTAAAGCAAACTATTAATAAAACATTCACTCTTGAGGAAGGGAGTAGTTTCTTTATCCCAGAAGGAACTAATTCTATATTAGATAATTTAGATGATAATTACTCAATTATACTTCTAGTCAAAAGCCCTCAAGATGAATTTGCAAAACTTAATAAAGCCAAAATAAATAATTTCAATCAAGATTTATTAATTGTAAATAAAAATAATCAGGAAAATTTGCCGGCGGGAGAAGATAGATACTTCAAACTTATGATTGATCCGCAATTTGGATCAAAATATGTGACACAATTTCTTGGGTATATTAAAAAGATAAAAGCACCATTCCATGATCATACATACGATGAAGTGATTTATATTTTAGAAGGGGAAGGGGTGATACATCATGGCAATTTAAAAACAAAAATCAAAAAAGGTTCAAGCATATATCTGCCTCCTGGAACAATTCACAGATTAGAAAACAAAAACCAAGATGTAGAATTACAGTTGTTAGGGGTATTTTGCCCGGCCGGAAGTCCGGCAGACAAAGATGAAAAATAAATATGCCAAACTTTCTAACAAAAAATTATCATTGGATAATGTTACTTTTAATATGGACTGTTTACACGTGTTTTGGAATAGTTAGTGGCTCATTAGCACCAATTTCTCCATTACTTATTACTGATCTGAATTTTACTTATACACAAATGGGAATCATATTAGGTTTTTGGCAATTTATCTATATTTTCACTGCTATGCCTACCGGAAATATTATTGATAAATGGCAGCTAAAAAAATCTATAACAATAGGAATTATTGTGATGCTAGCTTCCATGATCTTACGAGGGCTATCAATTGATTTTATAACTTTACTTTTGTCAGTAGGTTTATTTAGCTTTGGTGGTCCTATTGCATCTTCAGGTTCTCCAAAATTAGTTGCAACCTGGTTCAAAGAAAAAGATAGAGGAATAGCATCAGGAATATACGCCACAGGCCCTGTAATAGGAAATGCTATAGCATTTGCATCTGCACCGATTATTGCTATTAATATTTTTAATAACTGGAGAGGGGTTTCGGTAATTTACGGAATTATTTTAATTACAATCTTAATTATTTGGTTATTATTTGCTAAAAATAAACCTAATAATAAATCTAAAATAAATATACAAAAAATTTCTTATAAAGAATTAATTAAAATAAAAACTGTACAAATAATTATGCTTCTGTCGATAATTTTCTTTTTCATAAGCCATTCTTTAGGAGCATGGGCACCATCAGTCTTGATCGATAATAATTTCAGTATCACAAACGCAGGATATATAACTTCAATAAGTACTATTGTAAGTTTAATATCTTTGCTGTTTATTACTTCTATATTTAAAAAAGGTAAAAGAAAAAATGCAATTATATACATACTTCTAATAAGTGCCCTAGCTTCTTTAGGAATTGCATTTTTTTCAGGGATTAAATTAATTTTTTCTATCTTTTTAATATTCTCTGTAAAAAGAGCATTAATGCCGTTATCCACGCTAATTCTAATGGATCATGAAAATATAGGTCCCAAAAAAATTGGAACTGCTGCGGGGATGTTTTTTGCTTCAGCTGAAATTGGAGGATTTAGCGGACCATTTATAATAGGTTTTCTGAGAGATCTTACCAATTCACATCAAATAGGTTTTTTATTTAGTTCAATATTATGTTTAACCGGGATATTGTTTGCATTTAAATTAAATGAAACTAATAATTAGATGAAATATCCAGGCCAATTAAAAAATAATGATTTCAGAAAGCTTTGGATTTCCGATATTTTAATAGGGTCAGCTGACAATATAGAAATGTTAATTATATCCTGGGTAATTATAACTAAAACAAACTCCGGACTAATACTCGGAACATATGGAGCAACAAGATTTTTCAGTACATTTTTTGCTCCATTATTTGGAAGTGTCATTGATCGTTTTAATAAAAAAACTACATTATCTCTATCGAGATCATATATGATCATACATTCCATAATTTTCTTGATATTTGCACTTCAAAACATTTTAACTACATTCAATATAATATTTATAACTTTTTTTTATGGGATCGCAAGAACTTCAGACAGAATATCCAGAGAAGCATTAACACAAATTTTGATAAAGAAAAAAGATTTACGTAATGCATCAGGAATAATTAGAGCAACGATGGATTTTACAAAAATTATAAGTCCAATAATTGGTGCAATAATATATACCAACCTCGGAATAGAATACTCTTACTTAATTATATGTATATTGTATATTGGAGCTTTATTAGCTATTTATCCAATTAACATCCATTCCACAAATCAACAAAACTTAATTCTTTATAAAGAATTGTTAAGTGGATTAACATATTTATCTAACAATAAAACTTTAATTTCTTTAATATCATTTGCTGCTTTAGTCAATTTTACAGTACTTACATTACCTAATGCTTACCTACCATTTATAAGTAAAAATATCCTAAATGGTAATGCTAATGATTTGGCCCTATTAATTTCCTTTGCATCTATAGGTTCACTAATAGGTTCTATCATAATTTCAGTAAATAATTTTTCAAATACTCCAGGGAAATTTTTGATAATATTCATCTTTATTTGGCATATTTTAATGTTAGGAACAAGCTTATTTACAATAAAATTAGTAATTATATGTATATTAATTTTATTTGGAATTTCAAGTTCAATAACAATGGTAAATATGTCCATACTAATTCTTAGTATCACCGATAAAAATATGATAGGTAGAATAATCGGAATTAGACAACTTGCTATATTTACATTGCCAATAGGATTAATTCTCAGTGGTTATATGATTGATAAAACAGGGATAATTTCATCTATTCAAATTATGAGTGCGATAGGAATCATCATTTCAATAATACTTAGCTTTAAATCAAAACATCTTATGTCTTATACAAATACCTATTAAATTTGTTGAACAGTAAATATATAAGTTGTAAGATCTATATAATTTATTGCAAAAAATACGAATCTTAAATGGAGAATAATGATGTCTGATTTATCTAGATCTGTGGCAATTGTTGGGGTTGCTGAATCAGATGAAGTAGGAAAAATTGAAAACAAATCAAACTTACAATTTCATGCTGAAGCAGCTTACAATGCTATAAATGATGCAGGCATGAAACCAAGCGATATTGATGGGATAGTTACTGCCGGAACATCAACTTTAAATACAGCTGAGTTTTTGGGATTAAATAAAATAAAATACACAGACTCTACTTCTGTTGGAGGATCATCTTTTGAAATACATATAGCTCATGCTATGGCTGCGATTAATGCAGGTTATTGCGAAACAGTTTTAGTTACCCACGGGGAAGCTGGTAGAAGCGCAAGAAATAGACCCGGACCAAATTTGTCAGATCCGGCAAGCCAATATGAGATACCATACGGGTTCATTGGAATGCCAATCAATTATTCTATGGCATGCAGAAGATATATGCATTTATATGGAGAAGAAAGAACTAGGCAGGCATTAGCAGAAATAGCAGTATCAACCAGGAAATGGGCACTGAAAAATCCTAAAGCATATATGAAAGATCCAATGACATTTGATGATTATCATGAATCAAGATGGATATCTTGGCCTTTTCATTTATTTGACTGCTGTATAGTAACTGACGGTGGCGGAGCCTATATAGTCACAAAAAAAGAAATAGCAAATTCTCTTCCTAAAAAACCTGTTTGGGTACTTGGCGTAGCAGAAGGACATGACCATAATATAATGTCTCAAATGCCAGATTTAACACGAACTTGGGCAAAGAATACTGGCCCAGAAGCATTAAAAATGGCAGGATTAACTCATGACGATATTGATTTAGCTATGATATATGATTCGTTTACATATACAGTATTAGCTACTCTAGAAAGCTTAGGTTTCTGCAAACCTGGAGAAGGTCCTGATTTTGTTGCCAATCAACGAACAGCTCCTGGCGGTGATTTTCCTATGAATACAAATGGCGGAGGCCTATCTTATTGCCACACTGGAATGTATGGAATGTTTTTAGTACTTGAAGCTGTAAGGCAATTAAGAGGAGAAACAGGTGAAAGACAATTGGATGATCCTAAAACCTGTCTTATCAATGGTACAGGAGGAGCATTATCATCCACCGGAACCATAGTTCTAGCAATAGATTAATTGAAGGAGAAAGAATGTCTGAATACAAAAAACCTATACCAAGCCCCCAGGGAGAATCTGATTTTTATTGGGAAAAAGCAAAACAAGAAGAACTATGGTTAAGAGAATGTCCTGTAAACGGTCCATATTTTTATCCAAGAGACATATCACCAGGTGCTCTTAGAAAAGATACTAAATGGATAAAAGCTACTGGGAAAGCCACATTATTTACATACTCTATTGTATATAGAGCACCACATCCAGGATTTATGGATGATGTACCTTTTGTTACTGCTATTGTAGAACTAGAAGAAGGTCCTTTGATGCCTACAAATATCATTATGGAAGACCCTGCACCTGAGAAATTAAAAATAGGCATGCCATTAATTGTAGAATTTGAACACATTAATGACAAAATTGCATTACCTAAATTTAAACCAGTTTAAATTTATTCTAAATTTTTCAAAACTTCGAATGGGAAAATCCCAGTATAATGCTCATCATTCCATAAAAATTGTAAAGCATATTTACCTATATACATAAAATCTTCTATAACTATATCAAAAGGAACAGATGTAGGTTCTAAAATTCTTTTACCCGACCATTCTTCTTCGCAATTAGCACAACCACAATTTAATCTTAAATCTCGAGCACTAATAACTTTAATACCGTCACCAAAATCAATTTTTATCTCTTTACCTGAATTTATTATCTCTACTGAATTCACCATATTATTTTATCTCTTCAATGCAATTCTTTATAACCAAATATTCTTTAGTATTACGTGTACAATTTTCATATTCCATCATTGAATTCATTTGATAATACTTTGAATCTAATTCTATATTAATTGAATTTAAATAATTCTTATATTTTTCTACTACCTTCTCAGCTTTTTCATATTCATCATTATATAAATATACATTCATAAGCATTTTATAAACAGCTGCTCTGCTAGGTCCTAAGTTAATTGAAGCTTTAAACAACTTTTCAGCATTGATGCTATATTTTATAATATCATCTTCATTTTCAGATATTTTTAAAGCTTCATAATATAATACACCTAATCTCGCATGCAATTTCCAATAATTAGGATGCTTATCAATAGCATTTTGTCCTTCAACAAAAGCAACATTTAATAACTGGCTTCTTGAAGGTTCTTTTAAACTTGATACCCAAAGAATAGAATCATTAATTAAAAAAGTAGTAGCTGCATTTGACATAGGAGGAAATCTATTTGTTGCTTTTAAAATTTGTATAACTTTACTTTGAAAATATTCATTCTCTCTAGTCTCCGAAGAATCTATTTGAGAATAAATCCAAATATCAGATGCAGTTTGATACATTTTAAGTTCTACATTTATGAATATTAGAAATATAGAAATAATTATTGAAATACTAACAAACCTAGTATTCTTAGAAATAATAGATCCAAAAACCATTTTAATAAATTTTTGTATTTTAAATAATCTTTTTGTGATAAATTCAGGAGCTTTAACTGTCACATTCATTATTGCAAGCATAATCATTATTAATAAATATGTTTCATGAATATCAAACCAAAATAATTGATGAATAAAATATCCCGTAAAAAAAACAGGAATTACAAACATTATTCCTGGCAAACTATAGTTTTTATCAGAAAAAATAAATCTACCATTTCTAATTGAATTGATCATAATAACAAAAATCAAATATAAATATATGAATAATGTTAAAATGCCCCCCGTGCTTAATATATGTAAAAAGAGATTATGGGCATTATCCATTTCCAAGCTAGTAATTTGAGATGGTATGACAAATTGATTATAAGGAATTGCGAAATTATTCATTCCATAACCAAATAAAGGTCTTTCAAAAAAAGCTCTAATCGTTACATTAATATTACTTAGACGCGAATATAATCCCATATCACCACTTTCTTTAGGGTCATTAATAATATTTGCAAATCGATCAAGTGAAGAATCAAGAATGCCAGTAAATAAAAAGAAAAAGAAAACAGAAAGAAAAACAATCAAAATTACAGTAATTAATTTAATTAAATTTCTTTGACTTACTTGACCTTTGAAAGAATAAAATAACAAAATAATATACATGGTCATACCAGCAATTAATCCCGGAATAACCGATCTGGTAGCTGTAAGAAAAATAGCATATAGCAATAAAAACATAGTAATAAATACATAAAAATAATATATATAATATTGATATGTATATTTGATTTTATTTAACCTTAAAAATGAAAATGGAATATTTACAAAATTGATCTTAAATAGTCCAAAACCAATAAAGAAAATAAGCATCATATAGAATCCTGCAAATCCCGGGTTACCTATAGTAAATACAGCTCTTGTATTATCACTATATCCGGGCATATCAAAATAAAATATTTTGTAATGTTCTAAAATATAAAATATTGACAATACGAAACCTGTAAAGAAAACAAAAGAAAATAAATTGTAAAAAAACTTATCTATATTAGAACAGCCAGATAATATAAATAAAAAAATAAGAGTATGTATGTGCCAATAAATGCCATTCATTCTCTGAAATTCACCAAAAAAGCTGAAAGTGAAATTATCTCCAAAAATTGAACTCACTAAATATGCAAATATATATATTAAATACAAATAAAAAATAAAATTTAATTTAGGTTTATACCTAAGATACAATTCCTTATTTATAATAATTCCACACAAATACACAGTTAAGAGTATCCAATTAAGTGCTTGAACCCAGAGAGCTTTGGGGACTGTATAAGGATAAAAAACTTCAAAGAAAACAACAAAAGGCACACATAATATTGCAAAAACACCTAAATATAAAAATTTAGGAAAGTAATTTATTAAAAAGGAATTTGAGTCATTAACTGATGATTGAGTTCTATTATTTTTCAAATTAACTAAGAAGGTATTAAATTTATATTATTAATATTATATAACCAATGAACATCAATCACCTTGTGATTATAATGAAATTAATTTACTATTTATCCACTTACATGTAATTTTATCCACGAATTTTAACTACTTATCCACAATTCAGTATAAAATTTACAAGATAATAA
>MDTC01048125.1_pt1 | contig 33601 bp, 29 predicted proteins | sample 811181 | NCBI WGS metagenome assembly MDTC01 (sample SAMN05326644, study PRJNA326480) | marine metagenome | isolation source: seawater | place: Pacific Ocean: North | collected 2011
CAAACGAAAAACACGTGTATATCGGATGAATGTCTGTAGGGTCGGGCCTTGTGTCCGACCTCAATCTGCGTACATGTCGGGTAAATGGTCCCTCCTCTCGAAAGGCTTGAGAGGAGGGAAGAGCCGAAGGCTCAGGGGGGTGAGTTTGTTGAGGCATATGTTGCAAGTGAAGACGCAAAAAACCCACTGCAAGCTCGAAAGCAAAAAAGAATACAAGGATATGGCTTGCTATATCCGCCTGCAAGAAGAGGATGAAATGGTGGAATCAGGGGAGTTTGCGGAGACACAAGTGCAACGTCTGCCGGATCAGACAGCCATTCGTATCCTTTTGGCGTATCTTAAACGAACGTTTCAAGAGACAGGATCATGGCTGGAGCGCTTCACGAAGAGGCAAAAACCATTCAGCTATACTTTCATGCGCTCGTGGCATAGTGCCCAAGTCGTTCTCGTATGATTTTTGATTGATGTGTAAGCGCAGTTTGTCATTCGGCTATGCCCAATTTGACCTCTTGATGCACACAAAGTCATTCTCGTATAACAAGAGGTGCTTCCGAGACAGACCAAAGTCGTTCGTGTATAACAAGAGGCGCTTCCTGGATGCGACTCAAATCATTCTTGTATGACTTGAGCGCTTCAAAAGAAGGTCTTTCGTGATTCTCGTATGATTTTGGGAGATCTTTTTGAGAGGCTTTGAGCACAGTTGTATGACTTTTGCCTCTTCCGAACACGCCAAAAGAATAGCCGAATGATATTTGGAATGCTCTTCAAACACTTCGAAGTATAGCTGAGCGATTTGATGACTATCTGACAAGCACTTCGAAGTATAGCTGGATGATGTTTGGCTTGTGCTTAAGGCCAAAAGATGAAAAAAGGAATACGTCAGGGCTTGGGTGAAGGCGATCAAGTTCGTTGTTCGTCTTTGGCAGAGCGTTGCTATGCGGCCTCCTCCCGCCTGCTAGCTGGCTCTTGAACCTGCGCCCCTACGTATACTTTTTTCTATCTTCTGACCTTAAGCGCTTTGTTTCTTTTTGGGTTTCAGGAATACATCAAGCACTGCGTCAAGTACCTTCTCATGTGTAAAGTAGAAGGACAAACTGGTACATTGCATGATCTTATGGAGTTCTACCAAAATGGGGTCACCAAGGGCCATATGATGGGGGAGAAGGACGGATACGCAATCCTCATCCCTGTCGAATCGTATTGGCAAGGTTTTGTGGGTTCGGATGAATTCTTTTGGCATACGTTTGAATACGGAGAAGTCAAACGCTACATTTTGTAGCATCTCGACGATGTTGTCGGGAGGGATGATATTTTGTGTGCTTGTGCGAGTCACTCTTTGTATATCAATGGATGGAATGAGAGCGAGGCGGCTCTTTAACTCGTCTATCAAAAACGCGTGTTTTTTTTCGTTCATCTGAAGATCCTGCCTTGTATGGGGTGTACTACAAAAGGTTGTCTTCAAATGCCTGTTTTGTCAAGTCACACTACATCTTGACGAACTTCCAACATTTATACACCGTTGTACCTGCGATGCCTGCGATAAGTCCACTCAATACAAATACACCCAATATGATCGTGACACATCCCAAAAGGACCGCCCACACACCATGTTTGTTGGGAGAGTCATCTTTGCCGATGTTCCCTGTAATCGGCTCAATACAACCTTTACAACAAAGCCATGCTCCCTGAAGAAAAAACATGATCGTCAGGAGTGTGATATGAACGGATATATGTTTTGTGGGGGCGTTGTGTCTCATACTCTCGTCACTCAAATGGTTGATTTGTGTTGTCAACATCATCACGAACGTTGTGTTGATGTGAGAGAGTATGCAGGGGCTGGAAGTCAGTTCGTGTCACACGTTCAAGCTAAATGCTTTGATGAGCGCCTCTTGTTGTTCTGATTGGATGGCACCTGGGCGAATCCAACGGACATGTTGTATCGCTTGGAGGGGCATCATGCCCTGGCTGACACACACACAAGCCGCGATGGTTCCTGCTCTCCCGAGACCTGCCCAACAGTGGACAATGACGCTCCTTCCTTGCTCCAATGCCTCCATGATGAGCTGGACAATCTGTTTGGCTTCATACAGGTCAGGTGCTTCGTAATCCTCGATGGGATAGTTGTAAAAGGACATCCCTTTGCGTTCAACGGAGAGCTGTCGCTGCAACATCGTCTCCGGTGGATCCATCCACTCTAGCTCCACCTCTTCGACAAGACAGACGATATCAGTGACACCTTGGGCTTCAAGCGCGTCGAGATCTTCTGTGAGTGATGCCTCTCCACCTGGAATGGATGTCAATCCTAGACGACCGGGTACATCAAATGTTGACTGTGGAAGCCACGAGATCTTCACGTTCACTCCTTTTTGTCGTTCACTGGATGATAGAATGTTTTTGAGCACGTGAGCGACATGTTGGGTATAGCTCGTAAAACGAAGGTGTTCTGGGGAGAGAGCTTCCATTGTGGACAAATCGAAGGAGTCGATAAAAATGCCTCATCCTACGACACGACCTTTTTGTCCGTTGGACACATGTAATGACTTCTTGGATTCCGTCTGAGAGGGCGACTGCGACATCTTTTTGATATCGAAGCGCGCGTTTTCTTCGTCTCCAAAAAGCCCAATAAGTGAGTCCAACGAGATTGCAATGAAGGTATCTTCTCATCTTAGGATTCGCTACATATCGGCGCAATGCGTTGATACGCGAAGCTGTATTTCGATCGACCGCACAAAAACGAAGCGCATATCTCTCGACGTGGTAGGCGTCAGGCTGTATGTGTCGTTTGCGAAGCGCTCCTTTGATAATGGCCACATTCTCCTCACATCGTCCATTGAGCATCTGGCATTGTGCATATCTTATAGGGTGTCGATCTCTTGGTCTCCCCAAACGTTCGAGGTAAACAAGCCACTTTTGACAACGTCTGGTGTCATATTGTGCCAGCGCTTGGTCCAATCTTCGGAGGTATTTTCGCTCTCGTTCGCTCGTTCCTCTTTTGAGTATGTTGGTGGAGGGAGCAGGTGTCCTTCTTAATGACTTCTTTAACGTCCTAAGACAACGCGGGAAGAGGTGATCAAATGCGTCCTGAAGATGTGCCGAGAAAGCTCGTTTGAGGACACGTTCTCGTTGTAGCTCATATGAACGCTTCCAGATCGAGACGATCGTCGAACAACGCGATGTTGATCTGTTGTAAAGACAGAGTGCCAGTGTCCTCAGTGTCGCCGAGAGCGCTTCTTTGTATTGAAAATTCGTCCGCATCTTTGGATGCAGAAATGTCCGCTCTTTGCTGCGGTACTCTCTGTGGAGCTTCATACACTGTGCGCTGGACTTTTGCTTGTGTGCCTGCTCAACGCGCGTTGTCAGTGAACGAAGTCCCGCAGGTAGCGATGACCGCCGTGTCGGTGGACGCTTCCGCAGCTGAAGGGGTTTCCTGTCAGGTGTTCTTTTTATCGGACGCACAACTCTATCGCTCCGACGTCGTAATGGTTCTTTACGTCGGGATCGATGTGGAGGTGTGGTCTGTGTCGTGTCAGCCCTTTTTCGAGGAGGTGGTGGTGAGAGGAGCATTTTGAGGGGCGTGTGTGTCCGTGTGGACGACGCATCAGGGTGTGTGTTTGCTTTCTCTGTGTCACCTGGTTTGAGGAAGACAATCGCGAGCAGCAAAGCAACAATAAGCCCGAACGCCGCGAGAATTGTGACAGGAGCACGTTTGGGAGGTGGGGGGGCTTTGGTCTCTTCGAGGGCTGTGAGCAGGTCTTTCATGGAGGAAAAACGTTGATCAGGAAGGGGGCGCAATCCTTTGACGAGCACTTCGAACAGGGCTTGGGGGACTGGGCTCTCCGTCGGGAGGATGATCTCTCCCTGGTGGATGGAGGTCATCTTCTCCTGTAGATCTGCGCCTCCGTAGGGAGACATACCACAGAGCGCTTCGTAGAGGGCAAAGCAAAATGAGAATTGATCGGAGCGTTCATCTGCGTCTTGTCCATAGAATTGTTCGGGGGACATGTACGCAGGTGTACCGAGCATAATGCCTGTTTTGGTGGCGTAAGGCATCTTGGGGTGGTCGATGGCGCTGATCACGGGTTTCGGTGTAAAGGGGAGGAGTGAGCGCTTGGAAGAAGGTGTCGCACGTGCGAGTCCAAAATCGACGAGGAAGACCCTGTCCATGTCGTCGATGAGAATGTTATCGGGTTTGATATCTCTGTGGATGATACCTGCTTGGTGTGCGGCCTCGATGGCCTTGCCAGCTTCCATATAATGTCGAAGGATCTCTCGCCAATCAGCATCGCGCTGCTTTGTCCATGCCCGCAAGGTCTGCCCACGCACGAGCTGAATGGCCATATAGATTTGATTGTCCCACTCACCGACTTCATAGACGACGGGGATGTTTGGATGTTGAAGCTGGGCGAGTAAACGTCCCTCTCGAAGCAGTCGTGCAAAGAGGGATTCTCGTAGATGCTCACTGAAGATATCAGGGCGCGTGACTTTGAGGGCGACACGGCGATGAAGTGGCTCATCGTAGGCTTCGTAGACGACACTCATGCCACCTTTTCCAAGAGTGTTGAGGATGCGGTAGCGACCGATGTTGTGAACGAAGACCTGCTCTTGTGCAGGTTCTTTCTTGGGCGTCTCTTGTGGGGCGGTGTTTGTGAGTGAAGGTTGAGGGAGGTCAAGCATGTGGGCGAGCTCGACCATAAGCTCCTGACAATCCGGGCATCGGTCGATCGCGAATTCGACCTGGGCGATTTGGTCCTCTGAGAGTGTACCTTCGAGGAGTGAGACGATGGTGTTTTCATCCGGGCATTCGGGAAAGCGACAGTGTAAGGAGCTCATGAGGACTCGTCTTGGATCACAGAGGGAGCATGTCCGAGGAGGCGGATCATGCTGACATCAAGGCGGCTTTGGATCAGATTCATGATGCTCTCAAATTCGTTCTTTGAGATCTCAAGTTTGGCCATCAGCTCTTGCCTTGTCGCGTCGAGCAGGGCTTGCCTTGCTTTGGCGATACGTCTCGCGGCGGTGGCTCTATGGATATGGTAGAGTGTGCCGATCTGGTCGATGTTGAGACCTGAGACGAGGTGTTGTCGCAGAAGGTTACGTTCTCGACTGCTGAGGTGGGTGAGGGCTTTGGCGAAGGATTCTTTGAAGTGACCTCTGTACTCTTGTTTGAGGAACTCCAACTCGACATCAAAGTCACTGTCTTGAAGTCGCAGTAAGGCGTCTTCTTCTGTGAGCTGTTCGCGTTTTTGTTGGCTGCTGCCTTTGACACAATCGAGGCAAGTGCGAAGGGTTGTGACGCGGATCCAATTTTCCAGAAACCCTTGCCCTGAGTACTTGAGCAGCTTGGGTGGTTTATCTTCTGTGCCGACGAAGATCTTCTCCATGACGATTTGTTTGAGATCGTCTGGGGGGATGTGGCTCTTTTGAAAACGCAGAAGGACTTGATCGATCGTCTTGTCGTATGTTTGCCAAAAGACTTTTTGTGCGGCTTCGGAGTGGTGAGAACACGCACATGCGAGACAGAGGTCGTCTGATTGGACGTGTTCAAGCCAGTCGATCCATCCTTTTGGTGGAGGGAGTTGATTGGCTTTTTGTGCGAGGTAGACGAGGAAATCGACCTCTTCTATGTGGTACTGTTGCCTTGCCTCTTCGATCTCATCGAGGATGCGCTGAAGGTGTGTCGAGAGCGTTGCTTCATCAGGGAGGGATGAGAGCAATGCCGGTTGCAGCGTCTCTTTGAAGAGGTTGGTGTGGGGGATGTGTGTGGACACGATGTCTCCTCATCCAACAATGTTCTCGGCAGGGAGAGGGTGTTGGGGTTTGGAAAAATGCAAAACGTCAGCCACCTTCATGGGTGTGTGGGACATGATACCTTTGTGGCGTGTCACAACGTGGACCATGAGGTGTGGTTTCTTTGTGTCTTTAATGGATGATGGTTGCAAGTTTTTTCTTTTTTTGTGTTTTTTTGCGACAGGGCCAGCGACGTGTCGTCCGTATACCGTGAAGACCCACACAGAGGCTTACAACGAAAAAGATTTGTTTGTTAGCGACGAGAGGCATGATCTCTGTGTGGGGCTCTCTTTTCTCAAGGGGCGACAGGGGATAAGTGGAACCTTCCTCGTTCATCTTTTTCAACTGAAACAACAGCCTGATCGGGTTCATGGTCGATAATGATCCGCCAATTGTCTTGTGATGCCTGTTCGAGAAGTGCGGCTTTTGTGAGCATATTTTGATGTGGGAGCATGTCGTATGCCATATTGAAGGGGGCACCTGCGTGGTGAATGGTTGGCATGACATCACCTGGAAAGCAGAGGAATCCTTGTTCATCGCGAAAGCGAACGGATTGCTGTCCCCAAGTGTGTCCTGGAACGGGTTTTACGGTGATACCTGGGATGATCTCGGCTTCGCCGTCGACGAGGACGATTTGGTCTTCGACGGGATAAAGGTGGTCGCTGAGATAGGTCTTTGTCATGGTCGATTTATTGGCTTTGGCATCTTCCCATTCGGTGCGTTGGGTGAATATCTTGGCGTTAGGGAAGCTTGGTTTGGGTGAGGCGTCAGCGTCATCTGTGTCGAAGTAGGTCAACCCACCCGCATGATCGAAGTGAAGGTGAGTGACCACAACAGCGGTGATCTCTTCTCTTGAAATACCAACATCTTCGAGAGCTTGACCGATCCATCGTTCTTGGAGTGCGAATATTTTTTTATCTTTTTCGCCAAATTTATTGCCAAACCCCGTTTCAATGAGAACCTTGTGATCATCGCGTTGCAAGAGGACACAATTTGTCTGTAGCGCGATACGGTTGGCATCATCTGGCGCCGTCATGTTGGACCAAAGTGCTTTGGGTATGACACCAAACATCGCACCACCATCAAGTCGAAACGCACCAGCACGCAGCAATTGCCATGACCATTCCTTCATCTTTGCTTCTCCTTCTTGGGGACAAAAGTTTCGAGGTTCACCATGATATCGTCTTTAACTCGTGGTGGCAAACTCTTCTCGGAACAACAAACGTGAGTGGTTGTCTTGATTGTGTAGGACGGCCTGATATGCCGCGCTTATTTGCGCATGTATAGTGTCTGTCTCCTTGATGTTTTTCGGGGAGTCATTGTACACTTTCTTTTTGCGGGACAGACCATAAACGCACATTGTTCCGCGCTCGACCTGCTCTTTGGAGAGGAGAAATAGATTGAAATCGACATTTCGCGTACTGATGATCTGGTTATTTTTGTTCGGCGCGTTGGGGCTGATCTACACAATGACTGTAGGTGTCCCCAAGAACGCAACGCGTGTGCCATTCAGCCAGCTCATCAAAGACATCGACGAAAAAGGGAACGTCAAAAAGCTCGTCATTCACGGCGAAGAGTACCAATGGACCTACCACGACGGCCAATCATTTTATGCTGTCGGTCCAATCGCTGATGACAAGCTCAACACCCTCTTTTTGAAAAACAAAATCGAAGTCCAATACAAACCACACACCAACAAAAGCTCCTTTTGGCAGGTCATCTTGATCTCCTGGTTGCCTATCTTGTTGTTGTTGGGATTTTTGTTCTTTATGCTCCGCCAATTACAGGGAGGTCGTGGACCTGATCCCAACGGCTTCGGAAAGATCAATCTGCGCGGAGATCCATCTCACCGCAGCAAAGTAACCTTTGATGACGTCGCTGGTATCGATGAAGTCAAAGAAGAACTCGTCGAGATTGTCGAGTTCTTACGTGACCCCAAAAAATACACTCGCCTCGGTGGTCGTATCCCCAAAGGTGTGTTGTTGATGGGCGCACCTGGTACAGGGAAGACCTTGCTCGCGCGCTCTGTCGCAGGTGAGGCAGATGTTCCCTTCTTCAGTATCTCCGGTTCTGACTTCGTCGAATTGTTCGTCGGTGTCGGGGCGTCTCGTGTCCGTGACCTCTTCGAACAAGCCAAAAAGAGCGCACCTTGTATCATCTTTATCGATGAGATCGACGCTGTCGGTCGTCATCGTGGTATCGGTCTTGGTGGCGGAAATGATGAACGTGAACAAACACTCAACCAGCTCCTCGTCGAGATGGACGGTATCCACTCCAACGAGGGTGTGATCATCGTCGCGGCGACAAACCGCTCTGACATTCTCGACCCTGCGCTTCAGCGTCCCGGTCGCTTTGACCGTCAGGTGATGGTGCCTCTTCCCGACGTGATTGGACGTGAAGCGATCCTCCATGTCCACTCCAAGCGCATTCCTCTCGCAGAAGGGACAAACCTTCGTGATATCGCGAAAGGAACCCCTGGATTCTCAGGTGCTGAGTTGGAAAACCTCGTCAACGAAGCCGCGTTGTTTGCTGCAAGAGAAGACCGGGATCGTGTCTACACAGAGCACTTTGAGAAGGCCAAAGACAAGGTGATCATGGGACAAGAGCGTCGCTCGATGATGCTCAGCGAAGAAGAGAAAGAGCACACAGCCGTCCACGAAGCCGGTCACGCGCTCGTCGGTAAGCTGCTCGAACACTGTGATCCCGTACACAAAGTCAGCATTATCCCTCGTGGTCGTGCGCTTGGTGTGACGATGACACTCCCTGATGATGACCGAAAAGATGTCTTCGAAGATTATCTGTACGATTTGATGGCGTTTGCGATGGGGGGACGTGCTGCTGATGAGTTGATTTACAATCACAAGACAGCAGGTGCTTCCGATGATATCCGCCGCGTGACAGGTATCGCTCGTAAGATGGTCTGTGAGTGGGGGATGAGTGAAAAGCTCGGTCCGCTCTCCTACAAAACGGGTTCAGATGAGCCTTTGGTGGGTCGTGATATCAGTCAGGGACGTCCTTACTCCGAGACAACAGCACAGATGATCGATGAAGAGGTCAGCCGCCTCGTCAACGACAGTTACAAAAAAGCTGTGCAATTGCTCTCCGATAACATCGATATGTTGAAGACCGTCTCTGCGGCGCTTGTCGAGAGAGAGAATATCTCCGGTGATGAGCTTGATCGATTGATGAGAGGTGAGTCTTTGCCTCCTCTTCCACTCCCCCCACGCTCCAAAGGGAACGAGACCTCCGAAAAGAGCAACTCAGACGCTGTCGCGCCGATCGCTGTTCCCGAAGCTGGCTGAGGCTTCTGACATCCCCCTCCTTGATCCCCTCCTAGAATAAAAAAATCCCCACGCCACCAAACTTTCACTTTCCAAAGGACAAAAGACAGACTGTGATATGGCGTGGGGATAAGAAACTCTTTGTTTCCCTTCGAACATTATGGAGCTCGGAGATTATGAGAGAAACACCGTCATTGTGTTATTGTTTGTTTGGGACAAAGAGTCACTGCGTTACCTGCCTCCCACTCCTGCAAAATACATGTGCGGTTTGACATCACGATGTTTTCTCTTTCTTCTCATGGGGTTTGTAGAGGTGGCGGGGGAATACAGGGGTGCGCAGTGTGTCGTTTTTGGTCGGTGGTGTCTGGACAGTGTGCAGATCGTGAACAATGCAGCGCGTGAGGTACACTGTTTGATTGTGTTGTGGTGACGAAAAGATATGCTCCATCATTGAATATATCTCCTCTCATGTCGTCTGAAAAGATACTCATGAGGAGGATGCTCCGGATCATTCCAGTCTGGAACAATCACCCCCCACAGTGAACCACTTTCGATAACGACGAACTTTCGCGGAGAAAATGCATGAAAAAGCTTACCTTAATCCTGATCGCCACATTCGCAGTGAGTTTCTGGTCTACACCACGCAAAGCGGAAGCGAGCGCGTGTCTGACCTTCATCAAACAAGCTGCTGTAAAGTGTGCAACGGACCCCAAGTGTGTGAACGCTGCTGCGCAGCTCGCCAAGAAATTCAAGGAGCAGGTCAAGCTCTGCAAAAAATACCGTGGGATGTTGAAGGTCTGTCGCAAGGCAAAGAAAGCCAGAAAGAAGGTCTGCAAGTCAAGCAAGAAGACTTGTAAAACGGTCTGTAAAGACGACAAAAAATCCTGTCTCAACAGCTGTGAGAAGGGCAAAAAGCGTTGCACAAAGGCCTGCCCTAGAGGTCGTCGTGGTAAAAACTGTCGCAAGAAGTGTCGTGATTGCAAGCGCAAATGTCGCGGTAAAAAACGCTCCTGCAAAAAAGTTTGTCGTGTCGACAAGCGCGCTTGTAACAAAGCCGCTCGCGTCGAAAAACGTGCTTGTAAAGACGAAGCCAAGACCACCAAAGAGTACGCAGTGTGTAAAGATGGCCGTCGTATGACCCGCAAAGCTGGTGGAAAGTTCGCAATGTGTGCAGCGAAACACTTCCTCCCTGCAGCCCTCAAATGTGCCGCTATCTTCGCTGTAGGTGGCTTCTAATTCGATCCCGCCTAACCACTCCATCCCCCTCGACAATGTCTCACCAAGTGACTTTTCACTCCCCAATCTCAAAAGATGTACTTTGCAGTGTCTCCACGTATTGTTTGGATGTCATGTACAACGCCATGAAGGTCTTGGTATAGGGCGATGTCCCCGACTGCTTGAACAGATCGAGCGCTGAACGGTAAGATATACTCTGGTAACGCAGCGCGATGTCGACCTTGTACTGTCCTTTCGGAAATCCCCTCAAATCATACGTCACGACATCTGAACCTCCCTGGAAATTCGCGTCTTGGAGAGCCTTTCCGTGAACCTTGATCCGTTTGCCTGCCTTTTGTTTGTCGAATCCTTCTGGGAGCAACCTGTTGTCCTTTAGATAAGAAGCCGCCCGCAGGAGGGTGTACGTGACCTCTCCTTGTGTGTTGGCCATGACGCTCTCGTATACCTGCACTTGGTCTGGACGTGTAATCCGATCGTAATGCTGTTCATATCGGGCTTTATCAACGTCCGCATCGACGCCGACGATGTGACCATTCTTTAGGACTTTGCCGGACTCAAACCAGATCTTCCCTTGTGTATCTTTGACCACAAAATGGATGAAAACGCGTCTCGAAGGGTATCCTGTTGGTAGTTTGTGCCCCGATTTGTTTTTGACTGTGAGCTGGACGAGGAGTCTACCTTCCCCGAAGGTTTTTTTGGTGACTTCGATGAGACTGGCGCGTTTGAGCATCTCTTTGGTCTTGGTGATGGTCAGATCGAATTGGTTGGACTGGATGCCTAGCAAGTCTTTGTTGTCCTTCATGATCTGGAGCATGAAGGTGTTGCCACCGACGAAGACGTGTCGTCCGAATGTCTCTCTTGTCTGGATCCAGGGTGGGCCATCTGAGATCTTGACCTGGCTGATACGTGCCATGTGACACCACTGACAGCTTTGTGGTGAAGTTGACGTTGCGTATCGACTCGCCGACCATTCGTCGAATGTGACCTGCTCTGGAAAATAGTCCTCTTTCTTTTTGGGGACGACTGCGCCCTTTTCATCGACGTATGCGGTCAGTACGTTGTGGCAACTGGAGCACAATTTGGCCTCTGTGACGTGTTTGCTACCTGTTGGGGTGAAGCCGATGGCGTTGAGCATGGGGACAGTGTCGACGTTCATATATGGGCCGTAGAGTTTGCGTCGGCTCTCCTCATCGAAGGTCTCGATCAAGTAGCCACCGGAGAAGCCTTTGAGTGTTCCGAGACTGGGATCATCTTTGATTTGATGACAGAGTGTACAGCTGACGCCGGACATCGCGAGTGGAAAGAGATCATGTTTGGCGTTGAGGAAGCCATCCCCAAAGAGTTTTGGTGATTTGTTGGCTTTGTGTGATTCAACGTTGGCGAGGGGCATATGGCAGACGGTGCATTTGTCGGCGATGAGGTCTTTATGTTGTGGGTGGAGCTGTGTCTCTTGTTCGACTTTGGCTTTCCAGAATGGGTCTCTTGCGGCGTTGGCCATCATGGTTGAGGACCAATCTGTTTCGATGGAGATGTCGTTACCATCGTTGTCTTTGATGCCGTTGTGACAGGGTGTGCATTCGTATGAGCCGATAAAGTGTTTGCTGTTGAAGTCCCGGTATGATTTGGGCGCCGGTGTCAGCGAGGATATCGCAGGTGCCTTGGGCATGGCGGCGTCTGATGGGATCTCGCTGTACGTCGCAAACCCACCATCTCCCACGGATATGTAAGGCTCAGAAGGAGGCTCTTGGGCCGTGGTTTGTTCTGTGGTGGGCTCGTCTGTCTTGGTCGTCGTAGGTTTGGGGCAACCATACAAAGATATGGCCACGATGGACGAAAGGAGGAGTGATATGGTGTGTTTACATGTGTGAGAAGAGAACATGATGTCTTCCTGTGTATGGAGCGCTCGGATAGGGCTACCGCAAGGGAGAGGGTGCGATGGTTTTCCTCAGGTGGCCTTGGGTGCAGAGTACCATGTTTGGTGGAGCGATGTCAGGGGGAGTCCATTCGCCTTGATTTTTTGTGTGAGTCTTTCCATATTGTTCGTACTTCCGAAGATTCCTGCCAACGAGAAAACGAAAGGTTGCCATTGATGAGATCTGGACGAACAAGTTCTGTTGTTGCTGTATGTCTGCTGATTGGCATGCTCTTGATGAGCGCGTGCAAGCCACCAAAGTCGACTTTTGAGCGCTATTTGCAATATGTGGATTCTCCCAAAAAAGGCCTGCGCAAGGCTGCGCTTGAAGGCTTGAAAGATATGAAGAAGAAGGCCATTCCTGCGTTAAAAAGAGCGATCGCTTCGAAGGATGCGCTGAGGAAGAAGCGCGCGTCGATCGCGCTCGCTTATTTGATGCCCAAAAAGAAAGTCACTGTGAAGGCGTTGTTGATGCAACTCAAGAAGGAGAGGAATAAGTTTGACCGGCCTCCGATTGTGAGGAAAATCGGCGCACTTGGACCCAAAGCAAAAGAAGCTGTCCCTGTCCTGGAGAAGGAGTTTTACCGTGCTCTCTCCAAGCAGGAATACAGCACGACAAAGCTTCGACAGGTCATCGCGTGGGCGCTCCTTCAGATTGGTGGTCCTGGTCTTGACGTCCTGATGAAGGCTCTTTATCACAAAAAGGGGACCGTACAGCTTTGGGTGGCGGACCATCTCTCTGTGTTGGGTTCAAAAGTTGATCCTCTTGTTCCCCTGTTGGTCGAACGATTGAAGAAGAAAGGGAGCCATCCTCACCATCTGATCGCGAAGTTGATGTCTCGTGCGAGTTCGAACGCGTTACGCCGCTTTTTAGCCCCTTTACAAGGTGATGATCCATTTCTTCGCGAAGGGATTTTGCGGACAGCCCGTTATATCAAGGGGCGAGATGGTGTGGTTGTTCCGGCGCTGTTGCCTTTGTTGCGGTTGGACAAGCCGATGGAGAAGGCGACAAAGAAGGTGTACGAGTTAATCCTGGTTGGGAGTGCATTTGAGGGGTTAGGAAAGAGAGCTGTGTACGATCTGCGTTTTGCACTTCGACACAAGAAGGTCGAGTTCCGAAGAGGCGCAGCCGTTGCGCTCGTATACTTTAGCAAGCGTCCAAAAGAGGTCGCGCTCGATCTGTTGCGCGCGTTGAAAGACCCTGATGCAAGCGTCCGTACGGCAGCAGCGTGGTCTCTTAGCTCGATGAAGTCGTACAAATCGAATATCTTGCCCGCGCTCAAAAAGCTACGACGTGATAAACATCCAGCGGTCCGTAAGGCCGCAAATAAAGCGATCAAAAGACTTATGCAAAAGGCAAAATAGCCTTATCGACGACGCCCTGTGTAGCGTCCTCTTGCGTCGTAACAGCGACCATTTTTGCAACGGCCCAGGTAACGGCCTCGTGCATCGTAACGTCGACCATTTCTGTCGATGCGTCCTGTGTATCGGCCCCTAGAATCGTATTGGCGACCATTTTTGGTAATGCGTCCTTTGTACCGACCGCGTGAGTCATAGCGACGACCATTTTTGGTAATGCGTCCCTTGTAACGACCGCGTGAGTCATAACGACGACCTCGTTTGGTCACACGACCTGCATAACGGCCTCGTGAATCGTAATATCGACCTGTTTTGTAGGTTCGTCTGATCGTACGACCACGACGACGAGTGATTACACGTCTTCTGCTGCTACGGCGATGACGACTGCGACGTGTTCGTCGTCTGCTTCGGCGTGTTCGTCGTCTGCTGCGACGTGTTCGGCGTCGACTGCGACGTGTTCGACGTCTGCTGCGGCGTGTGCGACGTCGACTGCGACGTGATCGACGACTACGTCTACTTCGTCTCGCGACGAGTGTGTCTTTGGAGCGCTTTGTCGATGTTGTGTGATTGGATTGATACCCTGCGTCACCCTGGTGGGTTGGGGCTGGCGCAAAGAGTAGGCTGATGGTGAGCAACAAGATCTGTGAAGTCATTTTCTGTTCCTTATGGGGTTGTCCCTGGGAAGAACGCCGACACAATGTGTGAGGATATTTCCCGGGATTGCCTCACTTGCGCCAGATACCTTGGCTGCGTGGAGGTGAACATTTGTACAAAGATGGCACGCGTATCACACCACGTCAAGTTTTGATGTTTGTTTCTTGGAGAGCTTTGAGAGCGGGGGTTGGAGGTCGTTTTGAAGGGCGGATCAAGTGTTGTTGTGTGTGCGGATCCACTCATCGATGAGCGCGTCACAACGTGGCCATTCTTTTTCGAGCAACCACGTGCCAGGTTCATCACCGATCTCTTCGGGGGTAAAGAGTTTGCTCTCGATCTGTACAACTGTGTTCCAGATGGAGGTCGCGAACATCGTCGTACCTGACTTATTATGCCAATGAATGGTGACACTGAGGACGGGCCAATCTGGTAGCGCCTCTCGGAGGATGGTGAAGCCCAAAGGCTTTGGATTGAGAAGGTGTTTGAAGTCTGACTTGGCGAGCTTTGCCTCTGTCGCGCGGCTGCCTTCGACGAAGATGATAGGGCTGACGTTGTCTTCTTCGACTTGTTTGGCAAACCGTGCGATCTCTTGTTGTGCTTGTGCCCGGTCTTTGCGGTCGACAAACGCACACTTGGTCTCCATACAACCTTGGCGAACGACTGGCGCTTTGAGCAACTCACGCTTGAGCACCCAACGCACAAAGCGTTTACATTCCCACATGATATCAAACGCCATCCCGATATCAAAGGTCGCCTGATGGTTCATAATGACCAACACAGGGCCATCGTAATCCTTTAGGGCTGGATCATGTTTGAGGTCTGTCTTTGTGCGGCTGAAGAAGAAGATTCCTATTTTTTGCCCAATGCCCCAAAACGTCGCCCAATAATCTGTGTAGTTTCGTGGGACCTGTTTGCCCACCAGCCAGTACAGGGCTTTGAGGATGTTGAGGGATGTGTACCATGTGAGGGGGTAGATTAGGTTGAATAGGAATAAATACAAGGCCGATACAAATGTGCCTATGATGTGCATGATAACCTCTTGCGCCAAAGGCTTTCTTTGTGTTGGGAGGCGTGCCTTTTGGCGGACTGTTGTTGTCGATAACCTCCACGAATTGGCCTCGCACCCTACCTCAATTGTAAAAAATGAGCAAGCGTTCATTTTTTGGAGGGTCGTGATTCGAAGGTCTCATCATGTGTGGTTGTTGTTGTCGTCTGGAGCGAGCTTGCGATTTTTTTGGGGAGAGGGTTGGGGTTGTGTAAACTATTTGGGTGCCTTATGTTTCTAAGGTAAGGTGGCCCGCACGCTGTCCTATGCATTTGTCTACTGACAAAGGAGGTACCTCTGTGAGACGAATCGTCTTTTTGCTCTTAAGTAGTGTCTTTTTGTGGTCTGGGTTGAGTGGTTGTGTCCACCAACAAACAAAAGAATTTCAGCCTGTCAATATAGGTAATCCTCGTATTGACCTGCAAGCCGTCGAGCAAGCGCTGTGGTCAACAAAAGGAAGCAATCCCCAAGATTTCGAAGGATGGATGAAGCGTTTCGAGGACGAAGTCAACGCGATTTACTTTGCGACACTTCGTCAGGCGAATCCAAAAGCCGATCCTGCGACGTTGATGCCCAACCCCGTACGTGTCGATGTCCAACGTGTCAATCAGCTTCTTCGCCTTTATGGTTACATCGACGAAAACAACCAAAAAGGCTACCAACAAGACAAGGATGAGCTGCTCTTTGTGTTTGAACAAAACAAGGCGTACAATCCAAGCTCCCGGCAGCTTTATTACTCCTTGCGTGATGGTGATGGGTACTACTATCGTGAACCAAACTCCCTCCACACATTTGGTCCTGACGCTCCCTATGTCACGGGATTTTTCCTCTTTCCAAACATCTGGTATCGACCTTACTGGCGATCGGATTTTGGTTGGTGGGGACGTTCATACTGGAGCCGCGGACTCTTTTACCGCCGTTACCGCACCTATTACAACCGATATCCTCTGTACTATCGAAGATATCGTCGAAACTACTACCGTCGTTATCGTCCTTGGGGATGGCGTCGTGGTGCGATTTATCGTCGACGTAGGGGGCGATACTACTACCGCAAGCGATACTACCGACGTTATCGTCGTCGATATAGAAGACGTTATCGCCGCCGGTCCAGAAGGCGCTATCGTAGACGATATAGAAGACGTACTCGTCGTAAGTACAGACGGAAACGCCGCAAGTATAAACGACGAAAGAAACGACGAAAGAAGCGAAAGAGGTCACGTCGTGGTCGACGAAGACGATAGGCCCGCCCATCTACATCGCTTGAACACTCCTCCCCAACTCCCCTGCTCAGATCTTCTTGTCGTCGGTCCTACTTGAGGTCGACGACAAGCTCGCAACAATCATCGCCTTTGGAGATGCACTTGGTCTCTTGTACTTTCCAGGGCACACCTTTTCGGAACAGTTCACCGTAGTATTCGACTGTGAGATCCGGTTTTTCTTTCCATTTGACGCGGTGCGCGAGCTGCATCTGTGCGAGTGTACCACCTTGGAGGAGGTAGCATCGTCCAGTCTCGGCCTGTGGGTAGCGTGTCGCGTGGTAATTGCTCTCGTAGGAGCTTGGGGTACGCAGGACGAAGTACTTTTCGGGCTCAAAGTCCTCGATACACCAATGTCCAAAGCCGAGAGCACGACCTATCGCGCAGCAACCGATCAGGACTTCGAGGGGATCGCCAGAGAGTGGGCCAAAGAGACCTTCCCACTCTGGTGACATGAGAATCCCACCAAAGGTGTTAAAACCACAGACGTGTCCAGCTTCGCGCAAAAGAGCTTCCATGGCGCCAAAGGAGCGTGGGTGTTGTTTCTGCAATTCGTAGAGTGCGTCGTAGGAGATGCGGTTGTAGTAAGCTGAGAGGTGCATGGTGACGAAGACACCAAAGCCTTGGATCAGTCCACGTTCATCTGATTTCACGGTCTCAAGGAAGGCGCGGAGTTTGTTGGCGCGATCGACGATGTCGTCTTCATGGATGCCTGTAAAGGCTCTCTTGACGACGTTCTTTGCGTCTTCTTTTCCGACGGATTTTCTGAGGGGTTCCGGTTTGGTGGAGCGCAGTTGGAATGAACACGCGCTATCACCAAGGGCGATACATTCGGTCTCTTTCCCCTCGACGGAGAGTGGGGTGAGATCGTAGGCGACTTCGAGTGCTGCGGCTGCAGCACCTGCAGCGACGGCGTCTGCGGGATGGCGTCGCTTGAGTTTTTGGCTGTATTTGTCTTTCCAGGCGAAGCCGTAGTGGAGGAAGTTACCAGTGGCCTGTCCACCCCAGCGGCTGCCTTCAATCTGAAGGGTGCCGTGTCCCATGCCAGCAAAGACCTGGCTCGCGAGGGCGAGTCGCTCTTCTGGAGTGCTGGCGCCTGTCTTTTTGATCAGCTCTGAGAAGAGCTGACGAAAGGCTTCTCTGGCAGCGCGCATACGTAAATCGACACCTTTTTCGGCACCCATGGCGTCGTCGATCGATTGATCGAGGAACAAGTTATAGTGATGACAGTGGAAGACGACCGGTGTCTCGGCAAAAAAAGTAAGGTCGTGTGCTGGAAGATAGCTAAGCAAATCGCTCATGTCTTTTTATCCTCTTGTCGAATGTCTCTGATTACAGGTCGTCAATATTGTCAATACCCAAGATGTCGCACACAGCTTGTTCGATCAGAGTGACATCTTCTCCACTTAGGTTGCTTGGGTTTTCGAGTTCTTCGACAGGGATCCCCGTTTTAACAGAGATCCTGAACATCGAGGCGTGAGGGTCAGGTGCGTAGATTCGGAGATATTCGAGCAGCTCAACCCCCCGTGGTTGCTCTTCTGGAGCTTCAGGCTCCTCAAAGAGGACAAGTTCTTCGGGGGCTTCGATGTTACCGCCCATGTGTTCAATTTGTTGCTGAAGATCGAGGTACATCCGCCTCGTAAAGTGGCGGATCATACCTGAAGGGACACCGGCGTCAAAGACGAAGCCGATCACAAAATCACTCCGCAATCCCCAGACTGAATAGAGGAGTTCGTCTGATTCGACAGTAAATTGGATATTGGAGGACCAGGAGCCGAAGAGTTTGAGTGTCTCTCTGTTGGCGCGGATCAGGTCGCCAAAGAACGCGGCTGCGTCTTCGATGTCGTCCTGATTGACTTCGCTATCTCCGGGTAGATAAGCATCAAAGAGCATACAATCGGGCATAGCAGTGATCAAGATTGCACGCAGTGACGGAATACCTTCAGCAGCTGCAGCGAGGTTCAAAGGATTCATGTGAGCTTCTCCTTCACGGGATGGCAAGGATCGAGAGTAAAAGTCGTTGATACAACTGGAGCTGGTGGCCACCTATCGCGAGCGGTAACACAAGCCCCAAGGCTAGGCGACCAAGCGGTGTCTCGATCCAGATGACCTGAAAGACATATTCAGCGTCGACCTCCAGCACGATTTGTTGCACTGCAAGTCGTCGGACGGCTTCTTCGAACAAGTATGTCCTGAGCGGGACCAATACATGTGCCGGTAACATGCCTGTCACCGACATAAAGAGTTCATCTGCGAACAGCTCTGCCATTGGATTACCTTCTTCATCGACGAGGAAAGCCATATAGCCTCCAGAGCAAGGAAGAAGCCACTCCAGGAAAATATGCAGGCGCTGTGTCAGGTGGGTGTGTTCCCAAATGTGCTGGGTTTTTTGTGAGATAGAGTCCCACTCGCATTGGGCATCCAAGAGAGGAAATGTCTCGATGCTTTCGGGTTGTATGGGACCCGAGGCTTGAGAAAATGTGCTGTACATGTTCTCAACATCTTGGATGAGCAGTTGGAGCGAGTCATCTTCCAGGAAGGATGGGAGTCCGGCTTGAAACCATCCTTCTTCTGGGGCCTGGAAAGGGATGCGCTGGGTCACATCTTCGTACACACGTTCCCAATGGGGGGTGGTCGTGTCGTCGGAGAACCACTTGGTGTACCCTATGGGGGCGATCTCTTTCGGGGGATAGTGACGGAAGGGGGCGTCTGTCATGATCCTCGCCGCCGATGAGTATGGGCTGATAGACGAAGCCCTACCTTTTGGAGCGATTCTTTTTGCGCGGTGTACAACGGGAGAGGGCGGCGGGGATTGTTCCGCGACGACACTTGGAGGAGGCGCGGTAGGTGTCTCCACAGAAACCGAAGGCTGCGGAGGAGGAGTGTCGTTGAGACGAATGCGTTTGGTCTCAGGCTGTGGGAAGTTGGCTGTGGGCGCAAAGATAGAGACCGCTTCGGGCTCTGGCTCCTGTGGCCATCCTTGCCATCCTGTGGCCTTTACCTTTGAGAGGAGTTGCTTGAGTGAGTGTGACTCATCCCACAATAAATCGCGGCTCATCGCTGTACTCCTGTTTGGTTGGGTTGATTTTGGACGCAAGCTCTGCGACGATCTGCTCAAAGACAAAGGAGGTTGGAGGAGCCGGTTGTTTGAGCAGGGCGAGGGGTGTACCGAGTGACATGGCTTCTGTAAACAGAGGGTCTTTGAGGACGGCGCTGTTGAGCAAGAAGGGAGGAGGGAGTTGTGCTCTTAGTTGAGTGACAAGCTCGTTGTGAGTGTGGTGCTGGATGTCCCAGAGAGAGAGGATAAAGCCGAGGAACTGTGGACCTTTGTCTTCTTGGAGCTTTGCGATGGTGTCGAGGAATGAAGAGATGGTCCGGACACACAAAGGTTGGGGTTGGAGAGGCGAAAGCACGTAGTCGGCGTTTTGCATCAGGTGGATGGTCAACGGTTGGAGTCCACTCGGTGTGTCGAAGAGGACGACGTCGTAGACTTGTGTTTCTTTGTAGAAGCGTCTGAGGACTTTTCCACCTGAGAGGAATTGATCGAGAAATGCGCCGTCAAAGGTGCTCATCCCACCACAAGTCAAGATGTCGAGTTTGTCGATCTTGGTGCTTGTTTCGATTTGGTTGAGAGAGAGAGAGTGTTTGACAAAGTCCATCCACCCAAGACGCATACGTGCGTCACCTTTGAGGGCGAGGCTCAATTGTCCACATGGATCAGTGTCGACGAGGAGGACTCGCTTGCCTTGGTTGGCCCACGTGTATGCAATGTTAAGAGCGAGGGTGGTTTTTCCCACGCCTCCTTTGTGGCTTGCGATTGCGATCGTGTTCAATACTTCACCACCCTCTTCTTGAGTCTTTCAATGTTATACGTAATTTGTGGGTTGTTGGGGGAGATCTGAGCACATTCCTCAAACAATCGCAAGGCTTGGGGGAAGTCTCTTCTCAGGTAGGCCCCGATGGCATGGTGCACAAGCTCTTCAAATTTTTCCTGCTCCTCTATGGAGAGGGAGGGGGTCTCTGGTTGCTGAAGAGCGGCACCTGGTTGGGAAGGTGTGAGTGAATCTTTCCCCTGGATTTTTTTGTTGATTTGATCGAAAGCATCAGCGAGTAAGTTTTCCAAGGCGATGGGGTCGTTTTCAACCTCTCCCATCACCGCATCGAGCAGTGGAGAAGAGACCTCCTTGCGCTCGGTCGTGATCTGGTTGCGAGTATCCTTTGCTGGGATGGGTGTCGTAAGTGTCGCAGAAGACCCTGTTGGTGCGACAAAAACCGGCTCATCGAATGCGATATCGTCGATCGCATCTACATCATCATGTGGATAGCTGCTGAGCTGCTGGTCACTGTCAAGGGTGAGAGGAAGAGGAGGGATCGAGGCTTCGAGGGATTGTTGGGAGTTCATTGCAGAGGCGTTTTCCGAGGTAGATTCGGTAGAACGTGTCTCTGGTTGGGCGGCTGTATGTGCGGGATGAGAACCAGTCTCTTTGATCTCTTCGGCGAGCTTTTTGTCGATGGATTCGGCGAGTCTCCGGAGCTTCTCGTGCTTTTTATTTTGTTTCCCGCCTGAGAGTGCGTCGTGTTGTCCTGTGGCTTGCCTTCTTTGGGGGGTGAGGCGGGTATGTGAGCCTGTGCGACTGCGTCTGGAGAGGGACGGGTAGGAGCTACTTACAGACGTCGGTCTGCTCGTGTTTGACTCACTTGAGCTGGTCTTGGTGTCTTTGTCCTTTGCGAGCGCGTTATCGAATGCTTGTGCGAGTCGACCGATGTTACCTTTTTTCGAGAGTGTGCTTTGTTTCCCTGTGCCTCTGTGGACGTTATGTGTGCCTGAGAGAGATGTTTGCGAGTCGTTTTTGTCCGATGATTGTCTGTTTTTTCGGGAGGCATACATCCGAAATGGGCCAGAGCGTTTCTTGTTGTCGTCTTTTGCTTGCTGTGACTCACGTGATGGCGACTCTGATGTCGGCGAATTGTATGCCTGAAAGGAGTGTGTCGGTGCTCTTTTGGTCGGCGGGGTTGGTGTTTGTTGGACATAGTTCGAAGGGAGGCTTTGTTTTGAGTCTTGTGAGCCTTTTTTGCGTTGGAGGGCGATCTCAAGAGCCTCCAACAGGAGTAGGTTCGACTCTCCTTCTGGGAGCTGCGCAAGCAAAGAACGTAATTGCTGCTCGGAGGCCTGTTTTTCTGCAAGTTTCGTGTTCGAGGCACGAGATGACTGGTGTTCATGCTCGTTATGTCCACCTTCTTCATACTCCAGCGGGAGCTCTGATTCATCAGCCTCCCATGAGTGTGTAAAAGGAGGTGGGGTCTCGGGCGCAAGTGAGTGGGGCGACAGATCGGACTCTGGATAGACTCGAAAGGAGCCACTTTCACTTTGCTCCTGAGAGCTTATCTGAGCGAGTAAACCACTCGCCTGTGGGTGGTCTGGGACAGCTGATAAAATCTCTATGCATAGTGCTTTGGCTCGTTGAAATTCTCTGATCGACCAGGCCGCGAGAGCTTCGTGGAGAAGCTGCTGTATTTTGTGTGGTTCCACTTGATCCTATCCCAACTTACAACGTCGAAGTCCAGTGTTCACAGCCCTTACGCAGAAAAGGCGGGAACACATGCGAATATCTTTTTCTGTCCGTGGAAGCTTAGGAGGTTTGACATGGTATCATGTCAAACCTGCTCTTAGGCTACCTCTCGTAAAATGTTGCTTTTGAAAGTGACATTTTGAAAGAGGCCAAATACACTCCTATGAAGCATTGCCAGCATATCAAATGACATCGATGAAGGAAAGCCCTATTCACGCAGAGTAGGTCAAAATGCTCCAGAGAGGATGTTGATTGGACTTCGCGGATGGAACCTCTATGTAAGAGATAATGATACGCTTTTGAAGGAAAATCATTGGGGTGACTTTTCTGTTCAGTGCTCTCTTTGACAAGAGGATATGCACCATTTATTTCGGTAAATGATGTCTTGTGTCGGTCGTGATCTTACATTTGTGATCATTGTTGAGAGCACGAATGTAACGACAAACAAGTCTGCTGAGATGCCATGTTTCTCTCATCATATAGCGTTTGCATCTTTTTTCGAATCATGCGAAAAAAAGATGCAAACGCTTAAGGCCGTCGGATGAAAAAAGACTCCATCTACTACCTCTTGTCTTCGCTTTTTTCATCCGACGGTCTTAACTCTACCTTTTGGTTATTGGGAGTGTTGTATGGTGCAGCGGTTTTTGGACAATTCTCTGCTTGAGATCGTGTCAATTCTTGAAAAACAACTTACTGCGATGGACGTTGGGGAGTGGTTGTCCTTTGAAGTCATCGATCCGGAGTGTTCTGTGACGCACTTTGCAGGAGAGAGGGTTGAGTGCGAAGGCGTACAAGGGGTGTATCGCTCTTATAAAGTGTGGGTGGAGCTTGCCGAACAGCTTGGGTGTCGCTTCTTACGGCCTCTTCAGGCTGAGGCTCCTTTTGTCGTGATTCGTTACCAGAAGCTCGCGCTATCCGACTCATGGCATACAGCAGCGAAGCGCTCTGGAGAAAAAGAGAAATACGGTGTGGAGTCCGGTTTCTTTCGGTTACACAAACCAGAAGAGCCCAGCTTCTTGTTTGAGTACAGGGAGAGTTTACGGCAACTTCCGATGGATGGCCCGATGAGGATTCTCAACCTTGGCGTCAACAAGGGTGATGAGTTTGTGTTGATGAAAGCGTTGTATCCCGACGCGCAGTGGTCGCAGTGGGAGTGTGTGGGGATCGATCATTCGGCGTCCGCGCTGGCCTATGCACGTGAACAATTACCTGATGAAAATGTGACCTTTTTGGAGGCAGATCTTTGTGATTTTGAGGCTCTGTCACTGGGGAGTTTTGATCTGATTGTCAGCATCGGCACACTTCATAGTCCGGCACTACGCGGGCGTGAATTGTTCCGGTGGATGCTTCAGCATTGGTTGAAGCCTGATGGACATATGATCTTGGGATTCCCCAACTGTCGCTACCTCGATCATGAGGTGCGGTATGGTGCACAGGTGAAGAACTTTCAGCGCTCGGAGCTGTCGTTGTTGCTGAAAGAGGTGATGTTTCACCAAAAGTACCTGCGACAGCATCGTTTTCGTACGATACTGTCCGGAAAACATACGTTGTTTTTGACGGGGATACGATTACCGAAGAGAGGTTGAGGCGTCGCGGTTTGTGGTGTTCTTTATGTGGGAAACAAGTGAGCGTGGTGTTTGATTATTTGTCTTCGAGGACGTTTTTGAGCCTGTTGAGGATATCAGGGAAGGAGCGTTTCACGAATGGCTTGGTCAACGCGAAGAACAACTTTTGCAGCCCTTTGGGGTTGCCTGTGACGATCATGGTGACCTTCGTTTTGTTGTTGGAGAGCGCTTCGAGCTCAAAGCGGTCTGTTGTCTCGACAGTGCTGCCTTCGTGTGAGCGCTTTGCGATGACTTTGTTGGGAACAAATTCGGTGATCTCGAAGGTCTCCGTCATGTTCATCCCCATAAATTGCGCCTCGTTTTGTACGACCGCGCCGACTCGCATTGGGCCGTCTGTGAGCTGTGTGCTTTTTTTGTTTTGGGGGATAAATGCCGGGTGATTTTCTTGAACACTGATAAACGCAAAAACGTCTTCAACAGGGCGTTCGATTTCGATACTGTTTTCAAAGCGCATGGGCTCATTCCTTTTTGGTTGTGTGATGTGCTTTTTCTCTTCCGTCGCTTCATAGAGGTATCCTCTATAGAGCGTGCGAAGTTTCAGCCACGTTTGGGTGGCCACAAATCTGACAGACTTCTCTATTGATTCATTCGTAGCTCGGGATGTATCGACTTGTCAAGATGATTTTGTTTCGCGTTGTTTGACCTCCGCAAAGAGCAAGGGTAAGAGGAGTATATTCTATGCAAGATGTAGCCTACTGGGATCGTGTTCTTGAGCAGACCCAAGAAGATCCATTTTGGTTGCCTGATGATGCATACATCGTTGAACGACCTGAGCTGATGGTGTTACATTCGAACCGTGATGTCCCATATCTCAACGCAGTTGTTCGTGTGCGGGCACAAGAGAGGGAGTTGTCAGCGATTGTCGGAGAGGTGTTGACTTTGCATCACGGTGTGCGTTCGAGGTGGTGTCTTTCGCCTAACAACAGAAGCGATGAACTCGAACGGATACTTGGTGAGTACGGCTACAAAGCTGGAGAGATGGCCGATGGGTATGTCATGCCTGTGGATGACTATCGTCCAAAAAACAATGACTTCTTTACTGCGAAAAGGGTGGAAGAACTTGAGGGGTTCCGGGATTTTGAGTCCGTGACCATTCGTGCGTTTGGGCAGGGAGAGCGGTTGTCTGATGAACAGGCGAGAGAAGATCTCGTCAGATGCACTGGGCCTGATGCGAGGGTGATACGTGTCGTTGTGTACGATAGACAAAGTGGTGAGGCGCTCTCAAGTGGTGGGATGAATGTGTATCCTTCGTTGAAGTTTGGATTTTTGTGGGCGGGTGCGACGCTTCCTCATGCTCGTGGACGTGGTGCATACTCAGCGTTGGTCTCAGCGCGTATCGATATCGCGAGGTCACTGGGACTGGAGGCTGTTGGTCTGTACGCGATCACACACACCTCTGCACCTATCGTCGCGGCACAGGGGTTCTTAAAGTGCGGTCGATTGACGATGTGGGAGCGTGGACTGAAGACATAGAGTCGATGAAATGGAACATGTTTTGACGCCATTTTTCTATATCGTAGAGGGACTGTTTTTTGGGGCTGTAGCCTGAATGCTCTTCTCGCGAATTAAGCGCATGGATATGATGTTGCATTTTATCGAGCCTTGTGTCCAACCTCAATGTTTTTTGGTCGTAGGGTTGGGCCTTGTGTCCAACCTCAATGTTGTATTGTAGACCTTGTTTGTGGCGATGGCTTTAAGTGTATCGATGTTGGTGGCTGTGGGGGGGAGGGGTTGACATGAGAGATGAACGTGCTTAGCTTGTTTGTTGTTAGAGGGAAAAAGAGTTTCCTTTCTCATTGAAATAATCGACATGAATGTATGTTTTCCTGTCGTATACATCGCTGATATTGATTTAGGCCGCCAGATAAAAAAAAGGATACGGAAAATGAGACGAAGACAGGAGGTTGTTGCTGAAACCGCAAGCTTTGTTATTCGTCGTCGGCGTAGCGATGCTATGCCTTCTCCTCATGCCTTGCTTGAGGCTCCATCTACTGCCCTCTTGTCTTCGCTTTTTTCCATCCGACGGCCTTACCCTCAGTGAATTGTGAATATGTATCGTTGTATATTGTATCAAAGGAGTATTTGTATGTTAAAGCGTATGAAAGAAAAAGAAATCGCCCGAAAGATGAACGCCGCTGAACGTCGATATGTGAATCGCATCTCCCCCCAATTACACCGCGTTGGATTGATGTTCTTCGCGATCATCCCATTTATGATGATCGCGCTCTTCAGTGTTGTGATGTTCTCGACGACCATGGCAGAAGCGAGCACTGTGAGGAGTGTTTTCTATACGAGTGACGTACAAAAGTTCTGGATGCTCGCGATGGTGATGACGGTCTCACTGCTTCCGATCGCCTTGTTCTTCTGGATGTATCGGATGTTTTACCGTAAGCCTGAGAACGATAGTCTCACATTTGCTCTCTCCGGTACTTTTGAGAGTGGTATGGGGCAAGATGGTAACTTCTACACAATTGATGGTGTGACTGTCCGTGTCCCTGTCGAATGGTTAAAACAATTGCCCGAAGATGGGACATACGTCGAGGCCGTCGCGTTCCCAATGAGACCTTACCCGGCTATTATCGAGATGGAATCCAAAGAGTCTTCGTTTGTACTGTCCACACCTGGTACAAAGACACAACCTTCCGTTGCCAGCTAGACCTCATTCTCCTGCCCATCATGTGACCGCTCGCTCTCTTGCTCATCGGACATGACAGGAGGTCGTTGTTGTCAGATCCTGCTCCCCTTCACACAATCCCCACTTGCCATAAAAGCGACCCGAAGGTAACGTACAGGTTTGCTTGCCTTTGACACACCCGGCATTTTGCATATTCTTGATGGACGCTCCTGAGCAATCTTGCTGTTGTCCATTTGCCTGACATGCACATCCAAAAGACGCAAAGCTGCCCTTCTTTGTTATCAAGTACATCGTGTCACCACTATCATTGAGGACGAGCATATGAGGCTCGAAGCGGACATTTTGTTCTTCTGAGCTGTCCAATGTCCCCGATGTTATCGTTAGAGAGAGGATTTGTGCGTTTGTGCTCAGTGCGATGATGTATTTCCCGTTGGGGTGGAACGCCGCGTCCTGAATGACACCTTTGAGCTTCGCTACACGTTGTGTGATGACTTCAGACCATTTTTTCTTACTATCAAGGACGTAAAGGTTATTGTCCTGAATGTACAGCAGCCGATCGGTTTTATATGGCGAAAAAGAGAAGCGTGTGATGGGTGCCGTGATGGAATTGATTTTTTTGTGTATCTCTTTCCATTGAAGTGTGTTGTAGAGGAAGAGCGTACCTTTTTCGAGACCGACCGCGAGTGTCATCCCATCATCTGAGAGCGCCAAGGCTGTGATCGCTTCACTCGTCGAGATGGTTTTTTTTGAGAGGCTGAGGCTACCTGTTGGCGTGGTTGTGGTGTATGAGATGTCTTTTCCTTCCGCGACGTACAAAGCGCCTTTGTCCGACACTGCGATAAAAGAAGGTTGATTTGATGTTCCTTTTGCTGAGTACCACTTGCTCTGTACACTGTCATAGAGATGAATGGTTGACTTTAGAGAGCTGACAGAGATTCCTATGTATCGTCCATTTGGTGATATGGCGATGTCATTCTGTGAGATATGTTGTGTCGACGGTATGGAGAGCGTCGTGAGGTGTGGGATGACTTGCGCCGAGGTCGCGAAGGTCGCGATGTGTACTTGTTTTTCTCCAAGTATCGCGAGCTTACTGGTGTCTCTGTTCGCTACGATAGAGGTAAGCGGTCCAAGTGAAGCATATGTTATAGGTTGGAAAGAGGTCAGATAACCCTGGTCTTTTGGTGTCTTTGTCGTATCCCATCGTCGCCAGTCAACGGAGGCTCCGATGACTGTCTTGTTGTCATGCGAAAACGACACAAAGGCTGTTGGGTGGGGTGTGACGATCGATGTTTTTTGAGTGGGGAGGATGCCTGCGTTATCCCATAGGGTCAGCGTCGTTTTTTGTGTGTCTTGCATCGCCGCTAGCAACGTTTTTCCATCGTTGCTGTAAACGAGAGAATAGATGTTTGTGATGGTTGAGGGAGGCTTGATCGTCGACTTTTTTGTGGACGTGGTGCCTGATGTTTCATAGATGTCGATGGCGACTTGGGTGTTGGGGACAAGCGCAAGGCGACGACCATCGTTATTTAGGGCGATATGGTCGGCGTTGACATTGAGGACGATTGGAGCAGAGGTTGGGGAAGATAGCTTGCTATCAATGGGGTAGAGCTTGACGGAGGTATTTGTTTGAATGGCCAGTACAAGTCCATTCTTGGCATATTGAATGGCACGTATCGTCTCGTTGGATTGAATTTGTACACCTCCCCAGCCCCCATTCGCGAGATCTGCCAACTTCCAGCTTCCATAATTGCGTATACCGATAGGGAAGAGTTTTTTGCTTGTTACACCTACGATGACGAGTTGGTTGGCACCTGTTTTGGCTGGTGAGTACGCGAGCATGGTGACGCGCCCGTAATAGTTATTGTTGATGTAGGTTTTGATTCGGAGCTTCAGGGCTGTTTGTGTGATTTCGAAGACGTGTAATTCGTGTTTTCTTGAACTCGTAGTGCTTTGTACATAAAGAGAAACAGTCAACTCAACGCCATCTGGTGATATTGCGAGGGCGTCGATGTCGTCAGAGAAGACCTTTCTGTACTGGTTCACGCCTCCTTGTGTGATGTACAGGATGTCGAGCCGATTGTCTCGGTAACGAGCGTAGATTTGCTTTGTCGGGGATGTATACACAGCGGCTTGTTTATCGGGAGGTTGTGTGGATGAACCGACAACGGCGTTACGTGTGAGAGGTGGACACTGTGCAGGTGTTGGGGGTTGGTATGGCTTCTCTGGAACTGTTTCTGGGAGGCGTTCTTGGGATGAGGGTTCTTCAGGATTGTATGATTCTTCAGGATTGTATGATTCTTCTGGAAGCTGCTCTACAATGCCCGGCTCCTGACCTGCATCGGCATACTCTGGAAGACCAGGTTCTTCCGCTGTCTCAGTCGTGTTAGGCTCTACTGTGTCAGGAGGAGTTTTTTCTTCTTTTGTGTTTTGTTCTTGTTGGGGTTCTTTGTCTTGGGGTTCTTTGCTTTGGGGTTCTTTCCCTTGGAGTTCGTCTTGTTCGGTTGTTGGTTCTGTGGGGGGTTCTTGAGATGGGCAGATGCAATCACCCCATAGGGTGGAAGAGAGATAGCTTGGTTGACAGGTCCTTTTTCCGTCGCATTGGTCGATGTGATGGACACATAGTCCTACTTCGCCGGGGGCATCACATTCACTTCGCTTGATGGAGGCACACTTGTTGTGAAGGCATCGGCCTGTGAAGTTGTAGTTATTGCATTCGCAATCGGATTGACAGGGGCTTTGATCGGGGTTGAGTGTTTGTTTCCCGATCGGGGTCCCGGGGATGCAGTAGGCGTCTGGAGGGGAGCAGGCTGTTGGCCCAAACAAACCAGAGAGCATAATGAACAAAGCACCAACACCGAGTAACAAGCGTTTCATGGGTAGCCTCTCAATTCGCAAAAGTGAACAGATCAATGGCAGAGAACGAGGTTGTTGGATGCTCAAGCGCTCTGAGTCATTGAATCTTCAGCCATCATGATGCCCTGTTTTTCACCGCAAGTCTATATTCCTTAGAATGTTTTTGGGTTTGTGTGGATTTGGGGACAGAAATGTGCATTTTTGTTGGGTCGTCGGATGGAAAAAAGCGAAGACAAGAGAGCCTACGGGTGGAGCCTCAGGCAAGGCACGAGCAGAAGGCATACCACTATGTCGACGACGAATCACAAAGCCCGTGACGTTCACAACCTCCCACGCCTGTCTCATTTTCCGTATACTTTTTTTATCAGTGACCTCATGTCATGATATAGCATGGATGTGGGTATACTCAGATGTTGCGATTGTTTGCGAAAGATCTGTCAGGAAATGTTTTGAAGAAGAAAGAGAGTTGTGGTCATGGGAATGCAGGGCTGTCGATACCAATTATCCAGTCAGGGATATGTTTTTCTTTTGTGTGGGAACAATGCTATCGCGTGTATTCGAGAAGATGGGAGCTTTGAGACGACTTCGTATCTCGGTCCGCTCGAAGAAGAGCAGCTCAAAAAGCTCTGCGCAGATATCCTCTTTGATCTCCACAAATGTATCTCACCAAGTACGCGCTTTCTTTCCTTTCAAACGAGGTACGAAAACTGGGCAACAGATGGTTTGGGATGTCAGCAGCACCGAGGACCTTTTGTTGTGCGTCGGCCTTCCAAGCAGAGACAAGAAGTCCCGCTCTTTACAGGCCAGAGTACTTTGTGGGATGGGTTGTATTGATGAAGAGAGGGTGTTTTTTGGGGGAGGGCGTTTTCGATGTGTACTCTATAACATCCCTTGATCTTTGAGTCTATCCTGTACAGATTGCCATTTCTTCAGGTTGTCTGTGGTACCGGATAGGCGTTTGCTCCAGTTATCACCACTCGACATCCACAGACCATTCTCGTTGAAGGTAAACACAGGACGTAGGTCTTTGCGTTGAGCAGGACTCTTGAGTGATTTATTGAAGTTGTCAAGAACAGTGCCTTTTGTACCGGGGGGTTGGTGCAAGAGGACGAGGTGAGCTTCGCGTTTGCGGCCTGGACGTTCAAGGTAGACGTATGCGAGCTTCAGGTCTTGTTTGGGAATACCCATTTTGCGGAGCGTGACGTACTTGGCGATCGCAAAATCATCACAATCACCGCCACCTTTCTCAAGTGATTCGTAGGGAGTGGCCCAGTAGTCCTTTTCGCCCCAAGCCTGTCTGTCTGATGCATAGATCAGCCGAGAGTTAAAGAACGCGTTGGCTTTTTGGAGCTTTTCCTCTGTGGGTTTGTTGAGGTTATTGTTGACGAGATCGCTCCAGGCTTCCATTTTGTTGCGGTCGTGTGAGTCGAGGCGCGAGAGCAGCTCGGGTTTGATGTGTAGACCGGGGCCTGTGCTACGTCTGGTCGATGTGCGTGAAGGTGTGGGGGAGGAGGGCGTTGTATTTGTCGTTCTGCTCGGTGTGTTTGTGGGATCGTTTGTATTGGAGGTGTTTGTCTGGATGCGTCCCTGACGATTTTTGGTGAGCGCACCGAGTTTGACACCGAATTGTTTGGCGTCGGAGACGGCCTGTCCCCAATTGTTATCGTTGCGTCGCATAAAGAAGTTGATCAGGTCCTGGTTTTTTTTCAACGAGGGGTTGTCTGCGAGCAGCTTTTGAAAGGGTGTTTGTGTCGAAGATGTACGCGATGTGTTGGTTGTTCGATTCGACGTGTTGGAGTGGTTTGTCGAGGTGTTGAAGAGATTTGTCGAAGAGGAATTGCCAAGCAATCTGTTGAGACGAGCTTGCTCTTCGACATCGACCTTTCCGTCCGTATCGAGTCGTGCAGAGAGACTTGCGCTGGCGGCTTCGTTGAGGGAGATGGAGCCGTCCTTGTTGGTGTCCATTTTGCTGAGGGTCTCTTGTGAGAGCGTGTGGAGACCACGTGAGTTGGCGAAGTTTTGGGCGCTTCTGTCGAACTTTACAGACATTGTGTTCCTCTACGAGTCGATGGTGGTCCGGTCTTTCCTGAATACCCGTCCATATCGCATGATGATATGTTCACAGCACATGCTCCTTCACTCCATTGAAGGGGGCATCTGTGACAGAACCCGTGAGTATATACAACATCTTCTTGAAAATCAAACAGAAGATCGAGAGGGGTTGTGTGCTTTTGGGAGCGCTTTGGGGGATATCTTTCTGATATCCCGGATGGCCTGCTGCTTGACCTTTTGCATCATTTTTTCGCGTTGGACTTCGTTGAGTGAGCGCGTCGAGTAGATGGTGGTCTCTTTGACAGGCTTGATCCCGACAAAGTGCAGAATCCCTTGGACGAATGTGCGGTGTAGGGAGCGACGCAACAGGAAGCGATACCACCAGTTGGGACTATCCATTGTCGTGATGATGCGGGCAGTTCTTCCCTTCAGGAGTTTTTTGGGCAGCCCGTTTTTCTGATACGCGAAAGCCCAGTTGGGTAACATCACGCGATCGATAAAACCCTTCAAGAGCGCGGGCATTGTCGCCCACCACATCGGGAATACGAAGACGATATGGTCTGCCCATTCGATGTCCTGCTGTGCTTGTATGAGGGCTGGTTCGAGAGGTTGTTCGGATTGAAAACCTCCCCACAAGATGGGATCGAAGGAGATATCTCCAAGCGCGAGCATCCGAACGTCTGCGCCTGCATCAAGCGCTGCCTGTTGATACGTTTGGGCCAGCTCTGCGTTCCAACTTTTGGAGGAGGGGTGTCCGAGAATAACGAGTATATGAGCCATGATCTTGCTCCTGTGTATATGGTTCATCTTTCGCGAGAGCGAGTCACCTTTCCTGTTGACAGGATCAAGTATAGGTGTCAATTTCTGCATAGGAAGAGTGATATACGCACATTAGCTATGCGGAGATGCATAACGATGAATTGGACAGGGATTCGGTATTTTTTGGCATCGATGAGAACGAAAAGCTTCAATCAGGCCGCGGATTCGCTCTTGGTGAAGCAGTCGACAGTGAGTCGTCAGATCGCATCTTTGGAGGAAGAGTTGGGTGGGAGTTTGTTTCACAGGACATCGAGGGGTTTGGTTCCAACGGAGCTTGCGTACACATTGCTACCTCATGCGGAGGCGGCAGAGCACCACGTGATCCAGATGGAGATGATCTCGAAGGGTGTTGTGCAAAATGTGTCCGGTGTCGTGAGGATTGCGGTTGTACCGAGTATGGCGAGGGAGTTGTTGTTGCCAGTGCTTCCTCTGTGGAGAGAGAAGTATCCCGAGCTGAGGTTTGACTTGATCGCGAGTGTGCATTCGAGCGATATGATCAGGGGAGAGGCAGATATTGCGATTCGTTTTTTTCGTCCAGCGCAGGGTGACTTGGTGGTGAAGAAGGTCGCGACGTTATCACAGGGGGTTATGGCGACGAGGCAGTACCTTGAGGCTTTTTCGCAACCCTATACACCAGAACTGTTCGACTGGATAGCTCTTGATATGAAGTTGCCAGATGTCCCAGAGTCGCGTTGGTATGAGACATATATCCACAAAGAACCTGTGTTGCGGACAAATGATTACAGTACGATGGTGGAGGCGGTCAGGCGAGGATTGGGGGTCGCGATGATGTCACGTATCACAAAGCACCTGGATCCCATGCTCGAAGACGTCGCGTTGTCATTGCCTGTATTGCCAGCACAAGAGGTGTGGTTGGTGACACAGAGAACTCTCCGCGATGTACCAAGAGTAAACGTCGTCTGGAGAGCTCTTCAGGACCTCTTTTCTGGGTTTTTTTGAGGCGTTTCTTTGGCCTCACTGGCACTTAGGCTGTCGGATGGAAAAAAGCGAACACAAGAGGGCTGTGGGTGGGGCCTCAGGCAAGGCATGAGGAGAAGGCGTAGCATCGCTACGCCGACGACGAATAACAAAGCCTGTGGCTTCAGCAGCAACCTTCTGTGTTCGTCTCACTTTCCGTATTCTTTTTTCTATCCGACGGCCTAAAGAGAATAATACAACCTTCTCCTCTTCAAAGTCCGAGATCTTGCGCGGCGGATACATCCTGTAAGCCGACTACGCAATCAAGATCATCGCGGGCATATATTCCTACTTTTTCCACTGGCAATTATCACAGAAAAAACTCATGAAACCGAAAACAAGGCTACGAACCCAAATCCCTCTCGAAGACAAAACGCGACCACAAAATGATTGTGTCTCCTTCGAGAGGATCTCCCACACCTCCTTTCGCCCCACACAAAACAATCAAGGATGACATTTGCAATTCATGTTGACTCGACGAATGACACCAGCTTGGCTAACATACAGATACCCATCATTGCCCATGACCATGCTACTAA